>JACZKY010002285.1_pt1 | contig 15927 bp, 15 predicted proteins | sample 8237611 | NCBI WGS metagenome assembly JACZKY01 (sample SAMN16148055, study PRJNA663545) | marine sediment metagenome | biome: sediments and biomass from bioreactor inoculated with such sediments; feature: coastal sediments; material: methane- and iron-fed bioreactor; isolation source: Bothnian...
TGCTCGAACAGTTCCAACCGCAGGGCTTTGACGTCTTCGCCGGCAGCGAAAGCTTCCTGCTGGCGACGCTGCGCGCCGGTGGCGCCGGCTGCATTACCGCCACTGGCAACGTCAATCCCGGGCCGATCTCGCGGCTCTACGGCAGCTGGCAGAAGTCCGATGCCGACGCCCAGCAACAGGCTCTCGACGCGATCAGGAACACCTTCCAGAAATTCCCGATGATCCCCGCCATGAAGGCGGCCCTGGCGCATTTCGCCGGCGACGAAGGTTTCGCCGCGGTGCGCCCGCCGCTGGTCAGCCTGAGCGGGCCACAGCGCGCCGAACTGCTCGCGGCGCTAGAGGCACTTGGTTTCTCGATGCCGGGGATGTAGGCGTTCCGCCAGGGCGCAATGCCCTGGGGTCGCAGCAAGTTTCAGCGGGGGGCGGCGTGCACCAGTTGCAGCCGGTGCCGACTTCGTCTCCCCGCGGCGTTGTCAGGAGCGCGGCTCGCCCTGCTCGTTGACATCGATTGTCGCCCCCGGCGGGGTCGTCATCTGCACGCGATGTTCCTGACCGCGGAAGACGTAGGTGACTTCCCAGTAGTCCGGCTGGGCAGATCTGGGTGCGTTCTTGCAACGCTCCACGTCCTGGGTTTGCACCTGGGTGCCCGAACTGTCGCGGCCCAGGTTTGCTCCGACGGCGGCGCCCGCAAGTACGCCACCCACCGTGGCGAGATCCTTGCCAGTCCCGCCACCGATCTGGTGCCCGAGAATGCCGCCGATGACGGCGCCGGCAATCGCACCCGGAGCCGTGTTGTTACGCTCGACGGTGACCTGTTCGCGCTCTATCCAGCAGCGGCGCTCCTGCTCCTGCACCACCGCGCGCACCGAGGTGATCGGCACTTGATAGATCCGCTCCTCGTCGCGGCGCCGGTAATCGGGCGCTGCCACCGGGGCGGGGGCATAGCGGCGTTCCTCGATGCGCATGCCGCTATCCACCGGCCGCGTCGACGAGACGCGATTATTTAGACCCATGGCCGCCAGCGTCGGGTAGCGTCCGGGGCGCAGAACGGCGCAGCGACCGCGGAAGCGGGAGTCCTCGCAAACTTCCCAGCGTTCGCCAACCACTTCGACCGACGACGCAACGTCGTTGAATCCGAAGCGCCGGAAATTGCGCACCTCGCCCATTGACGTGAAAGAACGCCCGTCGAATCCCTGGCGTTCGAAGAACGTGATCTGGGCCACGACCGGCGGCGGAGCAGGGCGCCGCTCATTGCGCGATTCGTGGCGTCGCGCCGGGCGCGTCGATGACACCCGGTTGTTCAAGCCCATCGCCGCGAGCGAGGGATAGCGACCGGGACGCAGAGTCACGCAGCGTCCGCGAAAGCCCGCGTCTTCGCATACTTCCCACAGGCCGTCTCGAACGTCCACCGAGGAGGCGCGGTCATTGAAGCCAAAACGCTCGAAATTGACCACCACCCCGCTCGCCGTGAAAGACCTGCCGCCGAAGCCGTCGCGCTCGAAGAAGGTGAGCTGTGCGTTCGCGTGGGTGGCCACGAGGAGCGCGGTCATGGCCAGCAATGTTTTCATTCGTGGATTCATAATTTCCTCATGCAAGCAACATAATGCGGCGCGGATCAACTTTGTCCACGCTGCCTCTAGGATAGGTGAAGTGTGGAGGCGAGTGCGCGACGCGAACAGCGGACGGCGGCGCCATTCGATGTGGGCGATGTCCTACGCGTCCTGCACTTGAGATGAGCCGGCCTGCGGCCAGCACTCCGGGGATTCGCTACGAGCGGCAAGGTATGATTACTGGCCTGTAAGTATCGCCATCTTGTCATCGAGGAGGAGACATGTCCGACCAGATCACCGGTGGTTGCTTGTGCGGGAAGATCCGCTACACCGTCAACCAGCCGCTCCAGAACATCATCGCCTGCCACTGCACCAATTGCCAGAAGTCGTCCGGCAGCGGCGCGATGCACAACGCCGTGGCGGCCACCAGCGCGGTGACCTTCACCGGCGGGAAACTCAAGGTTTTTGCCGATACCGCGGCCAGTGGCAATACGCTCAACCGCTATTTCTGCGCAGACTGCGGCTCGCCGATCTATAGTCAGCGAGCGACGATGCCCGAGGTGATGGTCATCAAGGTCGGGACGCTCGACGATTCGAACCACATGAAGGTGGCGATGAACATCTGGACCAAGAGCGCGCGGCCGTGGATGCACATCGACCCGGCGACCGATTGCTACCCCACGAACCGACCGCCCAAGACCTGAGCAGTGGTGGCCAGAGCCGACGATGGCTCTGGCCGGTGGAGCGGTGGCAGACATTTGCTTGCCGGCGCTACCGGATCAATTACCGCCAAGGTCCTGGATTGCGTCGACCACCATGCTGGTTCCGATCGCAATCATCAGGATGTCACCCGCGACTCGCACGTAGCGGTGACCGGACGGCGGTACGCCGAGTTGTACGACGACTGACTGCGGCACCGGGTAGTAGACGACGTCCCGCGGCAGCGGCTGTCCCTTGGACCACCGCCTGGCGTGCCCCGGAGGCACGCAGCCATTGCGTTTCTTGGCCAGCCCCGGCGGACATTTTCCGCTGCGCCCGGGCTTGCCATAGTAATCACGTACGACTATGCGCTGCGAGTCGCCAAAGTAGACGGTGACAGCTGGCCGGTCGTCGCGTTGTTCCTTCTTGGAGTGCTTGTTCTTGCCGCCGCCGCGCTCCGATTTTTCGGCCATTACGGCGCTGGAGCCGAGCAGACCGGCGCAGACAATCGCCAGCGTCAATCCGGTACGGATCTTGGTAATCTTCATGCCACACCCCTGTTGAACGAATCGGGGCAGTATCGCACTACCGGCAATGGCCGCAAGCTCCGATGCCCTCCACGGCGGCGCTGACCCGACGAGCGTCGCCCTTCACGCATGGGTTGCACTTCAGCGGGAGTCGGCTGCGGGGAGTGTGTCCTCATTGCAGGAGTTCAGCGCCGCGACCAGCATGTCGATGAAGGCCCTGGTCTTCGCCGGCATCAGGCGCCGTCCCGGGAACACCGCCCAGGCGGTGAGTGCCGGCAGTGACCAGTCGGGCAGGACCCGGCGCAACTCTCCGCTGCGCAGCGCCGGAGCGGCGAAGAACTCGGGCAGCGCCGCGATCCCGGCGCCGGCAGCGGCCAGGCGCATCAGCAGTTCAGGTGAGTTGGCCGCCGTTCGCGAGGGTGGGGTGCCCTCCCAACGCTGGTCATCGCGCATCAGGGTCCAGCCCGCCGCCTCGCCAGCGGAGGAAATCAGCCGCAGCGCGTTGTGTGCCATCAACTCCTCGGGAGAATTGAGGTCGCCGCGTTCGGCCAGGTACGACGGCGCGGCGTAGAGACCACTGGGCATGGTTGCGATGCGTCGCGCGGCGAGCAAGCCGTCATCGGGCAACTTGCCCATGCGCACGGCAACATCGAAGTTCTCGGCCAGCAGGTCAACCCGCCGCGGCGACAGATCGAGCTCCAGCGCCACGGCCGGGTGCAGTGCCACGAAGGCCGCGAACATGTCGACCAACAGCAGGTTGGCGAAGTCGCTGGGAATGGACACCCGCAGCCGACCGCTCGGCAGCGTCTGGTGATGCTCGCCCAACGCCTCTGCGGCGGCCACTTCGGCCGCAACCTGGCGGGCGTGTTCGAGCAATTGCTGGCCGAACTCGGTGATCGTGACCCGCCTGGTAGTGCGCAGCAGCAGCCGCTGTCCAAGCCGTTCCTCGAGCAGGGCAATGCGGCGCGACACCGTGGAGCGTGGCATTCCGAGCCGCTCGGCAGCGCGGCTGAAGCTGCCGGCGTCGGCGACAGCGGCAAAGATCACAAGATCATTTGGGTCGAATTGTGCCATTTATGGAATTATCTTATCCGATTTGAGGGCTTACGTATCATTCTCAACAACAATAAACTTCATCCCAGTTACCGACCACCGATTGGGAGAACCAAATGAAAATCCTGCAGATCAATTCCAGCGCCCGCCGCGAGGGCGGCAATTCGACCCTTGTCGCCAACTCGATTGTGGCGCGCCTGCGCGCCGAAAATCCCGCGGCAAGCGTGCTGGTGCGCGACCTGGCCGGAGAACCGCTGCCGCCCCAGGACGAGGCGGCGCTGGCGGCCCTGACCACCGCGGTGGCTGATCGCACTCCGGAACAGGCGGCACGCGTGGCTTTCGACGACCTCCTGATTGGCGAGATCAAGGCGGCCGATGTGCTGGTGCTGGGCGTGCCGATGTACAACTTTGGCGTGCCGGTGCAGCTGAAGAACTGGATCGACGCCATCGCCCGGGCCGGCGTGACTTTCCGCTATACCGAGAAAGGGCCGCAGGGACTGCTCGCGGGCAAGAAGGTCTACCTGGCGCTCGCCCGCGGCGGTCGCCACCGTGGCGCCGAGACCGACACCCAGGTGCCATATCTCAAGACGGTGCTAGGGTTTCTCGGCATGACCGACCTGCATTTCATCTACGCTGAGGGCCTGAACATGGGCCCCGACGCCGTGAAGCAGGGCCTGGCAGAAGCCGAGGCTGATCTCGCCGCAGCATTTGCCTGATTCGCCGGACGCGGGCTGGTTCCCGCCTCGAGAACAAGGAGTGAACATGACTACCGATACCACCACCCGCACCGCTGCGCTAGTCCACCCCAGGGCAGTCGAACGACTGGTCGCCGGTCGGGCGACCTCGGACGGCGATGGGGTGAAACTGACCAGGGTGCTGACCCAGCCGCTGCAACGCCGGCTCGACCCGTTCCTGATGCTCGATGCCTTTGGCAGCGACAATCCCGACGACTACATCGGCGGCTTCCCGAACCATCCCCATCGTGGCTTCGAGACCATTACCTACATGATCGCCGGTCGGATGCAGCATCGCGACAGCGCCGGCAATGAAGGCCTGCTCGAGAACGGTGGCGTGCAATGGATGACTGCCGGACGCGGGGTGATCCACTCCGAGTTGCCGCAGCAGGAGGAGGGGGTCATGGAAGGGTTCCAGCTCTGGCTCAATCTCCCGGGCAAGGACAAGATGAGTGACCCCTGGTATCGGGACTTCGGCGCGGCCGACCTGCCGCGTTTCACGACCGCGGCGGGGGTCGAGGTGACCGTGATCGCGGGCGAGAGCCATGGCACCCAGGGCGCGGTGACGCGTGAGGCCACGGCACCGCTCTATCTTGACCTCCACCTGCCGGCTGGAGCCAGTTTCGAGCAGGCTCTGCCGGCGGGACACAACGCTTTCGTCTACGTTTACCGTGGCGAACTGCGTATCGCCGGCGAGCAGGTGCCGGTGCAGCGCATGGCGATCCTCGCCAACGATCCGCAATCCGACGGTGTGGTGCTCGAGGCCGTCGGGGAGACCCGGGCGCTGCTGATCGCCGGCCGGCCGCTCAACGAGCCGATCGCGCAGTACGGCCCGTTCGTGATGAACACCGAGCAGGAAATCTACCAGGCGCTCAACGATTTTCGGGACGGGCGCCTGGCCTGATTCCCTTCTTCCGGGCTTGAAGCGCCCAACTTCCTGGGCCCACGCTCCGGAAGCCGACGCGCCGCGTGACTTCTGCGCAATTCTGCGCGATTATCACGCTAAAGCGGACTCGTCTCGCCCCTGCCAAAGGCCCTTCCGGTCCTGCTCATCGCCTTTCCGCTTCCAGAACGGTCTTTGATAGCCCATTTTTGCGGGGCTGGCATGTTTCGTGCGACTGGAACTGGTGAGCGCCTGCCAAAGGCGCAGTGGATCGATTCCAAACGGGAGGGGAATATGAAGATTTTCAGGACACTGGCTCTGGTCGGAGTGGCCGCGGGCGTAATGGCGATATCAGGTGCGGCGGCTGCGGTCGACCTTCGGGTCGGATTCACGCTCGACGCGCTGACGCTCGATCCGGGCAACCACCGCAAGCGCGAAACCGAAACCATCATCCGCAACATGTATGACGGCTTGCTGACCCGCGACGCCAAGATGAACGTGGTCCCGGAACTTGCAGCGTCCTGGAAGCAGGTCGACGTCACGACCTTTGAATTCAAGCTTCGGCACGGCGTCAAGTTCCACAACGGCGACGAGATGACGGCCGAGGACGTCAAGTTCACCATGGACCGGATGATCCAGAAGAACAGGATCGACGGCCAGACCAGTCCCCGAGGCGGCCTGCTGGGCCCGCTCAAGGACGTCCAGGTGGTCGACAAGTACACCGTGCGCTTCAATCTCTCCACTGCCTGGGCGATCCTGCCGGCAATGCTGCCGTTCCAGGAAGTCGTCTCGAAGGCATTTGTCGAGAAGGTCGGCGACAAGGGCCTTGCGACCCAGGAAAACGGCACCGGGCCGTTTCGCCTGGTCGAATGGCGCAAGGGCGATTCGATCATCATGGAGCGCTTTGCCGACTACTACGGCGGTTCGCCGGCCATCCCGCCGGTTGGGCCAGCCAAGGTTGAGCGCGTGATCTTCAAGATCATCCCGGAGAACTCGTCGCGGGTTGCCGCGCTGCTGGCCGGCGACGTCGAAATTGCCGTCGACGTTCCGGTGCACATGATGAAGCAGATCGACGCCAACAAGAGCACCAAGGTGGTCAAGGTCAACGGCACGCGCAGTTTCTTCGTGTCGCTCAACAACACCAAGCCTCCGTTCGACAACAAGCTGGTGCGCCAGGCGGCCAACTACGCGCTGAACAAGAAACTGATCATCGACAAGATCCTGTTGAACACCGCAACACCGATCAACGGGGTGCTCTCTCCGGATGCCTTCGGTTTCGATGCGACGCTGCCGGCCTACGACTACGATGTCGCCAAGGCCAAGAAGCTGTTGGCCGAGGCCGGTTTCCCCAAAGGCGTCGACGTCACGATGGATGTCGAAGGGGCATTTGCCGAAACTGCGCAGGCGATCGCTTCGCTGCTGACCAAGGCCGGGATTCGCACCAAGGTCCAGGTGGGCGAGGGTTCAGTGCTCAAGGCCAAATGGGATCCCAGCAAACCCAAGTCGGGTGACATGTGGCTGACTTCGTGGGGCAACGGCTCGCTCGATCCGGAAGACATCTTCGCGCCGACGCTGCGCACCAATGACCGCGGCAATTCTGCCGGTTACTCCAGCGCCATTGTCGACGGCCTGCTCAGCGCCGCCAGCACCGAGACCGATCCGGTCAAGCGTGCCGAAATGTTCAAGCGCGCACAGAAACAGGTCAACGCCGACGCCCCGTGGATCTTCCTCTGGGTCCCGCAGGATATCTACGGCGTGTCCAAGCGTCTCAAGGGATGGCAGCCGGGCGCTGATTCCCGCGTCAACCTCCACCGCGCCTATCTCGAGTAGGAGCGGAGTGGGAATTCCGCGCGGTTCGGCCATCATCGACCGCGCCGCGCGGACCATGAACAGTAGGCACGCCCGTATCACGCCACCTTGAGGGAGTTCCCTTGAATCTCGGCAAGCTCATCGAGCGACTTTTCCAGCTGGTGCCAGTCCTGCTGGGGGTGACGGTCATCGTGTTCCTGATGATCGCGGTCACACCGGGCGATCCGGTCGAAATCATGCTCGGCGACCAGAATGCCACCGAGGCCCAGCGCCAGGCCCTGCGCGAGGACATGAAGCTCGATCTGCCGCTGCCCGAGCGCTTCGGTTATTTCCTCAAGGGTGCGGTGACGGGTGACTTCGGTAACTCGTATTTTCATCGCCGGCCGGTGGCGCAGGTCATCATGGAACGCCTGCCGGCCACCGTCGAATTGACCCTGGTGGCGTTGATCGTTGCCCTGCTGGTGTCGATCCCGCTGGGCGTGCTGGCAGCGGTCAAGAAAAATACCCTGTTCGACCGGGCGGCAACGGTCACCTCACTAATGGGGATTTCGCTGCCGGGATTCTGGTTCGGGCTGCTGCTGATCCTGTTCTTCGGCGTGACGCTGCAGGTGTTGCCGGTCTCGGGCCGCAGCGATCTGGGAGTGCTCATTCCTCAGGTAACCCATTTCCTGCTGATCGACACCCTGTTGGCCGGCAATCTGTCGGCCTTCTGGACGGCGGTATCGCACATCATCCTGCCGGCTCTGACCCTTGGACTGCCGATGGCCGCGGTACTGATGCGGGTGACGCGCACTTCGATGCTCGAGGTGCTGCGCCAGGACTACGTGACCTTCGCCGAGGCCAAGGGAATTTCACCGGGTAGGGTGCTGTTTCGCCATGCGCTCAAGAACGCGCTGATTCCAACCGTGACCGTGGCGGCGATGGAGGTCGGGTCGTTGCTCGGCGGCAGCATGATCGTCGAGACGGTCTTTGGCTGGCCGGGGCTGGGTCGGGTGGTAGTCGAGAGCATCTTCACCCGTGACTACCCGCTGATCCAGACTGCGATCCTGCTCTACGCGGTGACCTATGTGATGTTGAATTTCGTGGCCGATCTGCTCTACACGGTACTCAACCCGAGGGTCCGGCTATGAGTGCCAACGCGGAACTGCTGTTCGAGTCCCCGTCGCAGGTCGACACTCCATTCCGGCGCAGCCTGCGCACCTTCCTGCGTAACCGCTTTGCCGTCGGCGCGGTCGCGGTGGTGGTGATGTTCGTGCTGATGGCGATCTTCGCGCCCTGGATCGCGCCCCACGACCCCAACGAGACTGACCTGTTGCTGCGGCTGCAGCCGCCGGCGTGGATGGAGGGCGGCGACTGGTCCTACCTGCTCGGCTGCGACGCGCTGGGGCGCGACCTGCTCTCGCGCATCATCTTTGGCTCGCGGGTGTCGATCTTCATTGGCGTCGCGGTGATCGTTATCGCCACTGGCGTGGGAATAGTTGCCGGCTTGCTGGCAGGGTATTTCCGGGGCTGGACCGATACCATCATTTCGCGGGTGGTCGACATCCTGCTGGCGTTCCCCTATCTGCTCTTTGCCATCGGCCTGATGGCGATGATGGGGCCGGGGCTGGAGAACATCATTCTGGCGCTCGCCTACAAGGAGTGGGTCATCCCGTGCCGGCTGGTGCGGGGCGACACGCTCGCGCTGCGTGAGGTGGAGTACATCGAGGCCGCGCGCGCGGTCGGAGCCTCGCCCTGGTACATCATGCGGCGCGAGATCCTGCCGAACATCCTCTCGCCGGTGATCGTGGTCTCGACCATCCGCATGGCCCATGTGATCATTCTCGAGGCCAGCCTTTCGTTCCTGGGCATCGGGGTGCAGCCGCCGACCGCGTCATGGGGCTCGCTGGTCGCCGACGGGCGCTCGTTCATCATGGATGCCTGGTGGGTTTCAACCTTTTCCGGTTTCGCGATTCTCGCGCTGGTGCTGGCTATCAATGTCGCCAGCCAGGGTCTGCGCGACGCCTTCGATCCGCGTTTGCAGGAGTAGTGGAAGTGGGCCAACCCGATCTGATCGCGGCTGATGCCCCTTCCGGGCAGCCGATCCTGAGCCTGCGTGGCCTGTCCACCAGTTTCAACACCCACGACGGCGTGGTCACCGCGGTGCAGGACGTTGACCTCGAAGTGATGCGCGGCGAGTGCCTGGGCATCGTCGGTGAATCCGGCTCGGGCAAGAGCGTCACCTTTGCCAGCGTGATGGGGCTGATCAAGCCGCCCGGAAAGATTGTCGGCGGCAGCATTCTGCTCGATGGCTTGGAACTGACCAAGCTTGGGCCGAAGGAGATGCGCAAGCTGCGCGGCAAGCAGATCGCGATGACCATGCAGGATGCGCTGACCGCGCTGAACCCCAGCATGACGGTCGAAACCCAGTTGTGCGAGGCCATCATGGCCCACGACGAGGACATCAGTTCCCTGCCGCACCGGCAACGGGCGAGGAAGGCGCGGGAACGCGCCGTCGAGATGATGGCGCTAGTTGGTATCCCGTCGCCCGCCAAGCGCCTCTCAGAATATCCGCACCAGTTTTCCGGCGGCATGCGCCAGCGGATCATGATTGCCATCGCGCTGGTCTGCAAGCCGCGCCTGCTGATCGCCGATGAACCGACTACGGCGCTCGACGTCACCATTCAGGCCCAGGTGCTGGAATTGATCGCCGAATTGCGCGCCACGCTGGGCATGAGCGTCGTGCTGATCACCCACGATCTGGGCGTGGTGGCCGAGCAATGCGACCGCATCGTGGTGATGTACGCCGGGCAGGTGGTGGAGACCGGAACTGCCGACGAGGTTATCGGCAATCCGCTGCATCCCTACACCCGCGGCTTGCTCGGTTCGATGCCAAGACTCGACGACCCCGAAACGCCGATCAAGCCGATTCCCGGGATGGTGCCGAGCCTGATCAACTTCCCGGCGCAGTGCCGTTTCTACTCGCGCTGCGAGCGGCGCCAACCGTCCTGCCTGGCCGATATTCCGGTGCGCTTCCACTCGCCCGGTCACAGTGTCCGCTGCCTTTTTCCGGAGGCCTGAGCGATGACGCCAGCAATGCTTTCGATCCGTGGATTGGTCAAGCACTACGAGCTGACCCGCTCGGTGGCGCAGCGCCTGCTGGGCAAGCCGCAGGCCTGGGTGCACGCCGTCAACAACGTCAGCCTCGAGATCCAGCGCGGCGAAACGCTGGGCCTGATCGGCGAGTCGGGCTGCGGCAAGAGCACGCTCGGGCGTACCGTGTTGCGTCTCCATGAGCCAACGGCCGGGTCCATCCATTTCGACGGCAGCGATATCACCAAAGCTGCCAGCGACACGATGACCCGTCTGCGCGCCCGCATGCAGATTGTCTTCCAGGACCCGTATGCCTCTCTCAATCCGCGCCGCACCGTACGCGAGATCGTCGACTTGCCGCTGATGATCCAGGGCCTCGCCGATCGTGCAGAGCGCGAGGAGAAGGTGCGCTCGATGCTCAAGCGGGTGGGGTTGCGCGATGAACAGTTTGGGCGCTATCCGCATCAGTTCTCGGGCGGGCAGCGTCAACGCATCGGCATCGCCCGCGCGCTGGTCACGCACCCCGACCTGGTGGTCTGCGATGAGCCGGTGTCGGCGCTGGACGTGTCGATCAAGGCGCAGATTCTGGAACTGCTCTCCCAACTGAAGGACGAGCTCGGGCTCACCTACCTGTTCATCTCCCACGACATCGCGGTCGTCAGCTACCTGGCCGACCGCATCGCGGTGATGTACCTGGGAGAAATCGTCGAGGTCGGTCCGACCCGGGAAGTAATGGACGCGCCGCGCCATCCCTATACGCAGGCCCTGATGTCGGCGGTGCCGCGGGTGGAGGCGCACGCGCGGCGTCAGCGCATCGTGCTCAAGGGCGATCTGCCCTCGCCGATCGATCCGCCCGCCGGCTGCAAGTTCCACACCCGCTGCGCGCAGGCGATGCCGCGCTGCGCGACCGAAGCTCCCAGGGCAGTGGCCATGAACGAGGATGGCTCGCACCAAGCCAGCTGTTTCCTCTATGACAACTCCTGACATGTACCGGATTACTCCCGGCTCCGCACTGTTGTTGCAGGGCGACGCCCATAGCCGAGGCCTGCAACAGGCCAGTAGTTGCCCGGATCAGGTGGTGGCAGTGCGTGCGGCGGTGACTGGCCGGCTGGCTGGGAATGACAAGTTGCTGGCTTCGCCGCAAGTAGCCGATTTCCTCGCGGCACAGTGGGCTTTCGCGCGCGAACATGACCCCGACGGCCTGGCCGAAACCAGGGGCATCGCAGCCGGATTCGGTGTCGCACCCGAGACGCTGTTTGCCTACCTGCACATGAACGTGATCACCGACCTCGCCCAGGCACGGGTCGGTTCAACCCCATCCTCCGAGGGCTGCACCGCTTGGGCGGCACCGGGCGCTGGCGGCGGCGCATTGGTGGTGAAGAACCGCGACTATCGTGGCGAGCACGGTGCCCTGCAGCGGGTGTTTCGCCACGAGGATCCGGCGTGGGGCGGAAGGGCGCTGCTGTGCCTCGGCAGCCTCGGCAGTCCCGGCGCGTTTTCCAGCGGCATGAATTCCGTTGGCCTGGCCGTGGTCGACACCCAGATCGGCACCAGTGATCACGGCGTTGGCTGGTTGCGCTACTACCTGATGACCGATCTGCTGCGTCGTTGCTCCTCGGTTGCGGAGGCACTGGTCAGGATTCGGGCAGTGCGCCATGCCGGCGGCGGTACGCTGGTGCTGGGCGACGCCTCCGGGGCTGTTGCCGCGGTGGAACTGGGGCACAGGGCCTGCGCGCTCGAGAGTGGGAATGTGACCTGGACAGCGCGCACCAACCACTACACCGATCAACGCCTGGCCGCGCTGATGATCGCCCCGGTCAAGGACGATTTGTCGCGCTCGTCGCTCGGCCGGCGCACCAGGGTTTGCGAAGCGCTTCAGCGCCGGCAAGAAGCTATGGGGCGCGTTGAAATTCAGGCGCTGATGGCGAGCCACGATCAACCTGGACGCCAGGGCCTGTGCCGCCATACCGACTCTGACGGAACCCGCACGCTTTCCACGGCGATTTACCACACTAGAATAGGCTCACTGGTGATCTCCGATGGCTCGCCGTGTGCCGGGCCGTGGCGATCGTATGCGCTGGCCGACGCTTTCGGTCGACCATGACGCCAACCACCGCGGCCGGCGTCCTTGCGATGCCGATGAATCCCACCTTTCAGGACCTGATCGGTGAACACCCTTCGATTGCGGCCCTGCGCAAGCTGGTTACGCGGGTGGCGCGCAGCAAGGTCAGCACGGTGCTGATTTACGGCGAAACCGGTACCGGCAAGGGATTGGTTGCGCGGATGATTCATCAGCAATCGGCGCGCGCCGAGCGGGAGTTCCTCGACATCAACTGCGCTGCGATCCCCGGCGACCTGCTCGAATCCGAACTCTTTGGCTACGAGCGCGGGGCTTTCACCGGCGCGGTCGGCAAGAAAGAAGGGTTGATCGAGGCTGCCAACGGCGGCACGGTCTTCCTCGATGAAATCCGTGAACTCGATCCGGTGATGCAAGCCAAGATCCTGACGCTGCTCGACACGCAGCGCTTTCGGCGGGTCGGTTCGGTGCGCCCGATTTCGGTCGATGTGCGCTTCATCGCGGCAACCAACAAGATCCTGCTGAGCGAGGTCAAGGAAGGTAAGTTCCGCGATGACCTCTATTACCGTCTGCAGGTGATCGCGATCAACATTCCGCCACTGCGTGACCGGGGCGATGACATCTTCGTGCTGACCGATAGTTTCCTCGCCAAGTACAACGCGATCTATGGCAGCCGGATGCAGCGGATGGAACCTGAGGTCGAGCGCATCTTCCGGGCCTACCGTTGGCCGGGCAACGTCCGTGAATTGGAAAATCTTCTCGAACGGATCTGCATTCTGGAAGACGGCGATTGCATCCGCGTCGACCACCTGCCGCCGCGCATCCTGCGCGAGACCATGCCCGGAATGGCGCCTGCCGATGTTGCGGTGGCTGAAGCAGCGACTGCTCCAGGCGCGGGCAACGCCGCCGATTTCGGCGTCCGGTTCGATGGCATCGCCTATCAGGAGGCGACGGCGCGTTTCCAGCGTGCCCTGATCATCAAGGTGCTGGAAGGAACCAGGAATCACCTGGGCCGGACGGCAAGTGAACTCGGACTCACCCGGCACGCGTTGCGCCATCAGATGATCAAGCACGGCTTGATCAGTGCAGATTCGGACAACGACGACAACCCCTCGCCTTAGCCCGGAGAGACGGCCCGGAGCTTTCCGGTCACTGACTTTCCCACCTGTTCCACTGATTGATGTGTGGCCTTCACGCAGGTTTTGCGCGCCAGGCCGCGTGAGAATTTACCTCGCTCCGGAGCGGTCCTGTAAGCAATTGAATTGATTGATGAAAGTTTTGTCTTCACGGTGGCACGGAACGTGCAGTGGAAAGGGTGTTGGGCGACGAATTGACCTCGGCCCTGGTAACAATCTGGAGAAGACAAATGCAGAGCTTGAAGATCATCTGCCCGAACGGGCACCTGGGATTTGCCCCGTTGCGCACCGAGAGCTTCTGGCTGGGCGTGGCGGCGGCGCCGGACTATATCGCGGCCGATTCGGGCAGCGATGATGTCGGGCCCGTGCCGCTCGGGTCCGACACCTCGACCAGTCCTGAATCATGGCAGCGCCATGATCTGGAGCAGATGCTGCTGGCGTCGCGCAAGCTGGGCGTGCCGATGATCATCGGTTCCGCCGGCGATACCGGTGCGAACAGCCGCGTCGACCTCTACGTGCGCATCATCTCGGAACTGGCGCAAAAACATCAGTTGAGCAAATTTCGCATCGGCTATTTCTACTCTGAAGTGGACAAGTCCTATTTGCGCGGCAAGATGAAGTCCGGCAGTCCGATCCTTGGACTGGACGGATATGCCGATCTGACCGAAGCGGAACTGGATGCCACCGACCGCGTCGTGGCAATGGCCAGCGTGCATCCGTTCGTGGAACTGCTGCGTCAGGGCGCCGACGTGATCATCGGTGGTCGGAGTTCGGACGCGGCGGTTTTTGCTGCACCGGCGGTCCACCACGGCTTCTCCGACGACTATGCCTTCTACCTGGGCAAGGTCCTGGAATGCGCCTCGTTCTGTGCCGAGCCCTACGGCGGCAAGGAAACCGTGTTGGGCGAGATCTCGCACGACGACGTCAAGGTGACGGCCATGCACCCGCCGCAGCGTTGCACCATAGCATCGGTGGCCGGCCACGCGATGTACGAGCGCTCGAACCCCTTCGAGGAGTTCTTTGCCGGCGGCAAGCTCGACATGACCAACTGCCACTACGAGCAGTTCAACGAACGCACCACCCGTATCACCGGCTCGCGTTTCATCCCGGCGGAAAAGATGAGGGTCAAACTGGAAGGATCGGGAAAGGTCGGCGAGCGCTACGTCGGAATCTGCGGCATCCGCGATCCGTACACCATTGCCAACGTCGACGTGGTCATCGAATGGGCCAGGAACAAGGTGCGCGAGCGCTTTGGCGAGACTGGCTATGACCTGCACTACACCGTCTACGGCCGCGATGGCGTGATGGGCGACCTCGAGCCGCTGCGCGACCAGCCGGGCCATGAGCTTTGCATCATGGTCCAGGGCGTGGCGCCCACCAGGGAAATGGCCGAAGAATTGACCATGACCGGGCTGCGGCAGATGTTTTACGCCCGCCTGCCCGACGTCAAGGGCACGGCCGGGTCGGTTGCCTTCCCGCTCGACGAAGTGCTGCACGCAAGCCCGGACTACCGCTGGACGCTGAACCACACTGTCGAGGTCGATGACGGCCTCGAACTGTTCCCGACCCACCTGATCGACGCTGGCGTCTGAAACCGGAACCACAATCATGAGCACCGAAAAACTCAATGCCCTCGCCAAGACGATCCGCAGCAAGAATGCCGGCGTCAACAAGATCACCTTCGACATCATCTTTCGTGACAGCGCCAACTACGAGCGCGTCAAGCGCACCGGCGTTGTGAGCCGCAAGAGCATGGCCGCATTGTTCGGAATCCCCGACGAGCGGATCTCAGATTTCGTCGAGTACGACCCGGGCTACGCGATCAAGTTCACGATCTATCGTCTGCGCCCCAGCGGTTGCGCCGGCGATGCCGACATCTTCGGGGCGCAGCAGTACGCACCATTGCTGGACGTTGAGGTGCCGGCCTGATCTGCTCGCTCAACGATTTCCGGGACGGGCGCCTGGCCTGAGGGCTAGCGTCCGCCGGAAACGTCTAGGATCGCCCCGTGCACGTATGATGCAGCCTCCGACGCGAGCCACAACGCGGCTGCGGCGATCTCGGCGGGGGCGCCCGAGCGGGCCATCGGAACGACCGCCTGCGCCATCTTTTCCATCGCCGCCAATCCCCCGTACACATCGTGCATCTCGGTGGCGATCAGTCCGGGCCGCAGCGCGTTGACCCGGATGCCCTCGGCGCCAACCTCCTTGGCGAGCGCCATGGTGAAGATGTCGACTGCGCCCTTTGACGCGGCATAGGCTGAGCCCCCGACGCGCCCGCCAAGGCGCGAGGCAACCGACGAGATGTTGACGATCGCGCCGCCCCTGCCGCCGTGGCGCGTCGACATCCGCCGCACCGCCTCACGCGCGCAGAAGAAAACGCTGTAGAC
>JACZKY010000661.1_pt1 | contig 15906 bp, 15 predicted proteins | sample 8237611 | NCBI WGS metagenome assembly JACZKY01 (sample SAMN16148055, study PRJNA663545) | marine sediment metagenome | biome: sediments and biomass from bioreactor inoculated with such sediments; feature: coastal sediments; material: methane- and iron-fed bioreactor; isolation source: Bothnian...
TTCAAGGACACCTCGTCGGTCGCCATGAACCCCATCATCAAGTTCACGACGCTGTTCGGGCTGCTGGCGGTCGAGCTGGCGATCACGCTCGATCCTTCCTTGAGCCGTTTCCTGGCGCTGGCCTTCTTCCTCGCCTCCACGGTCTTCGTCTACCGGTCGTTCTACGGGATGCGGATCAAGAGCGACGAGAAGTAAACCGCACCGGAAAGGATTCTCGTTTCGCCGGGGGCCCCCGATCGGGGGCCCCCGTTCTTTTTTCAGATTGCGGCTGGGGGGGGCACACGGAACCATTCATTCAAGCTAAGGGTGTCTCTCCCTATCCTCCTGAACGCGATCGGAGGGATCCCGCGAACATCGCCATGGTGGATTGAAACCGGCATCGCGGGCAGGATAGGGACACACTTAATCCTGCGCTCGCGTTTGAAGCTAAGTATGTCCCCATCCTGGGAGGGATCCCGCGAATATCTCAGGCTGTTTAAGGCATAACGGAGATGTTCGCGGGATCCCTCACGATCATTTCGAGCCGCCCCTTCTGGAGGGTCACCTCGCCCAGCGCCCGGACCTTCTTCCCCTTGAAGGCGGCCTCCGGATCCTCCGGAAACAGGGGAAGATCCTTCGCGGGGAGGACGAGCGTCAGGTACCGGTTCCAGTTCGAGTGGAAGTTGAGATAGAGAACGCTCGCCGACCGGTGCGTCCGGACGATCGTCCCCTCGACGACGATCCGCTCGTCGACATGCCGGTTCGCCTCCTCCCAGGGAACGGCGGTTCCGGGGAGGACGTCGTTCCTCTCCGCGGAAGGCGCGTTCCGGGCGGGACGATCGTCCCCGGCCGGGTCGACGGGCCGGTACCCCCGCTCCCGGGCTTTCCGGGCGAAATCCGCGTCCGAAAGTTCCGCCCGGGCCTTGAGCGCCCACTCGATCTCCCGCGCCAGCTTTCCGCGCGGCGTATCGTCCAGGGCCCAGCCCTTGTGGACGACGGCGTAGGCGCCGCCCCCGGAAGGGTACACCTCCACGTTGGGGGTTTTCCCCGAGAGCATCCACCGGAGCTTCGCCGCTCCGGCGTCTTTCCACAGCCCTTCCCCATCCCGCCGGGCCCGGGTTTCCGCCGCGACGAACTCGTCCCGCCGCGAGAAGGGAAACCGCGTATAGGCGCGGGCCATCCCGGCGCGGATCATCTCGAGGTTCAGCAGGCGCCCGTCCGGCGGGGGGAGGTGCACGTACCGGAGGAGCCGGTCGTACCGATCGCTCTCCTCCGCTCCCTTTTCCATCCGGACGGTTTTTCCCAGGCACAGGGAGGAAAGGTGCGCGGCCGACTCGTCGCCGTAATACTCCTTCCCGATGGTGGGATGGCTCCGCTCGGGGGCGTCGATGCCGATCAGGCGTACCGTCGAGGTCGCGCCGCCAACGACGACGCGCAGCGTGTCCCCGTCCAGGACCTCCTCGACGAGGGCGGTTTCCGCCGCGAGGGGGGCCGCATGGGAGAGCGACAGCAGAAAAACGAACGCGGCGAGGAGCGGGGGCGCCTCGCCGCGCCGAAAGGGCATTCGCATGCCGGCGGACCTACTTCAACGCTTCGGGATGGATTTCCACCTTCATCTGCTGGCGGCGGTCCGAAAGGAATGCCTCGACCAGCGCGCCTTTTTCCTGTTCCCGCATTCCCTGGAGGAAGGACGCCTTCCGGCCGGCCCATTCCGCATCCCCCGGAACCCGCTCTTCGAGGAACGCCACTGCGAGGAACCGCCCCCCGGGCCCCTCGTGGATCTTCCCGGATACCTGTGCCTTGGGGGAAAGAAGGGCGAGCTCCTTCCGGGTGTCCCCTCCCTGGGCCAACCCGCCGGGGATCGGATCGGAGAGCGGGGCGAACCAGTCGGTCGGGCCGACGGAAAGCCCCGCCTTCCTTGCGTTGGCCTCGAGCTCCGCCGCGGTCTTCGATCCGGAGACCGCCTGCTGGACCGCGGCGCGCGCCGCCGCGACCCGCTTGTCCCGGGCGACCGCGGCAAGGATCCGCGGGCGCACGTCCTGCAAGGGCGGTACACGGGAATCCTCCTTGGCAAGCACCTGGTAGAGGTAATGGGTATCCCCCAGCGTCTTCACGGGGGCGACCTCCCCGGTGGAAAGCATCAGCGCGTCCTGCGCCACGGCGGGGGGGACTCCCGTCGCCCCTTCCGCGCCGATCCAGCCGGTCTCCGCGGCCTTCACCCCGTACTCCGCGGCCGTCTTCCCGACGTCCTTCGCCGAAACCGCCTTCGGCCCCGCCTCGTACGCCTTGATCGTCGCGAGGTCCCTTCCCTTGTCCAGGGAGATCTGCTCCAGGACGCGGTCGCGGACCCTCGGCAGCGGGAGCGTTTCCGGGAACTCGATCCGGTTCACGCGCGCAAGGAGGTAGGCACCCTGCACGTCCACCGGTCCGACCATTGCGTCCACCGGCGCAGAGAAAAGGACCTCCGACAACTCGGGGCCCACGTCCTTGCGCGAGACCCACATCTCACCGCTCCTGCCGCGAGACAATTTCTTTGCGGTGGCCTCGAACTGCGCTTTTCCCTGCGCCGCCTCGACGAGGATCTCCGAGGCCTTCTTCCCGACGTCGTCCTTGTCCTTCGCCGTGTACGGGAGGACGATCCGGTAGACCAGGCGCCGCTCTTCCGTGCGGAACCGGTCGGCGTTCCCTTCGTAAAAAGCCTTCACCTCCTCCTCGGTGGGGCGGATGTCCCGGGCGAACCGGTCGGGGGAGAAGGCGGCGACGGCGATCTTCACCCGCGCCGGGATCCGGTATCCCTCCTTGGTCTGCTCGTACTTCGCGGCGATCTCGCCTTCCGTGGGCGGGGCCGCTCCCGTCGTTTTCTCCGGGTCCCCCGTCGCGACGAGCAGGCGGATCTTCCGCGTGGAGAGGAGGAAAAGCTCCTTCGCCTCCGACTCGGGGACCAGGGCGCCCGCGGCCAGAAGCCCCTCGAGCTTCTTCATGGTGATGCCGGTGCGCGTCGACGCCTCGAACTCGGCGGGGGTCAGGCGGTTATCGGACAGGACCCGGCGGTACAGATCCTCGCGGAACTGACCGTCTGCCTGGAAACCGGGGGTGGCGAGGACTTCCCGCTGGACTTCCTCGTCCGTGGCGGAAATGCCCATTTTCGCGGCCTCCGCGAGGAGGATCCTGCGCTGGATCAGGGTTTCCACCGCCTGTTTTTTCAGTTCCTGAGCCATTTCCGGCGTGAAGGCGGAACCCAGCACCTCCCGGTACCTCTTCTCGAGGCCGGTCGCCGTCTCGGCCAGTTCGTTCATCGTGATCCGGTCCTTGCCGACGGTGGCGGCGATGTCCCGGTCCTCGTCGTCCCAGGTCCCGACCCCCCACGAGATGAACGTCAGTGCGATGAACAGAAGGATGATCTTTATTGCCCACGAGCCGGCGTTCCGGCGAAGCACATCGAGCATGGCGTGATTTTTCTCCTGTCGGCGGAAAAGGGATTCCGGTATTTTCCCCCCGCGGATTGCATTGGGTCAAGGGGGCTGCTAATCTGCTATGATAACCCGGTAGTGCCGGCCTGCAGGTCGGCTTTTCTCGGGGCACTGGAGGAAAGAGAATGATCTTCGATCGGCTTCTCGGTCTGTTTTCCCATGACCTTGCCATCGATCTGGGCACCGCCACCACGCTGGTCTACGTGAAGGGGGAGGGGATCATCTGCTCCGAGCCCTCGGCCGTGGCCGTCCACCGGGACAGCCGCGGGACGAAAAAGGTCCTCGCCGTGGGGATCGAGGCGAAGCGGATGATCGGCCGGACGCCGGGGAACATCGTCGCCATCCGGCCCATCAAGGACGGCGTCATCGCCGACTTCGAGGTCACGGAGGCGATGCTCCGGTACTTCATCCGCAAGGCCCACAAGGCCCGGACCCTGGTCCGTCCCCGGATCATCATCTGCGTCCCCTACGGGTGCACCGAGGTGGAGCGCCGGGCCGTGCGCGAGTCCGCCCAGAGCGCAGGCGCCCGGGAGGTCTACCTCATCGAGGAGCCGCTCGCGGCGGCCATCGGCGCCGGGCTTCCCATCACGGAACCGTCCGGAAACATGATCGTCGACATCGGCGGAGGGACGACCGAGGTGGCGGTCATCTCCCTCGGCGGAATCGTCAAGAGCATGTCGGTGCGGGTGGCGGGCGACAAGATGGACGAGGCGATCCTCCAGTACGTGAAGCGGAAATACAACCTCCTGATCGGGGAACCCACGGCGGAATTCATCAAGGTGGCCATCGGCAACGCGTTCCCGGGATTCTCGGAATCCACCGAGGTCAAGGGCCTCGACATGGTTTCCGGCGTTCCAAAAGCGCTGACCCTCCACGCGGACGAAATCCGGGAGGCGTTGGCCGAACCGGTGCGCATCATCGTCGACGCCGTCAAGGCCGTGTTCGAGGAGACGCCGCCGGAACTGGCGGGAGACATCTACGACCGGGGGATCGTCCTGGCGGGCGGGGGCGCCTTGCTGCGCAACCTGGACGACCTGCTCCGGGAAGAGACGGGGCTTCCCGTCTCGGTCGCCGAGGACCCGCTTTCCTGCGTGGTGCTCGGCTCCGGCAAGGCGCTGGACGAACTCGACCTGCTCCGGCAGGTGGCCCTGCACTAGGAAAAAGGGGGGCATTCGGGCGTTTCGCTCCCCGGCGGGTCGCGGCCCGGGCGATCACCGGTATCTATGGGATCCTTCCTCCGGAAATGGTGGCGCCTCCTCGTCACCACCCTGTTGATCGCCTCGGCGGTCCAGCTGTTCGTGCGCCCCTCGGTCGCTCTCGAGAAGGCGGAGACGGCGCGCACGATCGGAACGGCCCTCTTCCGGCCCGTCTTCCTCGGCGTCGATTTCCTGCGGCAGGGAGTCTCCGGAATCTGGAACCACTACGTCGCCCTGGTGGGGGTCTCGAGGGAGAACGACCGTCTCCGGAAAGAGGTGACCTCCCTCCAGGAGAAGCTCCACGCGACCCGCGAGGCGCAGCTCGAGAACCGGCGTCTCAAGGAACTTCTGCAGTACTCCAATATGCTGGAGCGGCGCACCATCGGCGCGCGGGTCGTGGGGCACGACATCGCTCCCTGGTTCCAGGCGGTCTTTCTCGGCTCCGGCTCGGAGGCTGGGATCGAGCCGGGGATGTCGGTCGTCACGCCGCAGGGGGCGGTGGGACGAATCCACCTGTCGCGCACCGGGCTCTCGGAGGTGCTGCTGGTCACCGACGGGCGGTTCGCGGCCGACGTGATGGTGGAACGGAACCGGGTGCGTGCCGTGGCCGAGGGGATCGGCGGGAACTTCTGCCGGCTGAAGTACGTCTCCCCGATCCATGAAGTCGCGGTCGGGGACCGCATCGTATTCTCGGGCTTCGACGGGGCCATGCCCAAGGGGATGTTCCTCGGCACGGTGGCCAGCGTGGACCGCCCGAGGGAAGGCCTGTTCCAGAAAATCAAGGTGCAGTGCGCCGTGAATTTCCAGGACGTGGAGGAGGTGCTGGTGATCCTCTCCCGTCCCTCGATCCCGTTCCGGGCGAGGAAGGACTAAGTGCCTCAATTCATAAATACGGCCGCATTCGAGCGCCAGCCGCTCTCGGGCATCCCCGCCCTCCGCGGCACTTGGCCATCCATGGCCGTCGCTGATATCACGAGCTGCGTTGTGCCCCTCGCGCCGATCAACAAATATGGCGTCGGCGATCGGGGGTACCCCAGGGAGCGCACTTCGTCGGGGAGTGGGGCGGTCCTTGCGCCGTACTTGAAAGTACGCCTCAGTCCCGCGCCTTGCAGGCGCGGCGCGTCGACGCTCTCGATGCTTGACCCTATTTATGAACTGAGGCACTCTTGAGGTACTTCCTGGCGCTGTTTTCCCTTTCGTACCTGGGCGCGGCCCTCTGCGTCTGGGGGCTTTCCGGGATCGTTCCCTGGTTCCTTCTCCCCGATTTCCCGTTCCTTTCGATCGTCTTCGCGGGGCTGTTCGTTCCGGGGCTGACGGGGTTTCTGTGCGCCTTCCCCCCCGCGCTGATCCGCGAGATCACGACCAGCGCCCCCTCCTGGTCGATGCTCCTCGGGTCGATGGCCCTCTATTTCGCCGCGCGGGAGATCGGCCGCCGTTTCCTCCTGCGCGATGAGCCGTCGCTGCTCGCCGCCGTGGTCTCGCTCCTGGCGGCGGAGTCGTTGACCGTCGTCCTGCTCCTCGCGCTGGCGGGATCCCACCCCTTCTCCTTCCTGTGGGGGGCGCAGGAAGCGGTGCGGATCGCGTGGACCTCCCTCATCGCCGTTCCCCTGTTCCTGGACCTATCGAGCCGGTGGCGCCGGGTGAAGGATTGAACCAGAGGATCCGGAAGCGCGAGCAGGACCCGGACATCGCCCGAAGGGCCCGGTTCCTGCTCTACGCCGCCATCGCGGGATTTGCCCTGCTCGCCTTCCGGCTCTACTGGCTCCAGGTGGTCAGCTACGACCTGTACCGGTCCCTTTCGGAGAACAACCGGCTCCGCCTGCGAACCGTGCACGCCCCGAGGGGGCCCATCTTCGACCGGAAGGGGAGGGCGATCGCGGAGACGCAGGGCTCCTTCGATCTCGTCTGCTCCCCGGTGGACGTGGCCGACCCGGCCGGGGAGATCCGGTTGCTGTCGGAGATCGTCGAGTTCGACACGGACGAGATCGAGATCCTGGAGAAGGTCCGGGAGGCGATGAAGAAGAACCCCTACAGCAGCCTCACGGTAGCCAGGGACCTGCGCTTCGAGCAGGTGTCGGTGATCGAGTTCAACCGCGAGGCGCTGCCCGGCTTCTCCGTGATGGTGGAGGCCAAGCGGAGCTATCCTTTCGGGACCGCGTTCGCGCATGTCCTAGGGTACGTGGGCGAAGTGAGCCAGGGGGAGCTGGACGCCAGCGAAGACGAGCGGCTGGCGATGGGCGACATTGTGGGGAAATACGGACTGGAACGGATGATGGACAACGTTCTCCGGGGGGTCAACGGCGGACGGAAGGTCGAGGTCGACGCGGCGGGGCGGGACCAGCGGCTGGTGGAGGAGGTGCCCTCCACAACCGGCGGGCCGCTGCACACCACCCTCGACGCTGACCTCCAGAAGGCGGCCCAGGAGGCGATGGGGGACCGGGCCGGGGCGGTGATCGCCCTCGCGCCGAAGACCGGGGAGGTCCTGGCGTTCTATTCCGCTCCGGCCTTCGACCCCAACGTCTTCGCCCGGGGCATCCGGAAGAGCGACTGGCAGGCGCTGAACGCCGATCCGCGGAAGCCGATGCAGAACAAGGGACTCCAGGGGACCTATGCGCCGGGCTCCACCGTCAAGCCGTTTGTGGCCCTCGCCGCCCTGGAAGGGAAGGTGCTTGAGAAAAGCGCCACCGTCTCCTGCGGGGGCTCTTATCGCCTGGGAAACCGCTCTTTCCGCTGCTGGAAGGAGAAGGGGCACGGCCCGGTCGACATGTACCGGGCGCTGGTCCAATCTTGCGACGTGTATTTCTACTCCATCGGGATCCGGCTCGGGCCCGAGCGGATCGCGGCCCTGGAAAAGGACGCTGGGCTCGGGACGATCACCGGGATCGACCTTCCCGGGGAGCGCAAGGGGCTGGTCCCCGATCCGGAGTGGAAGTTGCGGGTGATGAAGGACCGCTGGTACGAATACGAAAGCCTGCTCATGGGGATCGGCCAGGGTGCGACCCACCTGACCCCGCTGGAAATGGCGGTCGGGTACTCCACGCTGGCCACGGGCGGAGAGGTGATGAAGCCCTTCGCGGTGGCGAAAACCACCTCGAGAGACGGATCGATTTCGGAGAGAATGCCGGAAATGGTGCGCAAGCTCCCCTGGAAAAAGGAGAACACGGAGTTCATCCGGAAGGCGCTGGCGGGCGTCGTGAACGATTACGGGACGGGCGGAGGCGCGAAGCTCCCGGGGATCGTCGTCGGGGGAAAGACGGGGACCGCCCAGGTCGCCCAGGTGAAGGGGAAGATGATCAAGTCCGAGGATCTGCCGTACGAGATCCGGGACCATGCCTGGTTTGCCGCCTTCGCGCCCGTGGAGGATCCCCGGATCTGCGTGGTGGCGATGGTGGAACACGGCGGCCACGGCGGCTCGGCCGCCGCGCCCATAGTGAAGGCGGTGATGCAGGAGTTCTTCCGGACCCTGGCCGCCGGGCCGTTGCCGGAGGGGGGGGAATGAGCGGACCGTCGAAGATCGCCCGCATGGACTGGATGATGCTGTTCATCGCGGTCCTGTTATGCGGCGTCGGGCTGTTGAACGTTTACAGCGGGACGCGGGTCCACGGGGTCGCGGCCTCCTCCCTGTTCGCGAAGCAGGGGCTCTGGATCGCCATCGGGCTGGCCATGTTCTTCGCCGTCTACTACCTCAGCGACGGGTTCATCGAAGAGGCGACGCCCGCCTACACGGTCGCCATCCTGGCGATGCTCGTCGTGGTCCTCATCGCCGGGAAGATCCGGGGGGGCGCGCAGCGGTGGATTTCCCTGGGAGAGTTCAACTTCCAGCCCTCGGAATTCGCCAAGATCGCCGTGGTCCTTGCTCTTTCGCGCTATTTCTCGGGGAGGTACCAGTACGGCGGGATCGGGCTGAAGGAGACGGTGCCCGCCATCGGCATGGTCCTCATCCCGTCCTTCCTGGTGGCGCTGCAGCCGGACCTGGGAACGGCCGGGGTGATCCTCTTCATCCTGGCGGGCATGATGATCATGGCGTGTGTGAAGGCACGCGTCCTCGTCCTGTTCTCGGTCCTCGGCTCGGCGGTGATTCCCGGCTTATGGTTCTTCATGAGGGATTACCAGCGGCAACGGGTGCTCACGTTCCTCGACCCGGAGCGGGACTCCCTGGGGGCGGGGTATCACGTCATCCAGTCGAAGATCGCCGTCGGCTCCGGGGGGGTCCTCGGGAAGGGGTACCTCCAGGGGACCCAGGGGGCCTTGCGCTTCCTCCCCGAGAAGCACACGGACTTCGCCTTCGCCGTCTTCTCGGAGGAATGGGGCTTCCTCGGATCGGCCGTTCTCCTGCTGCTTTTCGCGCTCCTGGTCTACCGGCTGCTCTTCCTGGCCATGCGTTCCCAGGACCGCTTCGCCGCCTTCGCATGCGGGGGAGTGGCCGTGTATTTCCTGACGCATACCCTCATCAACCTGGCGATGGTGTGCGGGCTGTTCCCCGTGGTCGGGATACCGCTTCCCTTCGTCAGCTATGGGGGTTCGTCGATGCTTACGAACATGCTGGCCCTGGGCGTGGTCGCGAACCTCTCCCGGTCGCGGTTCACTTTCCAGGGGGGAGGGCTGAAGGGGCAGGAGATCTCTTTCTGAGTTCGGAGGAAAGGTCGTCCCGCAGGCTCATCGAATAGCCGTTCCAGCGCCGCTCCACCGTTCCGTCCCTCCCGATCAGCAGCAGGACCGGCGCCTGGTTCACCCGGAATTCCTCCCGGAAAACCCCCGGGAGCGCGGTCAAGGTCGTGATCCTCGAATCCGGCCCGCGGGCCAAGGGATCCGGCCAGGGAGGCGGGACGGGTTGCATGGGCGCCGTCTCCCGTTTCCCCGCGGCGGAAAGCGAAACCTCCCGATCGAAGAGGACCCGGTATGCCCGTACCGATCCGGGCGGGACCGTGTCGAAGGCCTCCCCGACCGCCTTCCAGGCGTCCGCGCAGGGGGGACACCAGGGGAAATCCAGCATGACCAGCCGGAACGGCTCCCGGGAACCGGGGAGGTCCGACAGGGCCTTCCCGGAGGCGTCGGTAAACACCGCTTTCCCCGCCGGGAAAGGGCGGGACCCCACGGTGATCGATTTCGGTCCGCACCCGCAAAGCGTCAGGGCGGCGAGCAGCGCCGCGACGACGGTACCCCTCAAAGGTTCTTGTTCAGCAGGGAGACGATATTGGACTTCGGGTTCACGCCGACCATCTGCCCCTTGATCTGGCCCCCCTTGAAGAGGATGAGCGTCGGTATTCCACGCACCCCGAACTGGGAAGCGATCTCGGGATGGTCGTCGACGTTGACCTTGCCGACCTGGGCCTTCCCGGCGAACTCCTTGGCCACTTCCTCGAGGATCGGCCCGATCACCTTGCATGGGCCGCACCAGGGGGCCCAGAAGTCCACGAGGACGGGCGTCTGCCCATCCACCGCCTCCTTGAAGCTCGCTCCGGTCAACTCCAGGATGTTCCCCGCCATGCCGTTCCTCCTCAGGTAAGTTTATTTCCCGCGTTTTGCGAGTTCTATTTTCATGCAACGGTCCATCACCCACGGGATTCCCGCTGCGTCGAGGATTTCGCAGGCGCGGTCGCTGCGCACTCCTTCCTGCATCCAGAACGCCCCTGCCCCGATCCGGACCGCCTCTTCCGCTATGGGCGGCACCTCCTCGGAACGGCGGAACACGTCGACCACGTCGACGTTCCCGGGGATCTCGGAAAGCGACCCGTACGATTTTTCGCCGAGCACCTCGCGGATCTTGGGGTTGACCGGGACGATCCGGAAACCCCGCTCCTGGAGGTATTTCGCCACGACATGGCTCGGGCGGTCGGGCTTTTCGGAGAGACCCACCACCGCAACGGTCCGCTCGCCGGACAGGATTTTTTCGATCCGGTCTTCCATGACGTTTTCCTTTTTTAGAATGAGATGCGATTCATGCTACTCCGGTTTTTTTCTAAAGGAAATAGACGGGGCCGTCGCTCCTTTCCTTGACAGGTACGAGGGAAAAAGATTATCGTTTCCATACGCTTGCCCGAGGGGTGCTCTCCGTGAAGGAAATGATCGTCAGGTCGCTGAAGGAAGGGGCGGAGCTACGCCTGAAAATGGCGGAGACGATGGGGGCGAGCGTCACGGCGGCGGCGGAAGCCATCGCCGAGGCGTTCAAGGCGGGGCGCAAGCTTCTCCTGTTCGGAAACGGCGGAAGCGCGGCGGACGCCCAGCACATCGCCGCGGAGTTCATGAACCGGTTTCTCATCGAGCGGCCGCCACTCCCGGCGATCGCGTTGACCACCGACACCTCTGTCCTGACCAGCATTGCGAACGACTACGCCTTCGACGACATCTTCAGCAAGCAGATCAAGGCGCTTGGAAAGAAGGGGGACGTTGCCCTCGGGATCACCACCAGCGGATCCTCGGCAAACGTGCTGAAAGCGCTGCGGGCGGCGAAGAAGCTCGGCATGACCACCATCACCCTGACGGGCGAGGTCGGAAAGGCCGCCTCCCTCGCCGATATCGCGCTCCAGGTCCCCTCCCGCAGCGTGCCGCGGATCCAGGAGGCGCACATCGTGGTCGGGCACATCCTCTGCGAGCTGACGGACACGCTCCTGTTCAAGGACGTCGGCAAGCGGTGACCCGCCCCATCGATCCCGCGCGACTCCGGCGCGATTCACTTTTCTCGAGAAAAAGCAAGGTTTCCTTCCGCGGGTTCGGCGTTCCCCCGCGCCGGGGCATGTCGTTCGCGCGATTCCTTTCGGGGCTTCCGGATTACCTCGCGGCGAAGGACCTCCGCTCCGTGGTCGACGCGATCGTCCGGGCGCGCCTCCGGGGCCGTCCCGTGCTGCTGGGGATCGGCGCGCACTTCATAAAGGTCGGGCTGTCGCCGCTCCTGATCCGGGCGATCCGGGAAGGCGTTTTCACCTCCGTGGCGATGAACGGCGCGGGGGTGATCCACGACGTGGAGCTGGCGCTGGCCGGCAAGACCTCCGAGGATGTCGAAGCGAGACTCGACGACGGATCGTTCGGGATGGCGAGGGAGACGGCGCAGTTCCTCAATGGCGCGGTGGCGGACGGCGTCCGGGCGGGGCTCGGGTTCGGCGAGTCGGTGGGGAAGGCGCTGGCGGGATCGAAGGCGCGCTACCTGGAGAAGAGCCTCCTCTTCCAGGCGCATCGGTCCGGAGTGCCGGTGACGGTCCACGTCGCGGTGGGCGCGGACATCGTCCACATGCATCCCGAGGCGGATGGCTCCGCGATCGGGGAGGGGTCGCTGCGCGACTTCCGGACCTTCTGCGGGCTGGTCGCCGGGATGGAAGGGGGGGTGTACCTGAACGCAGGGTCGGCGGTCCTGCTCCCCGAGGTGTTCCTGAAGGCGATCTCTGTGGCGCGCAACCTGGGGCATCCGCTGTCCCGGATCACCACCGTGAACATGGACTTTCTGAAGCAATACCGGCCCGACGTCAACGTGGTGACCCGGCCCACCCGCAAAGGGGGGAAGGGGTACCACCTGATCGGGCCGCACGAGATCCTCTTCCCGCTCCTGATGGCGGCGATCGCCGAAAAGCGGTAGCAAGGGCGAAAGGGGGGTCTTCCCTCGTACGGGAACCTCCCCATTCGGGGACGGCTTGCTCACCATCCATGGTTCGCTGCGCCTTCGGGTCTTCTTCGCTCTCGCCCTCCTCCCATATAGCTGCGGTCGAGGCATCAATACCCGTAGCCCTCCCTGAATGCAGCGTTCATCCCTGACGGGCAGGGAGGCCCTAATGCCGAGGCGGGCATGGATGCCCCCGGGTTCTGAAGCCTCGGCCTCAGGGGAGGTCCCGTACTCGGAGCACTCCTTGCGGCGGCACCGCTTTTCGGTGATCGCTCGGGCCTCAGACTTCCGTTTCTTCCCCGGGGGCGAGGACGATCGGCCGCGTGCCGGGGGATACCTTCGCAAGCTCAGCGACGAACCGGTCCGCCGTCGGCTCGAGGATCGGGAACGTGCCGTAGTGCATCGGGACGACGGCCTTCGCCTTCAGGAGGGCGCACGCCTTCGCCGCCTGGCGGTAATCCATGGTGAACACGGACCCGATCGGGAGCAGCGCCACGTCGACGGGGTACAGCTCGCCGATCAGCGCCATGCCCGCGAAGATCCCGGTGTCCCCGGAGTGGTAGATCGTCGCCCCGGAAGGGGTACGGATCACGTACCCGGCCGGGACGCCGAGCGTGGAGGAATGGCTGGCTTCGGTCATGGTGATCGAGAACCCCTGGACCTCCACGGTGCCTCCCACGTTCATCCCGGCTCCGCCGTGCAGCAGTTGCGCAGCGGGGACGCCCTTGCCCTTCAGGTCCCCGCTGAGCTCGAAGATCGCCACGACCAGGGCTCCCGTCCGCTTCGCCAGCGCCACGGCGTCCCCCGAGTGGTCGAAATGATCGTGAGTGAGCAGGATCAGGTCCGCGGCGGGCGCCGAGGCGACGTCGCCCCGGGCCTTCGGGTTCCCCTCGAACCACGGGTCGACGAGGACCGTCTTCCCGTCCCGAATCATGAAGCCGGAATGTCCCATCCATCGAATCCGCACCGGGCCCATGGTCAACCCCCTCGTTTCGGAAAGGTCCATTCATTTTCCCTCAAAACGGCATGGGGGCGTGGTAAAAAGACCAGGGAAGCGAATCCGGGGAGAACGGCATGAAAAAACCAGACAGAAAGGCGGCCGGCCCGTTCCGCGTGTCGGCTCCCAACCGGGTGGACCTCGCGGGGGGCACCCTCGACATCTTCCCCCTCTACCTTCTGGTGGAGGGGGCGATGACCGTGAACGCCGCCATCTCCGTCCGCAGCGTCGTCGAGGCCCGGCCGTACCGGCGCGGCAAGGCAAGGCTGCAATCGGGGAATTACGGGATGGCCGTCCTCGCGTCCGACACCCACGGGATCCCGCTCGCGGGCAAGCTGGGGCTGCTCTCGCGGGCCCTGCGGCACTTCCCCGCCGCCTCCGGGGTCGAGATCGTCGTACGCAACGAGGCGCCCGTGGGATCGGGGATCGGCGCGTCTTCCGCTCTCCTGGTCGCCCTGATGACGGCCATGGGGCGGTGGACGGGCGAGAGGAAGCGGTGGGAGGAGACGGCCCTGGCGGCGATGGAGATCGAGGCATCGCACCTGAGGAGCCTTGCCGGGCGACAGGACCACGTGGCGGCGCTCCGGGGAGGGATCCAGGGGATCCGCTTCCTTCCGGGACGCCTCGACGTGCGCCGCCTTCCACCGGGGGGAAAGGCCGGAAGGATGCTCCAGGAACACGGGATCCTCGCACATACCGGGATCGCGCATCGCTCCTCCGACGTGAATTGGCGGATGATCCGGGGCGCGATCGAGGGGGACGCCGCCGTTTTGCGGAAGTTCCGCGCGATCGCCGCCGCCGCGCACGACGCATGGCGGGCGGTGTCCGAGGCCGATCCGGACGCCTTGGGAGCGGCGGTCGGAAGGGAATGGAGGATCCGGCGGACGCTTGCGGAAGGCGTGTCGCCGGGGAAGGTGGAGGTGCTGCTGGCGGACCGGCGTTTCCGGCGGATGGTTTCCGGCGCGAAGCTTTGCGGCGCGGGGGACGGGGGAATGCTCTTCGGGCTGCTCCGCGATCCCGGGGACCGGGCGGCGGCCGGGGCGGTCCTTTCGGGCGCGGGGATGCACGTGGTGCCGTTCCGCCTCTCCGGCGGCGTCCGCATCGAGGAGCTCGATGCGCGGGCTTGAGGGGAAGATCTGGGACGTCGCCGTCATCGGCGCGGGGCCGGGCGGGCTCTTCGCCGCGCGGGCTCTCGCCGGCAAGGTGTCCGTGCTGGTCCTCGACGAGAAAGGCCGCACCGGGGGGGCCGGCGCGATGACCGACGGGAAACTGAACCTCTCCCCCCACATCGGGCTGGACCTGGCCGAGCTGCAGCTGGGGGAGGAGGAGGCGGGGGAGCGCATCGCGGCGATCGACGAGGTGTTCCTGCGGCACGGGGCCGATCCCACGGTCTACGGCGAGGACCGGGAGCGGATCGGCATGTGGCTCGACCGGGTTTCGTGGGCCCGCAGGAAGACCCCGAAAGGGGAGTGGGACATCACGCTTCTGCCCGCGCGCCAGCGCCACATGGGTACCGACCGGGCCTACCGGGTGGTCGCGGGCATCACGGATTCGATCGCCTCGATGGGCGTGGAGTTCTCCCTGGGGACGCAGGTCCTGGACATCCACCTGCGTTCCGGCGGCCTGTTCGTCCTCGGCACGCCGAAGGGGGAGATCCGCGCCCGCTACGTCCTTGCCGCCCCCGGGCGGGACGGCGCCTACTGGTTCCGCACCGCGGCCCGGCGGCTCGGCGTGGAAACGCGGTACGGAGCGATCGACATCGGGTGCCGCGTGGAGGTGGCCTCGCCCGTCTACGACGAGATCACGAGGGTCCTCTACGACCCGAAGTTCCTTTTCGTCACCCCCACCCACGGCGACCGGACCCGGACCTTCTGCACGAACCCCGGAGGGCGCGTCCGCCTGGAGATGCGCGACGGCTTCCGGCTGGTCAACGGGGACGCGCTAAAGTCCCGGAAGACCGCCAACACGAACTTCGCGATCCTGAACACCGTGTCGATGACCGAGCCGATCCAGGACACCACGGAGATGGGGCGAAAGGTGGCGGAATTCGCGAACTTCTGGGGAGGCGGGGATAGCCTGGTGGTGCAGCGCTGGGGCGACCTGATGCAGGGGCGCCGCTCCCGGGCCGACACGTTCCACTCCGCCGCGATGGAGTACGATAAGATGGAGCCGACGCTCCCCCCCGGCGAGGGGGTGACCCCGGGCGACATCTCCTTCGCCTACCCGGGCCGGATCGTGGACAACCTGCGGGAGAGCCTGAACCTGCTGTCCCGGGTGATCCCCGGCGTCGCGCATCCCTCCACGGCGATCTACGTCCCGGAGATCAAGTTCTACGACACCAAGTACGTCACGGACAGGAACCTGGAGACGAACGTCACCAACCTGTTCGTCGCCGGGGACGGGGTCGGGAAGTCCCGCGGCATCGTCGGCGCGGCCCTGAACGGCTGTCTCGCCGCCGAGGGGATCCTGCGCAGGGAGGGGAAAGGCTAGCCCGCGGCGGCGTCTCCCGCTCGAGGACCGCCTCCTTCATTTCCGGAGGAACGTCGACGCGTCGAGGATCTCGAACCCCGCCTCCTCGATCGCTTTCCGGATCGGCCCCACGTTGAGGGTCGCTATCCGGAGGAAGCTCGTCAGTTTCCCGTTTTCCAGGTGACCCGTCGTCAGGATGCTCGT
>JACZKY010036263.1_pt1 | contig 15889 bp, 13 predicted proteins | sample 8237611 | NCBI WGS metagenome assembly JACZKY01 (sample SAMN16148055, study PRJNA663545) | marine sediment metagenome | biome: sediments and biomass from bioreactor inoculated with such sediments; feature: coastal sediments; material: methane- and iron-fed bioreactor; isolation source: Bothnian...
CGACCGCGCGTTCGGCGCGCAGGACATTCTTGGGTTCAGAATTAAAACGACGTGTCGCACTTATCGGCAGCGGTGCGCCCTTGCGCAAGAAGGCGAGCTTACCGAGATTCTTGAAGGTTTCGGAGGTGAAGGCATAGGCGAGTTGGTCACCTTTGCTGACGATGACAGCCATGGGGTAGGCGCCGCATTCTGCAGCGCGGATCGCGGCGGCGGTAACCGAGCAGTGGGCTTCTTCGGCGAGCTTCAGTATCCCGTCGAGCCCGATCTGGTTGTCCGACAAGAAGCGCCGCGTCAGCTTCGAGGGCAAAAGCAGCCCGCTTGCAAAATGGTCGGCCTCTAGTTCGATCGACGTGTTCTGCGTGAAGTTGGCACGAGAAAAGTGCGTGCCACCGGCACCAATGATTTCCTCCGGGTGCCCCGGTAAAAACCAGTGCCCCAATTCATGGCAGATGGAGAAGTTCTCGAATCCCTCGTTGTCGTATTCGGTCGAGTAAATGATCGTGGCGTTATCCCCGGCAAAGATGATTGCGCCTGAGACGCCTTTGACATCGGCCGGTTTGGCGACGAGGGCGATGTCTCTTGCTTTAGCGATCTCGTGAGGTTTGACCGGAAATTGCGTGTATCCGAATTCTTCCGCGATTTTCTCACCGCGCTGGGTAGCCATCCTGAGCTGAAAACCTGCCATGGACGAACCTATTTCTTATCCTTGATCATGGTGTCGATAAGACTTTGAATGAAATCGCGATCTCTTGTGCTGAGCTTTTCTTCATCACGGAAAGCGGTGGTCGCCGTTTTGGTGCCGAGAAGATAGTCAGCCGATACATGGAGTGCTTTGGCCAGTGCGCGCACGTTGTCGAAAGATGGTTTGCGTCGCCCCGCCTCGAAATGGGCAATGGCGCTCGGTTGCATTCCGGCGTCCCGCGCTAGTTCGGATTGGCTCATCTTCCGGTTGTCTCGGACCTCGCGGAGACGGTCGGCGAAACTGGCTGGCATGCTTGACTGGCTCATGACGAAAGCGTATAGTTCCTTTTGTTAAGTCGTCAGCCCCACGGGGCCTTTTTTCGGTGCCTGCCTATGACAGAACGTCAAGAACTGTATGACGATACGCGAGAATGGTCAAGAATCAGGAGCTGATTATGACAGGCAAAAACCAGCATGTCGTTCCGCACGGCGACGATTGGGCCGTGCGCGGCGCAGGAAATGAAAGGGTGACCTCGATCCACCCGACGCAGGCCGACGCCGAGCGTGCGGCACGCGAGATCGCGATCAACCAGCGCAGCGAGGTTGTTATCCATCGCCCGGACGGGCGGATTCGCGACAAGAACTCGTACGGGAACGATCCGTTCCCGCCGGAAGGGTGAGCCCATGACGCCGGCTGCCTCTTCCCCGGAGAACCTGCCGATCCGCCGGATTCTGTCCATTGATGGCGGTGGAATCATGGGGACGCAGCCGGCGTCTTTTCTTGCCGCGTTGGAGGAGGACCTTGACCATCCGATCGGCGACTATTTCGATTTGATCGCCGGCACGTCGACTGGTGGCATCCTCGCCATCGGGCTTGCGATGGGCATCTCTGCACGGGAGCTGCTCGACCTGTACGTCAGCCGCGGGCCGCATATTTTCGGTCAGTCCGGCGGCATGCTGGAGAACCTTGCCGGTGATCTGTGGCGGCGGCTGAAGCATGCCGTCGCGCCGAAGCATGATGCCGAGCTGCTGCGCAAGGAACTCGTCACCGTTCTTGGCGACCGGCGGATCGGCGATGCCAGGAAACGGCTGCTGGTCCCGGCTTGGGATGCCGACCACCGTGGCGTCTATATCTACAAGACGGCGCACCATCCGCGCCTCAAGACAGATTTCAAGCGGCAGGCCGTCGATGCCGCCATGGCGACAGCGGCAGCGCCCACCTACTACCGCCGGCACCGCACGGCCGACGATGTCGGACTGCTCGATGGCGGCGTGTGGGCGAATAATCCGATCGCACTGGCTGTGGTCGAGGCGACGACGCTGCTTGGCTGGCCGGCCGGCAGCCTGCGCGTCCTGAGCCTTGGCTGCGTGAACGAGGTCTACATGCTCGGCGAGGCGCCCGGCCTCGGCGGGCTCGCGTTCGATGTGACGCGGCTTTTCATGGACGGGCAGTCGCACGGCGCGCTTGGCATGGCCAAGCTGATTACCGGGCATCAGTACGAGCGCGAGGCCATTTTCCGGTGCTGCCCGGATGTGCCGAAAGGCTTTTTCAAGCTCGACGACACGAGGAAGATCACACAGCTGAAGGGAATGGGGGCCTCATCGGCACGCAAGGAACGTTCGCGGCTTGAGCCAGTGTTTTTTTCAGAGCCGGCAGAACCCTTCGAACCCATCTACAAGCTGAAAGGTACGGATTCATGAATCAGACGCTCCTGGCATCGTCTACCGCATACTCGCCGCTGCGCAAGGCGGAGATTTACTCGCTCCTCGACGAAATCTGTCAGTTGCTCGAACTAACGGCAGCGCAGTTCGAGGCGGCGCGCACCAGCTACGAGGCCGTAGCTGAGTGGCTGTCGGCATCGGACAATCCGATCCTGCGGCTGATTGAGGTTTATGTCCACGGGTCGACCGGTCTTGGTACGACCGTCCGCCCGATAACGCGCGAGGACTTCGATGTCGACCTGATCTGCAAGGTGCTGCGGTTCACAGCCGATCGTCCGCCAGCCGAGCTCAAGCGCATTGTCGGCGACCGGCTCAAGGAGAACACCCGCTACGCCTCGATGATCGAGGAGAAGAAGCGCTGCTGGCGCCTCAACTATGCGCGCGAATATCATCTCGATATCTCGCCGACCATCATCAACACCGAGTGCACGAACGGCGGCGAGCTCGTCCCGGACAAGAAGCTGCGCGAATTCAAGCCGACCAATCCGAAAGGATACAAGGCGCTTTTCGAGCGGCGCGCAAGCCTGCGCCCCGTGCTGCGCGTCAACAAGGCTCTCGCGGCTCAGGACCGGGCAGCGGGTGTCGAGCCTTTCCCCGTGCATAGCCTCGTCAAGGGTATCCTGCGCCGCATTGTTCAGTTGTTGAAACGTCACCGCGACATCCATTTCCTTGAGGTGACGGATGATGTCGCGCCGATCTCGATCATCATCACGACCCTGGCGGCGCAGGCTTACGAATACTGTGTCACGAATTTCCCCTTCGACTCTGAACTCGATGTGGTAATCGAAACCATCCGGATGATGCCGCACTTCATCGAGAGGCCGTTTGTGAAGGGCCGCCGGCTCTATGTCGTCGCCAACGAGACCACGATCGGCGAGAACTTTGCTGAGCGCTGGAATACCGAGCCAGCGCGGGTGACGGCGTTCTATGCCTGGCACGGAAAAGCCTTGGCCGACTTCGAAGGGGTGCGGGATCTGGAAGGCATCGATCTCATCGCGGGGGGCCTCGGCAAAAGCTTGGGTGATTCCGTTGTGGGGAAGGCGATGGATTCCCGGACGCAGGCGATCTCTAGGGCGCGGGTCGGCAGCAAGCTCTATGTGGCGCCGACGGTGGGCCTGACGTTGACGACGCCGGCGAACGCGACCCAAGTGCGGCCGAATACGTTCTTTGGAGACTAGGCGTGCGACCCAGCCTTCGCCCCGATCTGACGCCGGCGCAGCAATTTATATTCCTGCGCGCGAATCCAATTTGTGTCGGGACAGGACGGCTGTGTGCGACCGGACTGGTATGGGAGTATCACGTGAGGCCGACGCCACTAAGTCGGGAATATCTGGTGCGGATTGCCTTCGATCGCGGTGATGTCCCCGACGTGTTCATCATTGAGCCTGACCTTCTCAACCTTGCCGACGGCCGCCCACTGCCGCATGTCTACCATAACCCCTTGCGTCTGTGTCTGATCCTGCCAGGAACGCCGGAGTGGACCGGCGCGATGCGGATCGATCAAACGTTCGTGCCTTGGAGTGCGACGTGGCTCTTCTATTTCGAGGAATGGCTGGTGTCGGATGAATGGAAAGGCGGCGGCCAGCATCCCAATGAGAATGATGCTGAGCAGTATAATCGTTCCGTGCGGCGAGCGGTGCGCTGACCAACTCAACCGGTCGGCCGCGCCAAAGTGAAGTCGTTACTCCTAGGCAATTAGCGTTAGATTGACGAACCCGTTTTGGTCGCTGACAACGCCTTCCTCAGCCTTCGGAGCGCGGCGCGACGAAGCGCGTCGGCTAGGTGAACGGCAGCTTTCGCGGCGTAACCGCCCGAAACCAGCCAGTCCGTTTCCCACCCCGAACTAGTCGTGCCGCATAGGGTGTCCGTCGCTCAATCTTTGAGATATTGACTTTTTGCGCATTTCGCGTATTTTACGCGAAATAAAAGGAATAGCCATGGCCCAGGCTCGAGCCGTCCCGGCAACCGATTTTTCGCGGAATTTTGGAAAGTATCAGGACGAGGCGATCAAGACCGGCGTCATCAACGTGACCAGCCATGGCCGGATCGTGGGAGCCTACCTTTCAGCGGCAGAGCTCGAGCACTTCGAGCTTCTCAAGCGGCGGGAACGGGAGGTTCTCAAGATCGCAGAACTCGATGACGACACGATTGCTGCAATCGAGGCTTCCGAGTACGGCGCCGAGCCCAGGTGAGTATCCCGACACCGAGGCCTGGCCTCGTCATTCGTTACAGCTTTCTCTGGAGCTCAGAGCACGACCAGGGTGCCGTCGAAGGGGCGAAGGATCGTCCGTGCGCAATTGTGATCGCAGTCCCTCACGGCGAGGACGGTCATGTCCGCACCATCGTCGCCCCTATCACCCACAGCCCGCCTGCCGATCCGGCCACATCGCTGGAAATTCCTGCCGCTGTTTGTCGAGGTCTTGGACTGGACGGCGCCCGGCACTGGATTCGATTCGATGAACTGAACCGCTTCACTTGGCCAGGTTACGACCTTCGTCCAAGACCGGATGGATCGTATGATTACGGGATGCTGCCACGGGCATTGTTCGAAAAGCTCCGCGAAGGAATCATCAAAGCCAGCAAGGCCAAGCGCGGACGCGTCGTCCCACGAGACGTGTGAGGCGGCATAATGGAATATAGATCAACAATATCAATTGGTTAGTTCCATAAAATAGACTCTGCGACTTTGGCAAACACGGCCATTTAGTAATGCGACACACGAGCCAGTTGGAGATCGACGTCGTCTGGTGCGAGTTGACTTACCAGATGTCGCAACGTGCGTGCCGCGCCCAACCGACGCAGATCCTCGTTGAAATCGCCGAGCTCCGGTGCCAGCACAAGCGGGAGGATTCCGCATGCCTGCGCGCGGCGGCTCAACCCCTCAATGCCGTGGCGGCCGGCAGCATCGGCGTCGGCTGCGATGTAGACGCGCTGACATCCGGGCGGAAACCGGAAGGCAGAAAGGTGGTTGGCGGTGAGTGCCGCAACCATCGGAATGTCGGGCAGCACCTCCAGTAGCGACAGCACGCTTTCCAGGCCTTCGCCTGCAGCCATGACCGGCACACGTCCCTCGGTGGGAAATCGGAAGCGAACGGCGTTTCCGAGCAGGCCACCCAAGGCGCGCCGGGGGTCCTCGACCTTCGCCTTACCGTCGCCGGAAGGATCGAGCCATGTTCGATGCACGCCGGTGACCGTTCCGGCGGGATCGGTCACGGCAGCTACCAAGGCCGGAAAGCTCGCCCGTCGGCCGGTGGTCAGATCGCGATAGTAGCAGGATGGGTGAAACCGCAGGGTCGGGTGCAGCGATGCCCGAGCGATGGCGCGCTGGCGCAGGTAGGACTCGGCCAAGGTGCCGGCAAGCGGTTGCGTCATTCGGAGCAGGCGTCTCGCCCGTTCCGCAGGCGGTCGGCTGCTCGACGAACAATCCGGGGTATCGTCCCGCTGGGACGACACCGGCTCGGGTCTGGGCTCGTTGAGGAATCGCCGCGCCTCGTCCGCGACATCCCGAAAATCGACCAGCCCGCAGGTCTCGCGCACGAGATCGAGCAGATCGCCATATTCGTCGGTCGCTGCATCCGCCCACCGACCCTTGCGGGGCCCATTCAGATGCACATAGAGCGACCGGCCCTTGTTGTTGAGGGTATCGCCGACAATCCAATAGTTGCCGGCCTTACGGCCGGCGGAAAGATAGTGGCGGCAGACCGCCTCCGCGTCCTGCGCGAGGCGGTCTGCCAGCTCCGAAGCGGACAACATGGCCAGCCTCCATCATCACCGACCGACGACATCGACAAGGCGATGTCGCTGTATCAGCTTGGTGAGGATCACTGGACCGTCTTCCGTCACGGGAATGAAGAAGCGCAATTTCCAGCTGATCATCTCGGAGAAGAGACCGATGGACCGCAAACAATCTCGCATACCGTCGGAGAAGCCCGTCAGCTCGACCCGGTAGTCGTTCATGACCCTGACGCGCCGCAAGGTCATATCGCCGGCGAGGCTGATGATCGACGATCCGTCGAGAAGGGATTTCCAAGCCTGCTCCGCGCTGAGCACCTGCGTCTGATCGATGCCGAAGCTCCGGCACAGCATGGCAAGCCTGGAGGGGGCGATCATGCGGCCGACGATCCGCTCTCCGTCATCCGTCGTAAGACGATAGACGCGGCAATAGTCCTGCGGCAGCAGTTTCCAGATTGGCAGCAACAGGCCCGCCACAACATGGAGCGTCGAGCTGGTGAACTCGGGAACGGCCGCGACCTCCGCGTTCCAGGCGGCTTCGAAGTCGCGCTCGTCCGCCTCGTCCCAGTTTGTTTCCTCAAGCTGCCGCACCTCGTATCGTAGTTCGTCCATGGGCCGATACAGCGTCACGCATGGCTGGACGGACCCGTCTTCGAGCATGATCGAGCGCGTCGGAATCATGATCGCGGCACGCCTCGACTTGCCATTGATCATCAACTTCACGCGCGGATCATGACCAACCAGCTTGTGAGCTTCGGCGACCGCCATCGGCCTGTTGCGCTCAAGACGTTCGATCGTCAGCAGGTGCGACTGTGCTCCGGTGACAGGGTGGGTGTAGACCAGCTTCCGGTCCTTCACTATCATCCGTTCGGCCGACAGCGTCTCTAGCCCCTTGTCGTAGACCCCGGCGGCGATCGCGCCCTCGATACGCGCAGCCAGCAATTGCTCGAAGGTCTCGAACAACAGGTTTTGCATGCGAATGGTGAGGGCGAGCATCCGGTTGAGGAAGGTGTGGATCGGTGGCAACTCATCCTTGAGACCGCCGTCCTCTGAGATCAGCGAGAGACCGGTGATGCTTTCGAACCTGTCGAGCGAGCAGCCCTCGATCTTCCCCTGATGGAGCAGACCATAGAATTGGCGCAGCGCGTCGCGGGCATATTGGGATTCCAGATTGTCCTCCGAGCGGAACATGCCTTGCCCGCCGGTCTGGCGTTGGCCGCGCGTGATGGCACCGAGCGTGTCGAGACGGCGTGCGATCGTCGACAGGAATCGCCTCTCTGCCTTAACGTCGGTCGCGATCATGCGGAATAGCGGCGGTTGCTTCTGGTTGGTGCGGTGGCTGCGACCGAGTCCCTGGATCGCCACATCTGCACGCCAGCCGGCCTCAAGCAGGTTGTGCAGCCGCTGACGCTGGTTCCGACAGGCAAGGTCCGCATGGTAGGAGCGGCCAGTGCCGCCGGCCTCGCTGAAGATGAGAATGCCCTTCTCATCGTCCATGAAGGCGCGCGCTTCATCAAGATTGGCGCTGCCGGGACGGGTTTCGACCGCAAAGCGGGCAATCTTGCTGCCATCGTTGCGACGCACGATGCGGCGCGAACGTCCGGTGATCTCTGCGACCCTATCCGTGCCGAAATGCTGGACGATCTGGTCGAGGGCGGTCGGGACCGCAGGCAGGCTGGCGAGCCTCTCAACCAGCTCGTCGCGTCGCCGCTCGGCTTCCCGGCAGATCACGGGATTGCCTTCGGCGTCGTAAACCGGGCGTGAGTGGAGATTGCCGTCGTCGTCCGAGAACTCCTCGAAGAGCTGCGTTGGGAAGGAGTGCATCAGATAGTCGATGACGTACTCCCGGGGCGTCACGTCCACCTGAAGGTCGCGCCATTCTTCGGTCGGGATCTGCGCCAGCCTGCGTTCGGTCAGCGCCTGCCCGGTCGAGACGATCTGGACGATGGCTGCGTGACCATCGCCCTGATCCCGCTCGATCGCTGCGAGCAGGGACGGCGTCTTCATCGACGTCAGCAGATGATTGAAGAAGCGCTGCTTGGAGCTTTCGAAGGCCGATCGGGCGGCGGCCTTCGCATGCTTGTTTAGCGTGCCGTTCGCGCCGGTGATCCCAGCCGCCTCCATTGCCGCGTCGAGGTGATTGTGAATGACCTGGAAGGCTCCGGCATAGGAATCGTAGACGCGCACCTGCTCAGGCGTCAGCTCATGCTCCAGGATTTCGTATTCGACGCCCTCGAACGATAATGATCGGGACGCATACAACCCCATGGCCTTGAGGTCGCGCGCGAGGACTTCCATGGCGGCGACACCCCCATCCTCGATGGCCGCTACGAATTCGGAACGGGTTGGAAAGGGGAAGTCGGCGCTGCCCCACAACCCCAGCCGCTCGGCATAGCCGAGGGATTCGACCTCGGACGCTCCCGTTGCCGAGAGATAGACGACGCGGGCGTCGGGGAGCGCGCGCTGAAGGCGAAGTCCCGCTCTGCCCTGTTGCGACGCAGCCTTTTCGCCGCGTTCGGTCTTGCCGGTGGTCGCGTTGGCCATGGCGTGCCCCTCGTCGAAGAGGATCACGCCCTCGAAGATACTGGCTTCGTCGTTCGGCAGATCGTTGCTATTCCCGTCAGCGCCGCTGAGCCAGTCAACGATCTGCCGAACACGGGAACATTTCCCTTCGCGCTCGTCCGTGCGCAGCGTCGCGAACGTCGTGAACAGGATGCCCTCGGAAAGCGTGATCGGCCTTCCCTGCCGGAAGCGCGACAGCGGCGTGATCAGGAGCTTCTCCTGTCCGAGGGCACTCCAGTCACGCTGGGCATCTTCGATCAGCTTGTCGGATTTTGAGATCCAGACATGGCGGCGGCGGCCCTTGAGCCAGTTGTCGAGGATGATGCCCGCGGCCTGCCGACCTTTTCCAACCCCGGTGCCGTCGCCAAGAAACCAGCCACGCCGGAAACGCACAGCGTTGTCGGCATCGGGCGGGGCCGCGGTCAGCTTGTCGAAGGAGGCATCGACGGTCCAGTGGCCGGCGAGATGGCCGGAATGGGCTTCGCCGGCATAGATGATGCTTTCGAGCTGGACGTCGGACAGGTCGCCGTTGACGACGACGTGCTTCGGAAGATGGGGCCGATAGCTGGGTTTCGGCGGCGCAACGGACGCCATCGCGACCGACTCGACCAGCTTGTCGGGATGCGGCCTCGCGCCGGGGATATGGATCGCCTGGAGCCGGTAGGGTTCGTAGATTCCATCGACATCGAGGGCCCGGTCCTCCGCGCGAGCATCGTGCAGTTCGTACGAGAGTTCGATGACCTCGTCCGGCTCCGGCATGCGTGCAGGTCGCAGCACAGCACCAGCACTCTGTCGTGGATGCCTTCCGATGGCCGCCGGCCGCATCGCACCGGCAGCCTTGCGGGCCGCCATCTTCGCCGCGACCTGTCTAAGGATTCCGTTCGACAAGGCGCCGATGGCGTTCGGCGCCGTCGACGGGGAGCGCGTTGGCAGCCCGATGATCCAGGCAAGGAGGGTGGCAAGATCCGGCGCGGTGCTCTTCGATGCGACCAGCGCTTTCGGTTCGTCGGCGGCGATCTTGTCGATGACGGTCAGGCGGGTCTCGACCGTGGTTCCGTGCCGTGCATAGACGCTGCCGTCGATCCCGGCGCTGAACAGGACCGTCCCTTGGTCCTGCAACCGGACGAACGCATCGCGCCATCGCGGATTGTCGGGGGACAGACCGGAGCCGGTGATCGCGACCAGTCTGCCACCGGGGGCAAGGCGCGCGAAAGCGGACGACAGATGACGCCACGCAGCGTCCGCGACGACGCCCTCGACGTTGATCCCCGCCGAGAACGGCGGGTTCATCAGCACAGCGGTTGGCCGGATCGAGCGATCGAGGTAGTCGTCGATATGAGCCGCGTCGTGCTGCGCAATCGTCGCATTCGGGAACAGTTGCTCCAGAAGCGCATGACGAACCCCACCATATTCATTGAGGCAGAGGCGCGCGCGGACAAGCTCCGCCCAGATCGCCAACAAGCCCGTCCCCGCCGATGGCTCGAGAACGATGTCGTCGGCGAGGATACCCATCGCTAGGGCAGCGACATAGGCGAGCGGCATCGGGGTCGAAAGCTGCTGAAGCGCATGGCTCTCTTCGGACCGCCGCGTGTGGGTCGGAACGAGGTTCGCGACCTTGATCAGCATGTCGAGCGTGGCTTGCGGGGTGTTCGTTCGGGAGGTGATGGCAGGGCCGAACTTGCGCAGGAAGAGGACCTGCGCGATCTCGGCGGCCTCGTAGGCGTCCTTCCACGTCCACAGGCCCTCGGCGTCGCTGCCGCCAGAAGCCTCGGTCATGATCGTGCGCAGGTCAGCCGCCCCGATCGCCTGGCCGCGTTCGAGGAACGGCAGTAGGTCGTGACCTGCCTGAAGGATTGGGGAGGCACGATCTGTAGACAGCGCCGGGAGTGCGGCCGCGGTCGCGGCCGGTGAAGGAATGGTGTTCATGGTGAACCCTGTCGAGAGCGGGAAAGAAATGGCCCGCCCCGGGCGCTCTCTCCGCACCGGCCGGGCCAACTCCCTCCCCGCCCCGCTCTCCCTCCAGCCACGCACGAATCTGGCAACTTCGCGTCGATGCCGTCCTGGATGTTCGGCACAGGTGCGCGGGGAGACATGCCCGTCGCAAGGATTCAGGAACCCATCGAGGACGGCTTCGCGAACCGTGGGGCGTGGCGGCTTGTGCTATTCAGCCGGTCACGCGGGCGATTTCGGCCGCCTCGGGATGGCGGACGGAGAAGATGAGGAGCCGATAAAAGCGCTGCTCGAAAAACTCGGACTCGTATCGGCGAGTCAGGTGTGCAAACGCCAGCAGCGTGGCGACGATTCCGGCAACTTCAGCCGACACCTCGCCGCGATGCTCCGTGAGCTCACTTTCGATCCGATAGCGAGGTCTGGAAGCGGGCGCCAGAAACAGGGGGTTGTCCCGGTACTCATAGAAATTCCAGTAGCCACCGTCATAGTCGGTAGGGCTGAGGCGTTTCATGAAGTCATAAACGGTGTTTTCCGCCTTGCTCGTCAGCGGAAGCCCGAACAGGGTCGGCAGGAATGTCCCTCGGCGGTGTTCGGGAACAATCGTTGCGGTTTCGCGTGTGGCAGAACCTATCGCCATGGTTTTGTCTCCAGAGAATTTGGTGAGCCAGATCGGGCTCTTTCTTCGTCCGTCCGAACCCGTGCCTAACGGCGGCCTTGGTTTGCTTTCAGGATCGCCGGTCGCCGAGGATCTGACGGACAAGCGAGGTTCGCCCCATTTGCCGCCCCTCCCCGACAAGCGGTGTGTCAGCTCGAGAAAGCGATGAAGACGCCGTGGCAGGTTTTGTCCTCGGCAGAAAGGCGCGGCTGCCCTTGGGCAGCGTGCTATCCGGCGATCGCGGATGGCGATGAATCGGCGGCATCGACGCTGGAAGGTAGGGAAAGTCCTTCCACCGACACCTTCCGGTCGTCGATTCTGATCACGACCGATCCCTTCGGCGGGAGCCGCCAAGCGATTTCCCGCTCGACAGCGCGCAAGAGCGCGTTGCGATCGGCATCGGCCAGGGATTGAAGCAGCGTCATGCTGACATCCTCCGCCTCGTCGGCGAACCACTCCTGCTGCTGCTGGTAAGACCCAGCTTCGGGATCATCCGAAGGTGAGAACAGCGCATCGATCAGAAAGCTCTGGAGTTCCATCGGCGTAATCGTCGAACGGCGAGTCACCCGGATGTCCATTTCATCCAGCGCGCCATAGTCGGGGCCGGCGACGATCAGGTCTGCACCGACAAGCCACGCCCTGCTGGCCCCTTTGTCCGTGACCTCCAGGCCTAGTTCCAGACGGTCGGGCCGATCGTTACCTCTGAAGACGTCGCTGGTGTCGATATCCTGGATGACGTCGGCGAGATGCAAACGGTACGTCTTGGCGGTCAGGCGAGGCAAATCGTCATACCAGCCGTATCCGTCGAACAATGGATTTGGTTCGACGACCTGTGGACTTTCGTCTAATCGCTGCAGAGCGCGGGCGACGTTCTGTTCCTCCAGGGTGCTCTCGCCCCGGTACACGAAGGCGTCAGGCGAGACGACCTTCGGAGGCTCGGCTGTGCTTTGGTAGATATCAGCGATGGAAGGCGTGAACGGCCGCAGCAGCGGTGCGGCCTTCGGCAATGAGATTCCCATCGACAGGCCACGCTGATAATCAGCGAAGGAGAGGCTGTGCGGTCCGGCCGCTGCGGCGAGCCGGAAGTAGAGACGATTGATCTCCTGAACCAGCGCCTCGTACATCGCGTCGCGCACGACTTCCTTGCGTGCCGGCAACACGAGCTTCAGGTGGGCGCAATCGACGACGTCGATACGGGCATGGTAGGAGCGATGCCAGGATTGCTGGAGGCTGGGCAACGGGATTGCCAGCGTCACTCCATGGAAGTTGGCGTTTTCGTTTCCGCGCCACGTGCGATCGCCGTCATGGACGCCGATACGGATGCCGCGCCACTCCTCGATGTGATCGGCGCCGTCGAGAAAGTCGACGGAGTGCATCGGCTTGCCGTTGAAGACCACAGGAATCGGAAAGAAGCGCGCGACGCGTTGAACCGCACGTTCGACGGAGTCGACGGACCATTGCGGGAAAATGACGGTGACGCCCTCCGCGCCGTCTGGACCGGGTGACACCGTGACGGGAAGCCTGCCATGGAAAGCATCGTGGGTTGCATCGATGGACCAGGATTCTCCCGTTCCTTTTTGACGCGCCAGGATCAGCGCCCCGCGATTAGCAAGGACGAAGAATCCCATGCCAGCGGCGTCCTCGGAACGGGTCAGGTCCGAGGACCAGCCGCTGTGACCGAGCGAAAACAGCGACCTGGGATCGTCAAGGCCCGCGCCGTTGTCAGCGATGCGGATCGCCCGCCCGATCTCTGGATCGTCGACCTGATCGATCAGTACCTTGGTTGCGCCGGCGCGCCGCGCGTTTTGCAGTAGCTCGTTCAGGATGTCGTCAATCGTGGCGTTAAAGAGCCGACCGACCTTCGCAATGGCCTCGCCTGCGACTTGAGCATGGAATGAAAATGAGGACGTCATAGGGGAACTCCTGAATAGCAGAAAGCCCGACACGACGGTCGGGCGGGGGATGGGTGGAAAGTCGGATGCGGATCGACCGGCCGCGGCCGGGCTGCGATTTCTGGTGCTAAAGCCGTTGGCGGTAACGGTTAGATTCGCTGCTCGTTCGAGGACTGGTTGATCATGTCGTCGAGCCAGTCGGCGGCACGGCCAGCCGGACCATCGACTTCGGATGTGAGAGAACGCCGAATGGTGCGCGTGGCATTAATGGCGTTTCGAGCCGCCGCGGGCACCGCAAGGATGGCGTTCATGACTTCGTGTGCCGCGTCTCTCGTCACGAAGTCGCCGATCGCCGTGCGCGTGCCGGCGTCGATGCCGTACAGGCACCAGAAGGTGCGAACATCTTCGCCCCAGCTTTGCGCTCCGACCAGCTCAGCGGCATATTCGTCCTCGCGAACATAGGACGTGATCTGGTGATCGCGCTCGATGCACGGTCTGACCTCATAGTACTCGAAGGCCGGGACACCCCGCATCGACGCCGGAAGGCAATCACGAAACGACGATGGTGTGGCACGCAGCGCGTCCAGTCGTGCGGCTGTAGCCTCTTCCCCGCCACCGGCGAGATACGCGGCCGTAAAGGGTCCGTGCTGTCGGTGCTCGGCGATCAATTCCTCGATGCCGTCCCAGACTACGAGGTTGGAGACGCCCTGTTGCTCGCCGAAGCTCGACCGGGCGAGATCCCAACACACGAAATGCCGATCGACCGGGCCGGGCTCAGATGTGTAGTTTTCCTCGTCGATGATGAAGGCTGCGAAGAACATTTTCCTCGGCATGATCTGTCCTTTCCGTAGGTTTCGATGGCGCAGGTCAGGATCGATCCCTCACCGCGATCCAGGTTCCTCCATCTTGGCAATGACTGCTCGCGCCCTGGGCCCGTCGGGAATGCGCTGCCAGTAAATCGTGTCACACACGGCGTTCACGCGGCGGGTGACCTCGACGTACACCCTGTGCCCACCGGCGCCGTCCGGTCGGGTGCGGTACAGCTTGCTGCCATCCGTAACCCGTTTGAAGCCCTCCACCTTGCACAGCCGCTGCGCCTGACAGGCGGAGCGAGCGGTGGACTGGCGCGCGTTCGTGGTGTGACGCGCTCTACGAGGAAGGCTCATCGGCGCCCCCCTGCCGTTGTGTTCCGCGCGACAGCGCAAGCGGGAGGAGATAGTCGATCTCGTCGTCGGTGAGATCCTCGAGCAGTTTCAGGATCGATCCTTCACCGCCACGATTGACGACAATGGTGCGCTTGCCGCGATGCTGCTGCGGCCAGGCGTCCGGGTCGGCATCTCCGGCAAGGCCCTTGAAGCCCCCGTGCGTCGCGTTCCAGATCGCTTCGAGCTTCTCTGCGCGCGTCATGCTGTCCAATGCCCCGGTCTCGTGCGCGACGATGGCCGCGCGCATGATTTCCGGGCTGCGACGGTCGGCCATGTCGTAGAATCCGTGGAACCAGCGCTGTCGACCGCGGATACGCAGCTCGAAGAATACGCTGGTGACATAGCCGGCCTTGTACCCGGACAGACCGAACATGCCCGTTCGCCGGAACAGCGGCGGCAGAAGACCGAGCATGAAATGATAGTCGACGATCGTGATCTCGAACCACTCGCCGGCATAGATACTGCCATCGAGCTGGTCATGGACCGGGCCGTCACGGTGGCGATTGATGAGCGCAAACATCTGCTCGCGTGTCGCGACGCCGGCGAAGACTTTACGGAATGGAGAATGGGAGGACATTCTGGTCAACTCCTGAAGAACATGCTGCGATCGGGCGCGCGACGGCGCGCGTTGCAGCTGGAATGGGCTGGGGCTATGCCGGGAACGTCGCGTAGGACGGCACGGGCAGCGGATCGGATGGAGACGGGCACGGCGCGCGCCATGCGCCGCTCGCTGCCAGCGCATTGCGGGCACGTTCGCGCCAGGCCACGTCGATAAGGTGACCCTTCAGCACGCTGGCTCGAAGCCTCAACTGTCGCGCGGTTTCGTGATTGTCCCAGCCCGCTTCGAAGGATGCCTCGCGGCATGTCTGGTCGACCTCGGCTTGAATCCGCGCGACCTCATCATCCGAGGAAACCGGCGCGCACCATTTGATACCCAAGCCCCAGACATGGCCCACGAGAACGAGCCGCCGGACCTGATCCCGGATCACGAAGAGGTCGGGCGAGAATCCAAGCGCCTCTCCATCGTTGATGGAGAAGGTGCGGTTGGCCAGGATGCGGGCCGCCGCAGCAATGGCGTCCTCAATGCGGTGATGCTCGCCGAGATGGCGCGCGGACCCCAGCCAGTAGGTGCCGTAGATGGGATTGTCTTCGGGATACTGAACTCTGCCCTCGCAACTCAGCGCCATGGGATAGATGTCCGAGAGCTCCAGCAGATGCATCGTCGGATCGCGCAGCGCCCGCGCTGTGCGGGGTATCCGGATTGGAACCGGCGGCTCGGTCGCCAGCTCGTCGTCAAACCGACGGAGAAAAATCCAATGGGCAACATCCCGCCCTGGGTCGTAGGCCTCGTCGAGCTCCGTATAGGAATTGCTGTTGGACCGCGCGCGGTCGGCCCAAGTGAAATCGCGCCGGAATTCGTAGGCGCCGCGCGCTAATGCAGTGAGCCGGGCAAGAAACTGGGCAACGTTCGTGCCGATGGTGGTGAAGAT
>JACZKY010074065.1_pt1 | contig 15883 bp, 5 predicted proteins | sample 8237611 | NCBI WGS metagenome assembly JACZKY01 (sample SAMN16148055, study PRJNA663545) | marine sediment metagenome | biome: sediments and biomass from bioreactor inoculated with such sediments; feature: coastal sediments; material: methane- and iron-fed bioreactor; isolation source: Bothnian...
GAGTATATTCACCTGATATCAGAAGGTTATTGGTAACCCTTACTGAAGCATCTACAAATGGCATCAGCGGTCCGCTGGTAACTGAAGAGAGGTATTCAAATCCTCCACCGAGAGTAATAGATTTAGTTGCTCCGTAACGAAAGGTTGTTCTTGAAAACCGGCTCCAGACGGAATCCTCAACAACGCCCCCACTGACGGTGTATTCGAACTCCTTATGAGGTAAAAAGTTATATGGTATGCTGATATTCTGTTCCCGTGTTCTCTCCTCACCCCAGGGTCCGTAAAACTTAAGTTTTACAAGGGTATTTCCATAAACCAGGGGCACCTCAAAAGTGAAAAAGCCTGATGCGTCTGCCCTGACGTAGTCCACCAGCACATTGTTCACATAGAGTTCCACGGTCCATCCCGGTTCGGTATTATCATTTAGAGTATAGGTTCCGAATGAACGTCTGAAGGTTGTGGGCCTGTTTGTAAACTGAACACCAACAACAGGGTTGAATATTGAAGAAGTAGCCTGGGTGTTTATTTTGCCTGCCATTATCTGGCGGAGCCACGTGCGGTCATTGTTAACATGCCGCCACATGTAATACTGTTGCTTTTCGCTGAAAGCCGTTCCGGTATAATGTGTCAGTGAAGCTGTAGCTTCACCGCCGGCAATGACCGAACCAAGCGACAGGTTGAATCGACCCTCGGATTTACCGTCAGGCTGCTCACTGGCATATACGGACCAGTCGGCCATTCCAAACCTGAAAGCGGGATAGCTCCGTCCAATAGTAGTGTCAACCCTGACCTCTCCCTTCAGGCGGGTGATATTCCGTCTCATTTCCTCCTGCCTCATCTCGCGTATTCCAGGTAGCTCAATCTCTGTTTCAACAGATACTGTAAGGTCCCTGAAACTGAAACTGCACTGGAGTCCGAATATCTTCCCGTAGTAGTCTGATTTCAGGTACAGATTTGTCTCTGAGCGTATAAGGTCACCCTCTTCAAGCTGGTAAGTTTTACCGCCATAGATAATACGGTTGTTAACCCTGTCAACAGTGTATTCGTCATCCGGTTTTATAAAGAACCCCGTGACTGTTTCAAGATCATTGGAAGGAACATTTTTTATTTTCAGAAAATCGAACAGGCCGGTAACCGGCAGAAAGAGCTGCTCTCCTCTTATGAGGGCATCGATTTCCGAGACACCGATATATGGAACCCTTACATAAACCGGGAATTCATCGTATTGAAGCTCATCCTGCGCAGTCAGTGAGGCGGAAAGCGGTAATATCAGCAGGAGAATGATGAAAATTTTTAACTGGTCGCGAAGGAAAGGCAAGCCCCTGGTATTGTGTTGTACGATATATGCCTTTCTTTCTTTCATCATTAAACTCCGGTTAACAGTTTGTCATTCCTGAACAAACGTAACATCGATTGTACCGCTGTAGCTGCCGGGCGGATTGGAAGCAATGTTGCCAACTATGAGGGTGCCGCCTACCAGCACAGTGGTCTGTTGCTGGTATGGTAACTGGGTAACAAACGGTGACGCCGGAAAAGTGTCATCGGTCTGAAGCGAGAGGGTGCCTCCGTTACTGCCACTGATCGTCGACGGTGGTCCGGAGAGCAAAGAAATAACCGTACCGGGGTTTGCCCTGACATAGAACATGGCCGGGGTGTAGATGATCGCCATGTTAACAAGGATAACCGTACCCGTAGAGCTCCGCGTGCCACCGTCGGGACTAACAGTCACAGTGCCCCCGGCGGCGCCCGGTATGAATGCCCCGAAAGCAAGTGGCTGGGAGTGATTGACTGTAATAACCACCGGTCTCGGCGGCAGCGGTTGTGCATTGATATCCTGAAAAAAGCCGTACAACAGCAGAACGCCGGCTACAATGAGCATCTTTCCTGATGCACCGAATGAATTATCCGCCATTTTTTTCATATCCCATACATCAGTTTTACACTGCGTTGCCTGTTTCCTGTTGAATATCTTATTATGTAAACCCCTTGCTTTACCTCCACAGGCAGATCGTAGTTGCCCGGTTCATATACTATTTTTGTATATACCGACCTCCCGGAAACATCGTAAACAGTCATCCTCCCCTCAGTGCCCTCAACAAAACCCACTCTGGCCTTCACTATTCCACCGGAGACATATGCCGTGAACAGGTCATCTGCCAACACCTCATCCGCAACACCAGTGACGTTCTTAACATATACCAGCGAAAACCTGCCGTTATATTCACCCTGTTTCAGTACGGCCTTATATTCACTCTCCTTAAGGAGATTAACATTTGCGCCTGTCAGGGCATCACGGAAAAAAAGATTGCCTTCCACCGGAAGATTCTCCACCTCCCGGATTCTGAAACGTACTTCCCCATCCCTGTAGATGATCAGTCCGAGCGGTATATTATATGTCGTATCAGTACTGTAAGGCAGGGAATTTACAGAGAGCTTTTTCCCCGACGGTAGTACCGAGTAAAAATTGGTTACCATCATGTCAGTGTTCAACAGTTTCAGTGCGTCATACCTGCTGTCAAATGTCTTCTCGGCTGCATCATCGAAACATACGACAAGTGGGTCTGCCGAAGCCCCGTCATCAGTAAAGGCAGCTGAAACTCTTATCATGAAGCGTGAATTCACGGCTGCTGACTTGAGGAATGAATGAGTGAGGTCATTGATCCTGACGCCGTCAGACACTTCCAGTGTACCTGTCACAGGGAATGTGCCATCCGATACATGCACAAAGAAACCCTGCATTGACGGGATAATGCCGGATGCCACTCCATCGCTTGAGGCCCCGCCAACGTAACTGCTGTAGGTACCCCCGTACTGATCTGTGGCGCTGGCTCTGAAATAATAAACAGCATCATCAATATCTGTCCTGGTCCATCCCGATGCGTCCCAGTCAATTGGTGAGGGATAAGGATTGCCGACAAGATTGAATCCTTCAGTATACGGATTGTTATGATTATAGAGGGTGGCGGAGAAGCTTCCTTTGCTTACAACGCCGGTTACATCAACTGTCCTGGGAGCAGCGATGTCTCCGAAGTTAATGGCATAACCCTCGAGCGGATTTAGTATACTGCCCGCGCTGACATAATCATCCCATCCGGAGTAAATGCTGTTCTCATCGAATCTGTAAAATAAGGGGAATGACGAGGCAAGGTCCATGTCATCACCAAACTCTCCTACTGTTGCCGCAGCAAATGGCGAACTGAAGTACTTGTATCCGAAACCGGAGGAAAGATATCTCTGCATGGTGACGTTGCCCGTAATCTGTCCGGTCCCCGACCCGTCTATCAGGGCTGTCTGAGTGGCATCAGAGAGGAGCGTCAGATGACCGTCTGACGAAAGCGTTCCGTTCTGTATCAGGACCACTCCTCTTACGTTAAGCGGGCCTGACAGAGAGACACCGGCGCTGTTATTCACGGTCAGGTTGCCAATGGTATTGCCGGTGAAGACGCCGCTACCTATATTTTGTGCCATGGCTCCGGAGAACTCTGCGGTGCCTCCGGAAACATCGAGAATCCCGCTATTTGATGTTGTGCCGTAAATGCGGATTGTGCCATCTGATACTGTAAGTGACGAGCCTGCGTCAATGACAATATCCCGCGCCTCTCCGTAAAAACCGCTGCCTATTACCGGGTCAGTTGTAACATCCGGTATGATAATGTCCGTTCCGGGATAAGGCACGAACCCGCATGACCAGTTGGATGCGTTATTCCAGTCGGCGCTGGCAGACCCGATCCAGGTCTGGCCTGCAACTGTCACGGTGTTCGTTGCTGTCATCACCCCGCATGGCGATGATGACACAGTGTTTGTAACCGTGTATGTCCCGGAAGCACTTGCAGAGAGATCGATCTGTCCTGTGGCAGTGTTAAGAAACACCAGTCCCGCCGCTGATGAAAAAGTCCCGGCGACTCCTCCGGCATCAAGCACCGGTGTCGGGTCGGCTCCGTTCTGGCAATAAGGTGATCCGGGATATGAAAATGATGCTACAATAATGCTTATATCAACGGTCCTGGCACTGCTCGTTCCGCAGGCGTTGGTTGCCGTGACGCTTAATGTACCAGCTGTGGCAACAATATTAAAGTCTATTGTGACACTGTTTCCGGAACCATTAATGGTATGCCCTGTCCCGCTGTATGACCAGTTCCAGGTCACCCCGGAAACAAACGGCACGGTGTAGACATAACCTGTCCCGCCCCTGCATACCTGGGTAGCAGCAGCGGTAAACTCGCCCGGCTGCGAGGCAACGACAGGGAAAGAGACAACAACATCATCGGCTGAAGTACACGGCCCGTTGCTTATTGTCCACCGAAGGGTGTAACTCACTCCCAGCACACCGTTGAATACCGTGTTGTACTGAACACTGTTAACGAATGACCCGCCGGCTCCGCTTACCACAGTCCACAGACCCGCAAAGGATCCGGGATCATTACCGGCGAGAGTAGTCACTGAGACACCGCAGAGCGACTGGTCGGTACCCGCAAGTGAAGCTGTCGGCAACTCGTAAACGGTGACAGTGTTTGGGTCTGCCACGCCGGTTCCTGTTCCACCGTTGAATTTGAAGCCTGTCAGCCTGTAGACGCCAGGAACATTTGCGGGAAGAGTATAGGGCAGCGATGTCACTGTAATGTCAGGCTGTGCAATGCCGTCAATAGTGTAACTGATTAAGTAATTAAGGCTGATGGGGCTGAACGAAATAAAGCTCAGAGGTATTCCCCCTGATCCGCATATGGGGGCGAATGATGCAAAGGAGGCCCTGGCCAGGGTTCCGGAAACCGTTGCCGTGGTAAAATCGGCAGGGGTGGATGATATGCTTACACTGCCGGCCGTTTCAACCTCACCGGTGCTGCTGTTTCCGGTAGCGACGGAAGGAAGCTCTGTCCAGAGTCCGGACAGATACTCTGCCACACGCATATCGGCCAGCCCGTTAACTGTCATGAGAGGCGTAAGTTCGCTCTGCGGATCCCAGCCTATCTTTAGCCTGGCAGATGATGCAACAGATGATGATACACTCCAGTACTCCAGTGTGTTTGAAACCTCCAGCGGCGGCGCTATTGATGTTGCCGTACCGTTGGGTGAAAAGTATTCAGCGGTCCACGCAATGGTGCTTCCTCCTGTCGGGGTGAGAGTGAACCGGTGCCCTTTCAGAGTGCCCCTTCCTAGCGGAAATAGAAATGTTTCTCCGTTTACAATGTGCTTTGTCAGCGGGCCGCTGACGAATGATGTGGCACTGCCGCCCTCAGGGACAACCGAAGATGATGAGGTGCTCAGCAAAACCAGCCTCCCCGCAGATGATGTCATGATAATACCGTTGCTCAGCATAAGCTGGTTCGAAGCTTCTATGAGACCTCCGTCTGAAATGGTCAGCCCTGCCGGATTATTGATTTCGATATTATTGAATCTGTCTGAACCGCTGAAGTTACCGGTAGGACCACCGACCGACTGGGCGACACTGCCGGCAAATGAAACGGTGGCGGAGGGGAATGATCCCGTACCGCTTCTGAAGGCTCCTGTATTGTATCTCTCAAAAGTACCCAGTATTATCAGTTTCCTGTTGTTCAGACTGTTATCGAGAACCGGTCCGTCAATGACCAGTCGTTTGCAGACCGTCAGATCAGCGTTGGGGAGGGTCCTGGTGCCTGTACCCGTGAAAAAGAGGTTCGGCACAGAGGTAAACACTCCTGAAACAATTATATAGCTCCCGCTGCCTCCATACTCAATTGTTCCATTTCCTGAGCAGTCGGTAAAGTCTGTATAGGTTCCACCCGGAAGATTGCCTCCTTCAAGATAAATTTTGCCATCACCGCCAACATTCCCGAGATTATGCCCGTAAGTGGGGGTCACTACCCTGAGTTCGTTGTTAATGGTTGTGTTCAACACAGAGATAAAATTTCTGTCTGTCGTTACTACATGATCAATTATCACGTTGCATCCCTGAGGACCACCTGCGGGGCATGGAGGCGATGTCCCCACCGGGGTCCATATGGCAGGGTCAGACCATGCACCGTTGCTGTTGGTGATGTATTCAGGAACCTCCGACGGGACTGCTGAATCGGTACCCGCCGTGTAATCACCGCCGAGGTTGCCGGCGGCAGTGTAATAGAATGAAATTGTATTGGTTGTTTCGTTAACATTATCCGTACCGGCACCCGGCAGGGCCTTATCCCATGTGCTTCCGGGAATCACCAGGCGTGCTGCCACATACGAAGCCTCATCACCAGAGACATCTCCGGCCAGGTAACCCAATTGGAGGCTTGCAGTGAATCCTGAGATACCGGAACTCTCTGCCTGCCAGTAATATCCAAGGGCATTCAGAGGATCAGTAATGCTCGGATGGCATTCGTTAACAGGATTTATTCTTATTGACCCTACCGTACTGCTGGCTGTAACAGTCAACAAAGCCGGGGTGTACTTGCCGGCTACCCCGACCGGGAAGGTAAATATCTGGGCTCCTGTCGGGAAGAACTTAAGAACCCCCCTGCTGCTTGATACTCCGTCAGACTTGATCATTTTTAACGAGGTAAAGCCCGTTCCCTGGATAAGGCTGTTCTGACTTAAGGTAAGCTGATACCTGTTAACGTCAAGAACTCCCCTGTTGATCACAAGGTCATGCTGCAGGGCAATGTCATTGTTAATTCTTGCCCCGGCATTGTTGTCAAGTACGAGTCTCGCGAATGAACCTGTCCCGGAAAGTGCCTGCTGAGTGGTGCCTCCGAGCCTGACCCCTCCCGTAACATTGTCATCTGTGTAAGCTCCATTGTTGGTCATGTTACGCAGAAGGGTTGCCAGTCCTGATCCCAGCACCAGGTTTCCGGAGACAATGTCAAGGTCACGGTTTATTTTGAAACTGCCGTTTATGGTGAGAGAGGTCAGCGATGATACCTCGAGGTCGTAAAAGTTTGTTGAGGATGTCCCTGTTACCGACTGGGCCCCCCCGTCAAAAATTGTTCTGTTGGTTCCGAAGTCGTAGGTTCCGCTGTTATTCATGTTACCCCTGATTGTGACATTCCTGCTGCCGGAAGCGAAAAAGCTCCTGTTGTTGCTGATTGTGAGTGATCCGTCAAGAACCAGCGGGCTTATCATAAGTGAGAGTTCTGCGTTACGATCCGTTCCCGCGGTTTTTCCCGTAACCACCAGATTATTCAGGGGTAAGCTGGCATCGAGGAGATATGACTGGACGGCATCTATTACGGTACCTGCAGGAGGGGTCTGGCTGAATGCTATCGTACCGCCGGTTACTGAGCCGGTTGCCGGTCTGAGCCAGAGATCGCCAAAAGTGGTACCGCCCCCCCGGACGATGGCAAGCGTGCCGCCAGACATGGTAAACTCACTACCATCATTGAGAACCTCAAGCTTTGCCTTGTTAACATTAGAGTTATTACCGTATATAATGACGTTACCGCCGCTCTGCCTGTATGTGAGGGTTCCGTTTGTCGATGCCAGGGGCCTTCTGATCTGACCGTTCACAAAAAGGTTTCCGCTTTGTATCTCCAGAAGAGAGGCGCCGCTGCCGGAATACTCTATATCCGCATTGTTTGCAGTATTGCCTGAAGGCCCAATGTACACATTCCCCCCTCCTCCGAGGATCCGCAGCCTGCCGTTCAGGAACACTGTTTCTGACCCTGCGCTGTTGGAAATGTAAACGTTTGACGGGGTGTTTAAAGTAAGCCCGGCGGTTGAGGGAATAATAAAATCCGTGGTTGTGGAAATATTGAAATTACCGCTCCTCTGATAAACCAGGGTTCCGTTCTGCAGCGTCAGCCATCCGTTGACCGGAGTAGTCAATGTGCCGCCAATGTTCCACGTGATGGTTGTGTCAGGATTCGCTCCCTTGTTGATAATGACGCTATTGAAGACCGTAACAGGGGTGGTGCTGAGCGCCGGGTCATTTGTAACAACAGAGGATCTGTTCCCGGTGAAGATGAGATCGCACCTGTTGGCGCCGCTGAGGAACCGGATAAGGCTCGGGGTTCCATAGGGAGCAGTGGTGTTATTGCTGTTATTATAGATCGACCCCCCTACTGAAATGACATTTGCAGTGCTGCTGGCCCAGACATCAATACCTGCGCCGGGAGCAACGTATACATCACCCTCAATATTGATCGTCTGAAGCCGTGTTGTGTTGTAAATGAATCCGAATGACCCTCCTGCCACATTCAGATTTCCCTTTACATTCACAGTCTTCGCTAAAATGGTTCCGTACTCGCCGTTCCATGTTATGGCCAGCCAGGCGTCGGCATCCGAACCGTTACATATGAGATCTCCGTTTATTGTAATAAGGGGCAGGTTGGGAAGGATGATGTTGGAACCCCTGAGGGGAGTAAGAATTACAGTGCCGTATTCGCTTGCATTGGAGGGAAGGGTGTAGTACATCCCCTGCTGCGGGTTTATGGTATAAAACTCCGATATGCCGTCGTTGACGCTGAATTCCGAAAAGTCGCCTCCGGGGTATACGAATGGCTCCGGGCTGTCAAAGGCAGCCGGGTCCCTGGTAGTAATCCTTATCTTGCCATTCCCGCCCTGATGGCTCAGCACGGAGGCAAAAGTACTGCCGGGATTATTCTGTATATCCAGCACAGACCCTGTTTCAATCTGGAGGGTGGCGCAGTTTACAATTGCCTTGTTCCTCTGATAGTACGTACCGGCGGGATTATTATCATTTATTGGCAGTGGCGGATTCTCAGTGGCAAGCCAGATGGAATCATTATCGCCGATAATAACTATATCATTTGCACCCGGAGCTGCCGCAGGAGGGTCATTAACGGTGTGTCCGGTCAGCGACCAGGTGGCGGTTGAACTCCATAACCCCGACTGGCGACTGTAATAGATCCTGGGAGTGCCAAAACTGGTCACTCCTCCTGCAGTATAATCCGCATCAAGAAAATTGGTGCTGTTAGTAGGTGATGACCAGTCTGATATTGTATTTGAAGCCGTGTTTATGTCAGATGTCTGCCCGGCATACCAGGTGAACGCCACGCCGTCATACAATGCCGGTACATAATTTGCTTCCGTGCCAGCTGCATCAGTGTCGCTGTAAACGAATGAATGGGTTACCGAATAGAGTGGAATTCCGGTAAAACCTGAAGATCTGACACGCCAGAAATAGGTAAGACTCTGCCCCTTGACCGTTGTTACCGGATGTTCATAATCAACCGGTATAACCGTAACAGAACCGTATGAGGCAGGTGCAGCCGTAAATCCGATTGTTGCCGGGGTGTACCTTCCGGAAACCCCGACCGGGAATACAAAAGCATTCGTTGATGCATAAGTCCTCGACAACCCTCCATCCCCGGCATTACCCGCTGTCTGCACAAACCGGGAAGCTCCGCTGTTGCTGATCGAAGCTGCCGCATTCAGATGCAGATTGAACGTGCCTATGTTCAATACATTGTCGACCGAAAATGTAAGGAGACCGTTAAGGGTCATCCTGTCAAGAAGAGTAACCGGCGTTGCCGCACTGTTGGCTAGTTCCAGGTTACCGAATACACCTCCGCCGTCAATGGTCTGGGCGGAAGATCCGGTCAGGACTATCTTTCCGGCACCTGAGGCCACTCCTGAGTTATAAACACTGCCGGCAACATTGATTGTCCTGCCTGCGTCATTAAGGGTTCCTCCGGCAAGTCTGAAGGCTGAACCAACATTTATAGTACTCTGTGACCCGCCAAGTGTCACTGCAACCCCGGCAGGTTTTTCAATAGAAAAACTGCTTAATGACAGAGCGGCAGCAATATTGACAGTCAGAGTCTGAGCTCCTGACCCGTTCATGATGGTAGTGTTCGTCCCCGTGGTATAGGTCGTTCCGGCCTCCAGTGCAAAGTCCCCTCCGATGGCAATGTTATTGCCGTTGGCATTCAGAACACCAGAAACAATACTCAGGTCATCAAGCACGGTCAACGGAGCGGTCAGGCGTATAACCGATGTGCTGCTGGTCCTGTTTATAGTAAATTTATTTACGGGAGCCGTTGTATAAACGGAATGATCCGTTGCATCAGTGGCTGACCCTGTAACAGGAACCAATTCCAGCGTACCTCCCGTAACGTTAATGTTTGCTGCCGATGACTTTACGTCAAATGCCTTTGCAACACCGCTGTTTGTAGCATCATAGATCCGTATGACCCCGCCGGAGACAGTGTAAATATTGGCTGTGTTTTCCAGGTTGAACGAACCATAGGCAGTATTTATGCCTGATGCAGCCCGGTTGGTGTTCAGCGTGGCTGAAGTCACATCAGACAGATCTGCAATGGTGGCAAATGCTGCAGGAGTGCGCTGGAACCTGCCCCTCAGAATAAAAAGACCCCCCGTCTGGCTGTAGGAAGCAGATCCGGTGGATGACAGAAACTGCTTGGCGTCAACCGTTCCGCCATTGATGATTATCTGTCCTGATGCAGTTGATGTTGTGACGATTCCCCCGGATTCCTTTGTTGACAGAAATCCGTTGTTGATCTGCAGCTTCCCGAAAACATACATGGCGCTGCCTGTTCCGGTGGTATTCACTCCCATTGCCGCATTACCGGTGGCAGAAACACCGTAGGCAAGGTTTACCTCCCTGTAGTCGTCGGCTGTCGTGAGAATGATAACATCCACTCCGTCAGCTACCAGTGCACCACTTGCAGGAATGTAATACCAGGAGTCTCCTGATACACCTTCCGAAAGAGAAGGAATGACCACACTGCCCTTAAGAACAAGAGTGCCGGAATAGATCCACAGTGCCTTCCTCATGGCGGGGTTGCCTGATACTGACTCGGCAGCAAGGGTGTTGGCTCCGAAAATCCTGAAATTTGAATATGCCGATGAATTTACCGTCAGGCTGTAGGTCTGGTCCGTTCCCTTGTTGACTACCAGGTTATAGAAGTCAGTTACCCCATTGCAGGTCAGCGCGTTGTCCGCGGCTCCCTCAAAATAAACTGTTGCTGCCCCTGATGTTGCTCCTGGGGTTGTGGGAGGAAATGCATCATAAACCGGGTGAAGAAGGTTGGTGAATCTTACCGTTCCGTTATTGGTAAAATCTCCCCTGATGATCACAGTATGAAAATTCAGGTAGTAATTCAGATAGGGCAGAGTGCCCCCGGTACCGCCTATTGCGGTGTTGGTTACTCCGTTCCCCACAACTATCGAGCCCCCGGCGTCAACCGTTACATTGCCGCTGACGGTGAGTGATCGGCTGGTGGGGCTGGTGTTGTCGTTTATCCTGAAGGTCCCGCTTCTTACGGAAAGGCTGCCGTTGATCGTGAGGTTGTTCAGCTGTGTCGCCGTGGCGCTGCCGGTGTTGATGACCAGGTTGTTATACGTACCCTGTGAAACGGGAAGGGTAAAATCAGAAGCATTGTAGTACTCCACTGTTCCTCCTGCGGCATTTACCAGCATATTGGATCCGGCTGCGGGAAAATTTGCCGTTGCCAGCCTGAGTGTGCCCTGCCCGGAAAGAGTTGTGAGAGTGCCGGTGAATCTATATACCGACTGATCAATAAATCCCCCGGATGAAATGGTTACATCGAGCCCTGTTTCTGCAACATCCTGATTTAATGTAACGGTACGGTCTGTCAGGATCACCACGAATGCTCCATCCCCCGGTATCTGATTACCTATCTGAAGGGTTCCGCTGGGGTCTGAGGTCCATGTTCCGGGATCATGCCAGGATCCGCTTCTATAGGAATAAAAAACATCATAATCAAGGAGGCCGATGGCAAAATAGGGGCCCGGAGAGGGAACAACGGATGAGGTGATGGATGATGCACCGGTCACACCGCCTATTGCAGAGTAATCTCCGGCAACAGCAGGCGATATGCATATTGTAGCCGCAGAATTCAGTCCGGTATCAAACAGCTCGATGGCAGAGCTTGTAAAGTTCCCGCTGTTGGTATTAAGGAGCGACCAGTATCGTGGTCGTATAACACTGACAGTGATATTGTCGCCATTCAGGGCTCCGGAAGGGCTTACTGAAGCTCTCAGGACAGGTCCGGTTGACCCGGTGGTTAAATCAATCAGGTTCATGCCCTTGTAGACGCCCCCCTCTCCTATCGGGAAGAGAAAATTATTCCCCGCTCCCGTGAGATTTGGCGGAATCGATCTCTGGAGCCAGCCGGAGGTTACGTTCAGGAATGAGGATGAATTACCGGTCACGGCGGAAGATGAACTGTTTGTGACATTCACCGTGCCAGCGCCGGCATTAAGAATACCCTGCGAAAAATTCATGGTCCCGGTGACCGTCACCGGAGAAGTCAGGTCAACACCAGCGCCATTGTCTATGGTCAGATCCTGTACTGTTGCCGGCAAGCCTGTTCCGGTAATCTGTGATACAGCACCGTTGTAGGTATAGCTTGCACCGGTGTTGAAGCTTCTTGTTCCGGACACCTGAATGCTTCCGGTGCCACCTGATAAGGAGATGCCTTCTGGATGAGCAGTCATCAGTCCTGCCCCGGCATTAAGGGTAAAGCTTCCCGAACTGCCGTCAAGAACGCTGGTGCCCATATCAAGTGTTGACCCCGGGTTGACTGTAAACCTGATGTCATTGGAAATTGTCCCGCCGGTTTTGCTAAAAGACTGGACTCCTGTTCCGGCAAAAATTATTTCTCCATAGTTTGCGGTCTCTGTCATTGCCCCTCCGGTCATTGACAGGTTGCCGCCAAGGGATATAATAAGTTCCCTATTGTTATTGGCTGAAAAACTCAGGGTTCCTCCTGTAACTGTCAGGTTATTTGTTATGGTCAGATTCCGGTCACTGTTGTTCGGAGTAAGGTTTGCTTCGATGACGAGTGATCCTAACGCATTTGGCGGATCTGTATTGAGGGTAATGGCGTGCCTCACGGTCACCACCCCGGTACCGGTATTCTGACCGGGATAAACAACAGCCGTACTCCAGGTTGTGCCGTTGTAACTTTCCCAGTTGCCTGCCGTGCCCCAGTTGCCGGCGGCTCTTGTCCGGAAGTCTCCGGCTGACTGAGAATACAAATGCAGACAGGATCCTGAGAGCACCAGTAGAAATGCAAAAAGTCTCAGGATCCTGCTTGTATGGGATTTGGTAAAACTCATTACTGGCTTAGCATCAGCTCTCCTTCGGCATATATTTCGGGTTTGACATCAGAGGGTGCAGAGAATGTAATCCTTAGTTTTCCTTGTGTGTAATTGACTTCCGGAAGATTCATCAGGTTAAACTCGAATCTCCTCATGGAATTTGGTGTGTATACTGCAAGGCCGTTTGCCACCCCTACACGGGTAACGGTTCCGCCTGTTGCAATATGATCAACCGTGATATCGCCATAAACCGAATAATCGCCAGAACGGTTGAAGGTAAATCCTATCCTTGGAATGGTATCTTTTTCAAACGTCAGTGAAAGATCGGAAAGAGTAACATCTACAGATGGCTCTCCTACCCTTATTATAACCGGTATTGTAATCCCGAAAACCGGTATGAGCTTTATGGATATCGAAGAAGGATCGGTCTGAACCGGTGTCATTTCTCCCGCCGGGTTTTCATGCGGGACTGCCCTGAAATACAAATGCGATCTGTATTCGCCGGGGTCCAGTTCCCTCGTCCCGGTCGTCTGGATTTTAATCGTCTGTACCTCATCAGGACTAAGGGTCACGGACCTGGGGAAGAATCGAAGAAACGGACTTGCGAAGTTCTGTCCTTCGTCAGGCTCAGTTATGGTTTCAAAGGTTCCCTCTTCCGTCATTCTGATCTGAACAAACGAAATGGTATAGGTGGCGGTGTCTTTCCCTATGTTTGCAAGACTCAGGTCCATAGACCTCTTTCGCGCGTCCAGGACAACACGTCTTGGGGTTACGAGCAGGTCTCCCTGGGCTTTTGCAATAAAAGGAAAAAAGACCTGAAGAAGAATCAGGCCTGCAGTAAAAAGCCGCAATGAAAGCTTTGTCATTATATCAGGTTTTTAAATTTCTGTCAGCAGTCAGTTAAACTCAAACGTGATGGTATAGGTTCCTGTATAAACTCCAATGGGATTATCATTCAGTGTTCCCACACTGAGAGTAGCGCCTACGTATACAACCTGAAAGCCGTTTTCAAGCATTCCGGCACCCGGCTCCGCTTCCGGCACCGACCTCCAGTCTTCAACATTCATGGTTCTGGCAGAGTTGGTATGGGTTATGGTCACCGGTGCCGTGGGCAGGCTGATTGTAAACGCAACCCCCGGATCACCGGTGACATAAAAACTTGCAGCACTATGAGTACCACTGCCCGGCCATACACTGCCCATTACCGATATCGAACTCTCAGGGGTGAGAATAAGCTTGCCTCCCTGGGGACCGGGAGAAAACCTGCCGAAACTGAGCTGCGATGTCTCTATTGCTGTCAACGTTGATATGACCTCGGCGGTTATGTGGCCTGTTACCGTTGAAGCTGATGATGGCTGTGCTTCCGCCTTAATAACGGAAACTATTAACAAAAATATAAGGCTTATAGATTTTATTCCGAGCCCCTTCATTATGTCAGCCTCAGTCCTTTTGCGGTTATTAATTGTAGTTGATTGTTACCGGAAAGTTTGCAGAGTTGTACACTCCGGCAGCCTGTGCTGCTCCCACTGAAAGGGTAGCCCCAACAGTAAATGCCGCAACTCCTGCGCCGTCGAGCGAGGGGGCGACCCCGGCACTGTGCAGGAAATCGTTTACCGCCATTGAATTGGCTCCGTTAACCAGTGTGACAGCTCCATTTGCCGGAAGGGTAATGGTAAAGCTTCTGCTCGCTTCCCCATTGACGGTGAATGATGCGGCAACACCGGCAGCAGGCGGAACAAGAGCAGGACCTGCAGCAGTTCTGGAATTGTCAGTTCCGAGAATAACTGTCCCGGCAGTTCCGGTAACAGCAATGATTCCAAAATCCATATCGCTCACCTTTGTGAGTGCAAGTGGACCTATGATAGTTGCTGTGGCTGTTGTCTGCTCAGTATCAGTTGACTGTGCAAAGATACCGGCAGTAAACGCGATCATGATAACTGAAAATAAAAGGATCTTTTTCATTTTGACTGATTTTTTAATGTTTGTAATTGATTATTGTTATCGTTTAATTTCGATTAGTATATGATCAAACTGAAGTAATGGGAATTTTAGTATTTCCCCTTTTAAAATAATTTAATAATTCCGCATAGTAAAAGTAAAGCTTGCGGGTCTGCCGGAAATGACAAAGACAGCAACTTATCAACAAATGTTAAGGCTTTTTAACAGGGTTCAGAAGCTGCTGCTGCCGTCCCAGCAGTGGGTGCAAAGCCTTTCTTTGGGCAAACCGATGGCTGCTACAAGATCGTCAAGACGTTGAAACATCAGGGTATCCATACCCAGGGTAGCTGCTATCTCATTGACCATCAGTGAATATTTCTCGGAATCGGGGTCAAGGTATTCTTCAATGTTCTTCTCCTCTCCCTCAAGTTTTACGATGGCCTTGCGGGCTGCAAGCTCCAGTGTTGAGCGCGACTGTGAGAAGTTCAGGAAGGGACATGGATAAAGTAGCGGAGGACAGGCTATCCTCATGTGCAGTTCCGCCGCACCTGCCTGTCGCAGGTCACGGGTGTTGTCCTTCAGCTGTGTTCCCCTAACAATGCTGTCATCAAGAAAGACTATTCGCTTGCCGCTGGTGATCTTTTTGTTCGGGATGAGCTTCATCCTGGCAACAAGATCCCTCTGTATCTGACGCTGTGGCATGAAGCTCCTGGGCCAGGTTGGAGTATACTTCGAGAAAGAGCTCATATAGGGAACGACCTTTTCATTGGCATAGCCAAAGGCATGTCCTATGCCGGAGTCGGGTACACCGCATACAAAATCCGCCTCCACGCTGTCTCGTTTTGCCAGTGCAGCGCCACACCTGTAACGAACCTCCTCAACGTTGCGTCCTTCATATTCTGATGTCGGAAAACCATAATAAACCCACAGGAAGGCACAGGTC
>JACZKY010021641.1_pt1 | contig 15877 bp, 12 predicted proteins | sample 8237611 | NCBI WGS metagenome assembly JACZKY01 (sample SAMN16148055, study PRJNA663545) | marine sediment metagenome | biome: sediments and biomass from bioreactor inoculated with such sediments; feature: coastal sediments; material: methane- and iron-fed bioreactor; isolation source: Bothnian...
CAGTGATCCGGGAGGATCGGACCAACGCCTACATGCAAGTGGAAAAAGACGGGGCGACCACCTGGATCCACGTTCGGACGAAGAACCGGGGCGAAGGGTATATCCTGAATATCGTCGAAAAACAGGCGATGAAGCAGGATATCGTGGCCGACGCGGAATCCCTGGGCCGGGATATCCGGACGACGGGCAGGGCCGCCGTGTACGGGATCCACTTCGATACGGGGAAATCCGACGTGAAGCCCGAGTCGGAGCCCGCTCTCGCGGAGATCGCGAAACTCCTGGAAAACGACTCCTCGTTGACGTTGCACGTGGTGGGCCACACCGACATGGTGGGGGAAATCGAATTCAACCATCGTCTTTCCCGGGCACGGGCCGACGCGGTCGTCTCCTTCCTGGTATCCCGTTTCAAGGTGGATGCCGCCCGGCTGCAACCTCACGGCATCGGCCCGTTGGCCCCGGTCGCCTCGAATCAGACCGAGGAAGGGCGGGCTCTCAACCGCCGGGTCGAACTGGTGAAACGGTAAGGCGGCCTGCAGTGACGCGATGGAATTCCACCGTCATCGCCTCCGCCTTCCTCGTATCGGTTCTATGCCTGCCGGGGACGGAGGCCGGCGGCGAAACGTGGGACCCCCTTCTCCCCGATGTCCGCATCTGGAGGGGCGAAGTCCGCATCTCCCGAACCGGTTCCGCCCACGAAAAATGGGACAAGAGCCATCGAGGGAAAACCAACACGTATTTCATGAATCGCACCGTTACCGACACCCTGGTCATCAAGGCGTGCGGACAGTCCGGCGCGCTTTATGTTCTGGAGGCGAAGAGGTCGCTGAGCGACATCACCGAATCCGAGAATTACTGGCAGAATACCAGGGAGCTCTGCGATGTCCCCGGCAGCCGCAGGCCGAAACGGATATCGCCCGGAGATTCGCGGAGAATCTCCATCCGAACCGCGGTGACTCCATATACGGGAGAGGGAACCGGGGCCGAAAGGGATCGGAGCTGGGTTGCGCTGGAAATACTCCCGTTGAAAAACTACGCCCTCTCCGCCGGGAACAACGGGGTCGCCGGGAGGGACGAGGATAATATCGAGTCCTACCGGCGTGTCTGCGCCGACAAGACCACGCGTATGGAGGCCCACATCCGCACCGGCGCTCCGGGGGAGCCCCCTCGAGTGGAATCTTCCGGTTCCGAGGAAGGCGAAGGAACGGTGGTCCAGTGGCTGACCGCTCCGCCGACTGACATTCCACTTGCGACGAACAGCAGGGGGAGCGTCCAGGGGAACACCATCCTGGAAATCGACCATCTGGTTGGCGAGATAAAATCCGGCAGGGACGGAGGATACGAGGAGGTCACGAAGGCTTCCTGGGAGTTCACGGCAAGAAACCCGTGCCCCGAGGTGTTTAACGAGTTTCTCCTTCTGGTGGCCATCGGAGAAGCCTATGCCGACCGGCCTTTGCGGGAATTCGCCGAGGACCTGGAGGATTATGAGAGGAAGGTCAACTGGAAGGTTTATGAAAACCGGTACGGGACCCCTCCGCCGAAAGATTTCGGAAAAGACGGTGAGGGAAACGTCGGCTTCAGCATGTGGGTCCATGACAATTGCCAACTGGGGGGACGGGTACGGTATGAGAAGGAGCAATTGGAGGAGTGCTCGGTCCTCGTCATCGCAAAAGCCGCCGTTCGCCACGAGATGGAACATGTGTCCCAGTGCAAAGGGAACCTCAAGAAATTCCGATCCCGCACGATAGAGGCGAGGGGACAGTCGGAAGTCAGCGCCTACTCCCTGGAATCCGGGATTCTGCTGAACTGGCTGACGGACTACTGCAAGGATGTCGGTCTGGACCTTGCCGGGGCGAGGGGTCGTCTGCAACGGCTCAAGGCAAAGAAGGCGGGGTGGAAATAGCCTGTCCGGCAGGTGATCCCCGCGCTGTTTCTTCTTCTGGAATCTACCTTTTTTTGAGGACCTCGAGGGGATAGAAGGTATCCCTCCATTGCACGCCCTTCCGGCGGAGCGTGACGACCGCCGACCGCCATAGCGCGAACAGGAAGAGGAAGGCCGCGCAGGGAAGGACGGGCGCGAGGAGCCATCCGTTCCGGTAGCGTGAGACGAAGTATCCGAAGGTCCCGTGCATCAGGAGAACCGCAAGGGCGTACCCGGAGGCCCGGGCGTCCCGGAAGGAGAGGACCCCGAGGTACGGGATCGCGTAATACAGGAAGATGAGGAAGGTGACGAGAAGCAGGATGGGGACCGAATACCCGATCGAGGCGAATCCGTTTTTCTCGAGCCCCCGGATGAATCCCCCGACGCCCTCCTGCCAGCGGAGACGCAGATGGTCGGAGGCGATGAGGGCCTCCTGACGGAAGCCTGCCTGCTTGACCCTCTTGCCCAGCATGAGGTCGTCGGCGATCTCGAGCCGGAGGGTCTCATGGCGGCCGATGGCTTCGTAGGCGGTCCGCCGCAGGAGGTTGAAGGCGCCGATGCCGACGTAGACGTCCTTCGACGACGAACCGGCGGCCCACGCCCTGACCCCCACGATGAAGAGCATCCCGAAGTAGCTCTTTGCCGCGTCCTCCCAGTATCCGCCGGGAACGAGCCCGGGAAGCAGGGCCAGGTGATCGACCCGGCGCCCGAGGAGATAACGGACGGCAAGACGCAAGGCGTCCGGGGCGAAGACGACGTCGCCGTCCGTGAACAGGAGAAGGTCTCCGGTGGCCCGTTGTGCGCCCAGCTGCATCGCGTGGGATTTCCCCAACCAGCCTTCCGGAAGATCCCGGACGTGCAGGATCCTGATCCGGGGATCCTCCTCCCCCACGCGATCCATGATGGCGCCGGTTTCGTCGCTGGACCGGTCGTCCACGGCGATCACCTCGAACGCAGGGTAGTCCTGGTTTGCGAGCGACCGGAGGGCGGCCCCGATCCGTTTCGCCTCGTCCCGCGCGGGAACCACCACCGAGACCTTCGGCCACGCTTGCGGCTCGGGGTTCTCTTCGGCCCGTTCCACGAGCCGGCCGTTCCGCAGGAAGCGGACCAGTCGAACCGCCGTAACCGTCCAGGCGGCCGCGACGAGCCATCCCGCCGCCAAGAGAAGCCACCAGACCATTTTCCCCCCGAGGATCCCCGTTTTTCCCTGCCGGCCGGTATAATCCCGTGAATACGTCCATGTTATCAGGAGCGTGGAAATGCCGCTGAAATCGTGGAGGAAGCTCTCGGAATCGATCCTGTTCCGGAATCCCTGGTGGACGTACAAACGGGACGCCTTCGAATTGCCTTCGGGAAAGACCGGCGAGTACCATTACGTCCATACGAACGGGTCCTCCATGGTCGTTCCCGTTCCGGGAGACGGGAAGCTGATCCTGGTAAACCAGTACCGGTATCTCGTGGGGAAGGAGAGCCTCGAGTTTCCTTGCGGGAGCGTGAAGGACGGGTCGACCCACGAGGCGACCGCGCGAACCGAGCTGCTGGAAGAGACCGGCTATTCGGCGAAGGCATTGGTCCTGGTGGGCGAGTTCAATCCGTACAACGGGGTCACCGACGAGATGTGCCGGGTATATGTCGCCCGGGAGCTGGAATACGCAGGGGGAACGCCGGACGAAACCGAGGAGTTCGAAATCGTCCGGCTGGCGCCTGCCGAAGTCGACGAGCGGATCCGGAGCGGAGCGATCTGGGACGGAATGACGATCGCCGCGTGGGCGATCGCGAGGGGGAGGATATAGGTCCTTCTTGACCACAGCGCCACCGGGTAGGAGGTGGCCGGACTCCCCCTGCGCCCGCAGCCCGGCGGAGGCGTATGATATTAAAGGTACCCATTTGGGCAGGAAGGCGGTACCCAACCCGTAGAGCCAGGGAGGAGGGCCGGTCATGGGAAAGAAGATATTGATGCTGGTCGGGGATTTCGTCGAAGACTACGAGGCCATGGTTCCTTTCCAGGCGCTTCAAATGGTCGGGCACACGGTGCACGCGGCCTGCCCCGACAAGAAATCGGGGGAGACCGTCAAGACGGCGATTCACGATTTCGAGGGCGACCAGACGTACACCGAGAAGGTCGGCCACAATTTCCGGCTGAACGCCACGTTTTCGGAGATCGAGCCGGGCTCATATGATGCGCTGGTCCTGCCCGGTGGCCGGGCGCCGGAATACCTCCGCCTGAACCAGCGGGTCTTGGAGATCGTTCGGCACTTCGCATCCTCCGGCAAGCCGATCGCGGCCGTCTGTCATGGGGCGCAGATCCTCGCCGCCGCGGGCGTGCTCAAGGGGAAGGAGTGCTCGGCATACCCGGCATGCGGCCCGGAAGTCGAGGCCGCGGGAGGCAAATACGTTCCCAAGGATTGGCCCGAGGCCCACGTGGACGGCAATCTCGTAACCGGGCCCGCCTGGCCGGCGCACCCGGCCTGGCTCGCGGCTTTCCTGAAGCTGCTGTAGGGATGGGTGCGAGGGGCGAAAGCCCCTCGCGCCCGGGTCCGCGGTTACTTGCGCCGCCACTGGCCATCGTCCCCCTGGACCGGCCAGCCCGCGTCGGCCTTGTCCCGCCACTGCTTCGAAAAGATCTGCCGGACCTGGGGGACCTGGTCCGGTTTCAGGTTGAGGGCTTTCGCCACTTCCTCGTAGAGCTGGCGGCGGGCGGCGTTGTCGGCGTCGACGAGCCGCTTCAGGGACGCCACCTGCTGCAATCCCAGCCCGTCGGTCCCACGGACCTCCAGGAAGCCGTCCTTGTTGATCCCCGCCTGCCCCTGCTGGTAGTAGGGGAGCAGCTCCCGGTGCCGCTGGCCGATCTGGTCCTTCAGCCCGCGGATGGCCGCGTTGCTCACCGTGGTGGCTTCCTCCGCATGGGCCGGGCCGGGCCCGAGGCGGGCCAGGCGGGCGATGCTGCGGATCGGTTCCCGTCCGTTCCACGACCGCGGCTTCTCGGCTGGCCCCGGCGCGGGCGTTTCCTTCTTTTCCTGGTAGACGTCGTCCACGATCTTCTCGGCCGTCTTCTCCACCTGGGCGGCGGGGAAGTAGATGTTCACCGTGACGCACCCTGCGACGAGCGCGAGAACCGCCAGGAGGGAAAAATACACGCGATGCGCGGATCGTTCCATGCCATCCCCCTTTTCGTGGTGCTATGAACGGGTCCTTCTCATTCGGAGCGTTTGCCGGTCGCCCGCCTGGCCCGGTCCATCATGTCCGAGAAACCGATGCGGTTGTCCGGGTTGGCGTTGATCACGTTGACCCCGCTGAAGAGCCGCCTTTTCACCAGATACTCTACACCATCTTCCCGGATGAGCCCCCGGACGGTGAAGACGTCGTTCTTCAGGCGGGATTCGATGCCGATCTTCTCGTAAGGAAATTCCCGGAAAAACGTCGTCATCAGGGAGACTCCCAGGCCGCTCAGCGAGGAGCCCGTGCTGACCAGGGAGATGGAGTTCACCGCCTTGAGGCTCACCGACTGGGACACTCCTTCCGCCGGAACCGACTCCATCTTGAGATGAAACGCGACCGGCTGGCCGTAGGCGAAACGCAACCCTTCCACGGAACCGGAAAGGCGCCCGGTGATGCGCCCGACCTTCAGGGCGGCGGATAGCCGTTCCAGGTCGACCTGGTCGACGGTCACGTCGGCCCCGGTTTCCCGGCCTGTGGAGAAGGGACGTTCCACCGTCATGCGGCGGATGTCCAAGCGGCCGCCGAACAGATCCCCGGTCAGTTTCCCGCCGGCGGTTACCCGATCCATGCGGATGTCCACGGGATCCAGGGTGCCTCCCAGCTGCCCCTCCAGCACGGAGCCGTCCCCCGCGGCCCGCGCGAGGTCCAGCCCGTCCATCTTGGCCGCCATGCGGATACGGAAGTCCCGGGAAAACGGTTCATCCACCTCGATCCGCATGAGGGACAGTCTGGCCCCGAACAGGGGGACCTCGATCGCCCCCCCGAGGTAGAGATGGTTGGGGACCAGGACGGCCGGCATCTCCAGGGGCCCCAGGTCCTGGCCGCCCAGGCGCAATGTTTCCAGTCGCAGCCGGCCCCAACGTACCTGGTCGGACGGTCTGGGGAGGCCGGGATTTGGCGAACCCAGCAAGTAGGCGAACGGCAGATCGATATCGAGCCCGGAGAGAAGCGGAGGCTCCGGACCTCGGCGGACATCGCCCGAGCGCAGCCGCAGCGTCCCGGCCAGGTCGGCCGCGGTCCCGGAACCGGAGAAGGAGAGGTCGAGCATGGCGGTCCCGTTCATCTCCAGGCCCGCCAGGTCGCGATGGGACTGCGCCAGCGGATCCCGGAAGAAGGTCCGGAAGATCGGCCCGAGCCGCGCATCGCGCAATTCGAGGCGCCCCTGGTGCCGCCAGAGCCCTCCCGCGCGGTGCGCGTTCGCCTCGATGCGCAGGCGGCCGAACTCCTCGGAACCCCCTTCCAGGACGAGGTCCTTATATGCCTGGGGGGCCATCCGCGTCCCTTCCGCGTGCAGGGTCAGCGGATTCCTCGCGAGGTCGACGTACACCGTACCCCAGAGGGCCTCGCCCCGGCGCAGGATCAGGCCGGCCTTTACCCGGGGCCGTGGGGCCAGAAGCGCCTCCAGGTCGACCTTGCCGGACAGGTTCTGGCCCATCACGTCGCCGGCGGGCGAGGAGAATCCGATCTGTCCGAGCGTGACCGCGGCCGCGACCCGGGAACCGCCTTCCGCGGGTTCGAGCCGGGCGGCGACGTCGATCGTTCCCGCGGGCGACCACCCGGTCCATTCCGGTCCCCCCAGTCCCCGCAGGAGGGATGCCAGGCTGCCTGCAGGCAGACCCGCCCCGCCCAGGCGGCCGCCGAGGTTTCCCCCCTGAACGGTAAATTCGCCGGTCAAGCGGCCCAGCGTATCGGACCGGATGTCGACGTCCTCCACGCGATAGGAAGGACCGGCCGGCTTTGCCGACCCCCGGAGCGCCAACGTCCCCAGGGGCAGGGGGCGGCCTTCGTAGACCAGTTCGCCCGCCGCGACCGACAGTTTCCAGCCCGGGGACGCGGGGGCGGCGATTTCCCCGGCCAACGGGGCGTCGAAGCGGAAGGAGCGCACCCCGAAAGGAGGCCGCTCGAGATGCCCGCTTCCCTGGACCCGCCCGGCCAGGCGGGCCTTGCCGTGAAGCCACCCGGAGAGCGGGCCCTCCGCCCGCACGGATCCCCCGAGACGGCAACCGAACCCTTCGCTCCGCCAGGAGAACGACAGATCCCGGGGGAGCAGTTCCAGTGCCAGCGCGCGTTCCTTCCCCCTGCCGGAGAGACGGAGGCGGCAGGGGAGCGGGCCCCTGAGATCCATGCCCTTCATGCGATCGGGCAGGAGGGGAGCCAGAAATTCTTTCGCCCGTTCGATCCCGGGGATGTCCCCGTCCAGTGTTCCGGCGATCTCTTCCGGGGTGGATCCGGCAAGCAGCCCCCGCGCCAGGAGGAGGCCCCCCAGGTCGAGCCCGCGCACCTCTAGGCGAAGGTCCCTTCCCTCAAGCGTAGCGCTTGCCGCCGCCTCCAGGCGGATCGGGCCCGGGCTCCTCGCCTCCCGTTGCCCCAGGCGCACACGGCCCTGTTTCACGGTCAGGGTCAACTCTTCGGTCTGCAGGCGTTCCGGGTCCACCCGCAGCCGGGCGAGGCCGGACACGTCGCCGTCGAGCCATGCCGTCATCAGGCGGGCCGACGCCAGCTCCACGGTGACCTCGATCGCGGGGACGGGAGTGACGTTTCCCACCGCGGACAGTTTTCCTTCGGCGACGACGCGACCCTCCCGGCGGAAGATCAGTTCCCCATTCCCGGTGAACGCGCGAACGCCCCCTTCCCCCGGCGTCAGGCGCAACCGGACCCGGTCGGCCGCCAGATCGCCTTGCGGCAGGGCCACGCGCAGCCGGGCGTCCGTCAGCGACAGTTCCTCGATGTCGAACAGCCGGGTGAGCGGCGTGAGGTCTGGGGAGGCCTTGGTCTCCCGGATGCGGGAGCGCTCGAAAACCAGCCCGTGGGCCTCCAGGCGCCGCACCCACGGACCTTCGCCGAAGAAGCGCGAAGGGATCAGTTCGACCTGCAGGGAATCCAGCCGGAGAAGGTCGCCCCCGTCCGGAGGACCCGCGATCGCGAGGCCGGACAGTTCCAGGGAGGGCGGGGAGAGCGAGATCTTCAGGGCGGCCAGGGAAGCCGTGCCTCCCCGCGGGATCAATGCCCGTTCCACCCACGGCCGCACCAGTTGAGGCCTGTAGACGGCCATTGCCACGGCCAGCGCGGCGATTCCCAGGAAGGCCGCCAATCCCGCGCCACACCAGAGGGCCGTGCGTCTCAGGGTCACCGGAACCCCCTTCGAAATGACCGTGCTCTTCCGGAAAGAATGTCCATGCCGTGCCTCGATGCCGCCTCTGAATTATATGCGCTTATGGAAGGAGGGTGTAGGGAACGGCCGCCTTCCATTAAAAAAAATGGTTAAAGAATCTGGAGGATTGCGGCGAAAAGCAAACCAAGAGGTGCAAGGGATAGTTCGGGTACCGTGGAGGGATTTTGGTGCAAATAAAACATTTCTTTGGAGCGTGCGGCATGAAAAGGACCTGTCTTGCGATTCTCGCGGTCGTACTCGCAGGGTGCGCGACCTCTCCGGAGATAACCTCCTGGAACATGGCGAAAGAGGTCAACACGTCGGCGGCATATCAGGACTTCGTCAAGCGATACCCCAACAGCAGCCATGTGGAAGAAGCCCGGGAGATGGTCGAGAAATCGAAAATGGACCAGGTCATGAAGGCGGACACCGTGGCCGAATGCGTCAGCATCGTGAAGACGAACCCCGACCCGAAGATCGCCGCCAAGGCGGCGGACCTCGCCTTCAACGCCGCCCAGAAAGAGACCTCCGTCAGTTCCCTGTACGCGTTCCTCGTCTATTTCAAGGGTCACAGCGGGGCGGCGGCGGTCCGGAACAGGCTCGAGGAACTCGAATACAAAGGGGCGAGCGAGAACGCCTCCCCCGGAGCCATGGAATACTTCTTGTTCCGATATCCGGAGTCGCGCTTCGCCGCGGATGGGCGGAAGCTCCTTTCGGAGAAAAGCTACGTGCAGGTCAAGGCCTGGGGAAACCCGTTCGGATACAAGGCGTTCCTCCAGAGGTTCCCGGAAAGCCATCATGCGACGGAGGTACGGGGGTGGATGAAGACCGCCGCGCCACAGGCGGGCTCCCCGAACCCCCCCTCGACGCTCGGCCAGGTCGTCGAAAAAAGTCCGTGGCTCAAAAAATACGGGTGCGCTATTGCCCTGTCGTCGGCCATAAAGAAGAAGACCGGCGATGTCGATTCCCTGAGACATGAGCTATACGAACTGGAAAAGGGGGGAGCCTCCGACAACCTTCCGGGAGTCTGCTCCTCCGTGACCCTTGCGGTCAGGCCCGGCGCCGCGGCGCCTCTTGACGAGGCCCTCCGGATCATGGCGAAGGCGGAGGAACGGAGGAACGAACTGGCGGAAAACTGGAAAGTCTACGGCCAGCGGGACGAGATGGCCAAGGCCGCGGTCGCCGCGAGCGCGAAAGTCGCCGACGAACTGGAGTCCTCCGAACTCTCCGAAGACGTGCTGGGCAGCGGGCCCCTCGGCGGGCTGGACGTCGGCAGGGAAAAGGGTTCGTTGTCGGCAAGGAAGGCGTTCGAGCGTTTCAAGGTGGCGGAGAAGAGGATCGAGCGGGACAGGGCGGATATCAAGCGGCTGCTTCAGGAGACGGATGGCCTGTACAAGCCGCTGCAACTGTACGTCACCAGCTGTCTGGCGACAGAATAGTTCCCCCGGGAGGCGGGCCATGAAATGCACGACGGTCAAGGCAGGCATTATCGCGGTGTTCATGCTCGGAGCCCAGGGGGTGTCCTTTGCGGAGAGCCCTCTCTTCATGCCCAGGGCCGATTCGGCTCCCCCGCTGATGTCCCCGGTAGAGGCGGATGGCCTGAAGAAGGAGGCTGAGGCGCTGAAGCGGAAGGCGGAACTCCTGAAGGCGGCCGCAGGCAAGAAGTACGGCGCCGCGGGCGAACTGAGGAAAAAGGCCGGCGGGTTCCGCTCGGAATCGTCGCAGAAGGGGGAGATGCTGCGAAACAAGGCGGAACAGACCGCCGCCGTTTCCAGCTTCATCGGGGACATGTTCGGGATCATGTCGAGCATGGGCGGCATGGGCGGAGGTCAGTTTACTTCCAACGCGGCCCTCACATCCGCCCTGACTGGCAAGTTGATCCAGGGCCAGCAGGCCAGCGACGCAAAAGGCGTCATGACTGCCCACGGGAAGGCGGGAGAGCTTTCCATGGAGGCCGACAAGAAGGCCGGTCCCCTGGAAATGCGCGCCGACGAACTCGAGAACGATGGGAACCGGCTCATGGAGGCCCACAACCGGCTCATGGGGATCGTGAACGCGAGGTTCCTGCTCGTGGCCGCCGAGGAACTGTTGCGGAAGATCGACGGCGACGGCCGCCGCATGGAACGGCTCAAGGAGGGCTCGCCGGAGTTCGCCGCCGCGATGTCGAGCCGCTGATCTTCCATGCGCATCCGGACGGATAGGATGGGAGGATGGCTCGTCTTGCTGGTGATCGCCCTTTCGTTTCCCGGGCCGCGGGCATGGGCCGATACCGGAAGAGATCGCTCCGACCGCCTCTGCGAAAAAGCCGATAGGTCCGAAAGGGACGCCAGGGAAGCCGAACGGAAATCCGAAGAACGCCAGAGGTTCCTGAAAGGCAAGGGCGGCACCGGCGCCGCCCCCCGAACGGTTCCCTTCCAGGACGGCGAAGCGGCCGTGGTTCGGCAGTCCGCAAAGGCCCGGATCGCCCAGGCTCGTGCGACTTTGCCGCAGCTCCGGCAGGCCGCCGCCGCATCCAGTCAGGACCAGGGAGTCGTTCCGGGTTATAGCCGATACTTCGCGCAGATGGAGAGCGGTTTGAACGGCGCATTGCAGGCCGCAGAGGCCTGCCTGGACAACCCTGGAAATTGCATCGTTCCTCCGATCCCCTGCCCGTCTCCGCCGGGGTTGCCGGCCTTTCCCGGGGGGGGGAACGCCGCCTTCGTCCGGCAAGTACAGCAGAGCTACTCCCAGGCGGCGAACGCGGCCCAACAGTCTTGCCGGAAGCTGAACTCCGAGATCCTGGGGGAATTGGAACGGTTCCAGCGGGCCGGCCGGACCGCCGGGACGAAGGGAGAACTTCCGGTAGGCGCAGAATCCCCGCGCTTCGGAGATGCGGACCTCTATCTCAGGAGGGCCGATTCCCTGATGAGGGATGCATCGCAGTACCGGCGGGAAGCCGACCGGGAATCGGGCATCCGCGGGTATTGCGGTGTCCGGGGGGCTTCTCGTGGCCCCGGTGTGAACCGCGTCGCGTTCGATGCGCTGAAAGCCGCGGCGGCGAGGGAGAGAAAGGCGGAGGCGGACTTCCCCCTCGATGCGAAGGTGATCGACCTCAAGGAGGCGTGGGAAAAGAAGTGGGGGACGGGGCAGGCGCTCGATACGTCGAACGTTTCCGTTTCGAAACTGAACGCAAGGGGAGGCGACACCGTCGAAGCGGTGCCTGGAAGGGACAAGAAGGATGATGTCGTCTCGATGGAACAACAGAAGAAGCTCATCGATCAGCGGCTGGAAGAACCGAACAAATGGAGCAGCGGGCTCTACGATTCATTGAAGACCAATGCCCCGCCGCTGCCCTACAAGAAATTCGATGAACTGCAGGCCGGCGACGTGCTGCTCATCGCGCCGGAAAAAGAGAATTTGAAGGACCTGGTGACGGGCTGGGGAATAAATAAGACAGACAAGGCGTTGTCCGGGGACACGGTGTCGGAGGCTTCGCATACGGTGATCTACCTCAAGGAGATGAACGGCAGGAAGATGTTCATGGATAACATTCCCGGTGAAGGTGTGCGCATCGTTCCGGAAGATTACATTCTGCAAAAGTATGGCATGCGGGAGACGGAAGTGGCCAAACTTGCACAGCCGCTGAATCCAAAGGAAGCGGAGCTGCTATACGCAGAGGCGAAAAAGTTGCGAACCCAGAATCTGGAAAAGATGCAGGGCAACAACTGGTTCGACACGACCAACTACGGTGTGTGGAACAAGGAGAACGTGGTCTGCGCGGAAGCCGATTGGGCCCTGATCAAGGCCGCCGGCCGGAATGTTCCGGCGTCGGATGACCGGATAAAGAGGGCCTTGGGGATTGATTTCAGCCCTGCGGACTTTTACGGGAACGAGCAATACTTTCTCGTTTCCCCCTTCGTAATGAAGAAATAGACGATATGTCCAATTCGATGCAGCGTGCAACGTTTTCACGACGAAGTTCGGCCAGGACGGAGTCGCGAATGGTTGATGGCAGCAGGCTCCGCTCGGTCGCCGCATGCGCGCTGCTGGCGCTGGCGACGATCCTTCCGGCAACGGCCGCGGCGCTGTCCCGGGAGTACGAGGTCCGGAAGGTGCTCGACACCTCCGCCCTCGGCGAACCGCGCGTCTTTGACGTGGGCCCGGACGGCGCCGTCCTCGTGCTTACCGGGGACAACATCCTTGACGCCGGAACCAAGGATCCGTTGTTCGGAGAGCCCCTCAAGAATCCCGAATGGCTCGGCTTCGCCGGGAAAAATCCGATGTTTCTCGTGGACGACGAACTCTACGTGGTGGACGGGAGGATGCCGAGGAAACTCCTCGATGTTCCTATGAAGGACCGTGTTTTCGTCTCCGACGGGGTGCGTACCTTTCTCTCCGGGGTAACGGCGGACGGCAGGCCGCTGCTGTATCTCTACAAGGAGGGTACGGGGCACAAGGCGCTGCTCGAACTGGACGCGCCGGTCGACGCCATGACCCTCGCGCGCGGGGAATTGTATTTCTCCGCGGGCTCGAGGATATACGCCCTTCGTGAGGGAGGTCCGGTCCGGCTGTTCGCGAACCTGACCGGGCTATCCCGAATACTTTCCCTCGCGGTCGACGACGCGCGCGGGCTGTTCTTCTTCTCGGATGGGCAAGACATCTACGCCGCGCAAGGCGGCACCCTCGTCGTCGTCCGTAAGAATCTCGGGGGCATGCTCCGGTGCCACGCGGGCGACCTCTATGTCCTTTACCGGCCCGAGCACGCCCTGTTCCGTCTGAGCGGCCTCTCCGAGGCGGTACTCTCCGGGGGGAAGATCGTTTCCTTGAAAGACCCGTGCGAGGATCCGGTGATCGGCCTCTACTGCCTTGTGGAAAAGGAGCGGGAGATGCTGGCCGCCGCCGCCGAACTCTCCGGATCGGGAGCCGCGGATCCATCCGGCGAGATCGCCGCCTTCATCGAAGACCGGAAGAAGGAGGTCGAAAGGCTCGGGGCCGCCCTGGCGAAGGAGGCGGCCGCCGGTGTGGAAGGGATCGTGTGGGAGGGCAGCATGGAGGCGAAGGCGGTCGGTGCGAACGCATCGATCGGTGGCGGGAAAAATGGCGCGCGGGTTTCCCTTTGGGATGGGAGCGACCTGCGCGTCGGGACCGACTCGAAGGTGGTGCTGGGGGAGTGCAACCCGTCAGGGGTGTGCCGGCAGACGCTGGAGAGCGGCTTGCTGTACGTAGACGCGCCGCCGGTGGTCGACGGGACCGATCTGCAGCGGCCCCGGGGGTTCGAGATCTCCGCGGGAACGGTGACCTTCGGATTCGAATCCGGCCGGCTTTCGGTGTTCTCTTCCGGAGACACGACGGCGGTCGTTGTCCTGGACGGGCGGGTCCGGGCTGTGTCGCCGGCGGAAGGCGGAACCGCAAATCTGGCGGCCGGAGAAATGCTCGAGATTCGGCCCGGCGAACCCCTCAGGGGCCCGAAGGCAGCGGAAATGGACCGGGTCAACCGGTGGTGGGAGAAGGTGCGATGAAATTCCGGAGAACGGCTTGGGCATGTTGCCTGGCCCTCGGGTTTCTTGCCGGGGCGGGCTGCGGCGTCAACTCGACGTTCGTCTACAAACCCGGCGCGCCCGCGGAGACCGGGTCGAAGCTTCCGGTAAAGGTTGCGGTCCTTCCCTTCCAGGACGGCACGGGAGATTTCACGCAGCGCGGAAGCATATGGGCCCCGGAAAGCTTGACGTACAACCTCGCGAAGGCAGGCATCGGCGGTTCGATCACCGCACTGACGCCGGATCTGTGGGCGAAGTCCTTTGCAGACGACATGACGGCCTCGGGCGCTTTCCAGGGGGTCCGGTTCATTTACAGCGCGTCGGAACTGGCAGACGCAGACATCTACATCGAGGGGACAGTGCAAAAAGTCTATGTCGCCGTCTCCTGGGAAAAACCGAGCGAGTTCGCCCTCGGGCTCCGGGCCCTGCGGAAGACGGACAACCGCCCGGTCTGGGCAAAGGAAGTCACGAGGGCATGGAAGAAATCGAATCCCTACGATACCTGCGGGAAATTTAGCCTGAAGTGCGAGGTGGACCTGTGGCATGCGGAGATGAACCGGGCGATGCAGGCCATGTTTGCGGAGGCCAGGACGGACCTTTTGGAGACACTGGCGTCCTCCTCGGGGGGGCGTGCGGGAGAGGGTAGCCTTTCGGGCACCGCATCTCCCACGCCGTCCGCACCGGAATCGGTCGAGAGCACGATCGAAGGGATATTGAAGGGGAAATGACGCGGGACACGAGAGGCCGGGGGGCATCGATGAAGAGGATCCTGATTTCCGGGCTGGCGCTTGTGTTGATGGCGGGATGCGGCGTCAACACGCAGTTCGTCTACAAGCCGGGGCCGGCGGATGTCGGCGCGCCGAAAGTCCCGGTGAAGGTGGTGGTCCTTCCGTTCCAGGACGGCACGGAGAATTTCAAGAAGACCGGAAGCGTCCTGTCCCTGGGAACCCGGTTCAACCTGGTCAAGGGCGGGATGGACGGGACCATCACTCCGGTGACGCCGGAACTCTGGTCGAAGCTGTTCGCCGACGAGTTGACCTCGTCGGGCCGCTTCCGCTCGGCCCGGTTCGTCTACAGTCCGTCCGAGATCATGGACGGGGATCTGCGGATCGACGGAACGGTGACGAAGGCGTACTGGGCAAATTCCTTCGAAGCCCCGAACGATTTCGCCTTTACTCTCGTGGCCAGGACGAGGACCGACAACCGGGTCGTCTGGGAGAAGGAAGTGGCCAGGCAATGGAAAACCCCGGGCGATATCCACAAGGGCTGCGGATTGGGAATTAAATGCATGATCGACCGGCTCCACGGCGAGGTGAACAAGGCGATGCAGAGCATGTTCGCCGAGGCGGGGACGGACCTCGCGGAACGGCTCGCGTCCGGTTCGGGAAGCGTTTCCGGTGCTGCGGCCCCCGGCGGGGGCACGGCAGGCGACGCGCCGAAGGAATCGGTCGAGAGCACGATCGACAGGATCCTGCAGGGGAAATGAGCGTGCCCCGAACGGAAAGACGATCGGATCACGAAGGCGCATCGAACGGGGAGATCCAATGAAAAGCGTTTCCTTATTGGGGGGCTTCACCGTCGCTATCCTGGCCGCCGCGGTGCTGGCGGGGTGCGCCGGCAACACGCGGTTCGTCTACCAGCCGGGGGCACCGAGCGCAGGTGCCGGCAAGGTCCCGGCGAAGGTGGCGGTTCTCCCGTTCCAGGACGGCACGGACGCGTTCACGAAGCAGGGGAGCATGTTCGAACCGGACACCTTGCGGTTCAACATCGTGAAAACCGGGATCGGCAACGTCATCGACCCCTTGATCCCGCAGGTCTGGGCGAAGGCCTTCGCCGAAGAGGCGGCGGCATCGGGGGCGTTTCGCGCGGTCCGTTTCATCTACAGCCCGCAGGAATTGCACGACGAGGAGTACCTTGTCGACGGCGTGGTGGAAAAGGCGTACGCTGCCGGCGGGTGGAACACGCCGAGCGAATATGCCCTGGCGTTTCGGGCGGTGCGTCGGGCCGACAACAAGACGGTCTGGGAGAGGGAGGTCGCAAGGTCGGTGATCGCGCAAAAAAGCGCCTTCGAGG
>JACZKY010008605.1_pt1 | contig 15870 bp, 15 predicted proteins | sample 8237611 | NCBI WGS metagenome assembly JACZKY01 (sample SAMN16148055, study PRJNA663545) | marine sediment metagenome | biome: sediments and biomass from bioreactor inoculated with such sediments; feature: coastal sediments; material: methane- and iron-fed bioreactor; isolation source: Bothnian...
AACTTGATCTTTAATCAAATTTCCACCATATACATCATAAGTGACAATTGCCGGAAAATCCTTGACTTCTAATTTGTAGATAGCTTCAGGGCCGAGTTCTGGAAAGGCAACAACCTCGCTTTTAATTACACAGCGAGATAAAAGTGCACCTGCACCTCCTACTGCTTGTAAATAAACAGCATTTTCTTTAATCATGTCTTGAATGAATGCATCGCTTCTATCACCTTTACCTATCATGACCTTAAGTCCTTTTTTCATTAAAGGTGAACTATATGCATCCATACGATAACTTGATGTAGGACCACAGGATCCAATCGGACGATCGGGTTTAGCAGGTGTGGGTCCTGTATAATAGATAACTTGTTCATTAAAATCAATGGGTAATTCCTGATTCATATTCAAAGCTTCAACCATCTTTTTATGAGCAGCATCTCTTCCGGTATAAATCGTACCAGAAAAATAGATGATATCTCCAGATCTCATCTTCTTAATATCTTGATTTGTAATCGGTGTTTGAAGTTTCATCATCAATCCTCCTATATCACAATTGTCTTATGTCTTGAAGCATGACATTGGATGTTGATTGCTACTGGTAATGATGCAATATGACAAGGGTAAGATGCAATTTTAACTGCTAGAGCAGTTGTGGTTCCACCAAAGCCCATTGGACCAACACCAAGTTGATTAATCTCATTTAGTAATTCTTTTTCTAATTTGTTCAAGATTGGATCAGGATTTTCATCAAGCACATCACGCATTAAAGCTTCTTTTGCAATCAACGCTGACTTCTCTAAATTACCACCGATCCCAATGCCTACAATCAGAGGTGGACATGGTTTACCTCCAGCATAAAAAATGGTGTGCAACACCAGTTTCTTTATGCCTTCAATGCCATCTGAGGGAATCAGCATTTGAACTAGACTCATATTTTCACTACCTCCACCTTTTGGTGCAAGTGTGATTTTTATTTGATCTCCAACAACCATTTTTATGTGAATGATAGCTGGGGTATTGTCATTGGTATTGATACGATCAATTGGATGCTTTACGACTGATTTGCGAAGCAGTCCTTCTTGGTATGCTTGTCTGACACCTTCATTTACGGCATCATAGATATCAAAAGAGAAATGCACATCGTATCCAATTTCTAAAAAAACAACGACCATGCCCGTATCCTGACACATCGGCTCATGGGCTTCAAGTGCAATCTCATCGTTTTCGATGATCTGCTCTAAAACATTTTTTCCAATTTCGGATTTTTCCTTCTTTATTGCGTCTCTTAAGACGTCAATAAATGATTTTCCAATATTGCAATTTGCATCTAAAGCTAGCTCTTTTACGGCGCTAGTTATCTCTATCACATTCACATTTCTCATTGTTTTCACCCACTCATATTATAACATTAAATATCTTAAACGCAAAACAACGGTTTACTGTTGTTTTTTTTTGTGTTTTGTATTAAAATACAAGTGGTGTAAGCGTTTTATTTTTTTTGAAAAAACCCAGTTTACAGAGCAAAATGACCGGAGGAAAAAATGAAATCAATAGTTATTGGTGTTATCGGAGCTGATGTTCATGCTGTAGGTAATAGAATCATTGAGTATACATTAACACGAGAAGGTTACAACGTAGTCAACGTTGGTGTGTTATCAACTCAAGAAGATTTTATTAATGCAGCTATTGAAACATCGGCTCATTTAATTTTGGTCTCATCATTATACGGACATGGGGAACTTGATTGTCGTGGGATGAGAGACAAATGTAATGAAGCTGGTCTTGATCATATTTTACTTTATGTTGGTGGAAATATAGTAGTTGGTAAACAGGATTTTTCAGAAGTTGAAAAGAGATTTAAAGAAATGGGATTTAACAGAGTTTATCCACCTGGAATCACTATCGATGATGTGCTAGACACGATTAAAGAAGATTTAGGAGATTTATAATGCAAAAATACCTACTCGTTGATTTTGGATCAACATTTACTAAATTGACTGCTGTCGATTTGGATAATGAGGACATTATCGCAACTTCAAAAGCAATAACGACTGTTGATACCAACATCTTCTTAGGATATGAACAAGCTTTAGAAAAGCTATATAAGAAAATTGGAGAAGAAATCCAATTCAATAAGATCATCGCATGCTCCTCAGCTGCAGGTGGTTTAAAAATGGTAGCCATTGGTTTGGTTGAAGAGTTGACAACTGAAGCTGCAACAAGAGTATGTCTTGGTGCAGGTGCAAAAGTTGAACTTGTCTTATCACATAACATTAACAATGCTGAAGTACAAAGCATACTAGATAAAAAAATTGATATCGTCTTACTCGCAGGTGGCGCAAATGGAGGAAACTCTGAATGCGTGATTCATAATGCAAAAAAATTGGCTGATTCTTCTATTACAGCTCCTATTGTTTTTGCTGGTAATAAGGATGCAGTTGATATCATTACTGAAATTCTAACGACTGCTAAGAAAGATTTCTTTATCTGTGAGAATGTTATGCCAAGACTTAATGTTTTAAACATTAATAGTGCAAAAGATCAGATTAAAGAAATATTTGTTAAAAATATCATTGAAGCTAAAGGCATAAAGAAAATAGAGAAAACTATCGACCGTGTTGTTCTACCAACACCAAATGCTGTTTTAATGGCAGCCGAACTTCTTTCAAAAGGTTTTGATAGTGAATTAGGACTTGGAGACTTGATGATTGCTGATGTTGGTGGTGCAACAACTGATATTTATTCAATGGCTGATGGTCTACCAACACAAATGAATGCTTTATTAAGTGGACTTGAAGAACCTTTTGCTAAAAGAACTGTTGAAGGTGATTTAGGTATGCGTTACTCAGCACTAGGTATCCTGAACTCGATGAGTCAATCAGAAATCAGTCATTATCAAAAAATGGGCGTTGATATTGTTAAGGAAGCTAATAAACGGGATAGTGAGATTGCTTTTATTTCCCAAACAGAACATGATTATGTTGTTGATGACATTCTTGCTGCTAAATGTATAGATACAGCAACTTCAAGACACGTAGGAACTTTAAAAGGTGTTTATACACCAATGGGCATCATGTATTATCAATTAGGCAAAGACTTAACAAAAGCGAATTACTTTATCGGTACAGGTGGCGTGGTTATTAGTAGTAAAGATCCTGTCGCAATGTTGAAAAGAGCAACTAAAATAGAACAAAAGGCTATGGAACTCAGACCAAATAACCCAATTTTCTTATTAGATAAAGATTACATCCTTTCTGCAATGGGTCTTTTGAGTATGGACCATCCTGAAATTGCTTTAAAGATTATGAAAAAACATATTACTGAAATCTAGGAGATTAACATGCAAGTTACAAACAAAAAATGGCCTTTAGAAAAATTTCTAGAGGTAAGAAAAGAAGTTTTATCATCTTGGCCTACAGGAAATGATCCCATGTTGGATCTTGATGTTGCTGTAGAAACTTTGCGTAACGTACCTCCTCATAAGAATTTTGCTTTGAAACTCATTGAAGCGAAAAATCAGAACAGAACCTATATCCAGCCAAGAGCTGGAGTTGCTCGATTAAATGAACATATTGAGTTAATGCAGTTTTTAGAAGCTGCTGGAGCTGATTTTTTACCCGCTACCATTGATTCCTACACCAGACACAACAGATATTTAGAGGCTGAAGAAGGTATTCGTATGAGTGTCCAAGAAGGACGATCATTACTCAATGGATTTCCTGCCGTGAATCATGGTGTACTCGCATGTAAAAGTGTCCTTGATTCTGTTAATGTTCCCCTTCAAGCAAGACATGGAACACCAGACGGTAGATTGTTAGCTGAAATCATTCACGCTGCTGGATGGACTTCAAATGAAGGCGGAGGCATTTCTTATAATTTACCTTATGCCAAAAATATTTCAATCGCTGATTCTTTATACTACTGGCAATACTGTGATCGTTTAGTAGGATATTATGAAGATCATGGTATCAGTATCAATCGCGAACCTTTTGGTCCGTTGACAGGAACACTTGTTCCACCGTCAATCGCAATATCAATAGGTATCATTGAATCACTTCTTGCTGCTGAGCAAGGTGTGAAAAACATTACAGTAGGTTATGGACAGTGTGGAAACGTCATTCAAGATATTGCCGCAATTAGAATCTTACGAGAACTAACAGAAGAATATCTAAAGAAATATAATTATGAAAATATGATCGTAACAACAGTATTTCATCAGTGGATGGGTGGATTCCCTTCGGATGAAGCTGCAGCTACAGGCTTGATCTCTATGGCATCAACGGTTGCTGCTCTAGCAGGAGCAACGAAGATGATCACAAAGACGCCTTACGAATCTATCGGAGTACCTACTAAAGAGATTAATGCCTATGGCATTAGAGCTTCAAAGACTGTTGTCTCATTATTAAAAGATCAAAAATATCCACAAACGACGAAACTAAAAAATGAAATGAAACAAATTCGTAAAGAAGTGACTTGTCTACTTGATGAAGTTTTCAAATTAGGAAATGGTGATTTAGCTCAAGGAACCATCAAAGCATTTGAGATGGGTGTCATTGATGTGCCTTTTGCTCCAAGTAAGCAAAATGCGAATAAGATCCTACCAGCAAGAGATAACGACGGTTGTGTTCGTATCCTTGAATTCGGAAGTTTAGGCATGAATAAAGAGATTAGAGAATTTCATAAGGCAAAACTAAAGGAAAGATCAAAAGCTGAAGGTAGACCAATTACTTTCCAGATGACTGTTGACGATATTTATGCAGTAAGTCATAGTCAACTCATTGGAAGACCAGCTCAAAGAGAAAATAAAAAATGAAAATTGTTGATGTTATACTAACTAAATCTTATACTGGTTTTTATTTTGACGACCAAAAGGCGATTAAGCGCGGAGCTGATCGTGATGGTTTTCTCTACATTGGTGAACCAATGACTCCAGGATTCGGTAACATTAGAGTTCCTGGTGAAGCAATATCGATACAACTACTTCTTGAAAATGGAGATATTGGTATTGGTGATTGTGCAGCTGTTCAATATTCAGGTGCAGGTGGTAGGGATCCGTTATTTTTAGCAAACGATTATATTCCATGGCTTGATGAGCATATTAAACCACTACTGATTGGGGAAGATGTTTCTACATTTAAAACTTTGTCTGAAAAATATGATAAGTTAAAAATCAATGGACAAAGAATGCATACAGCCATTAGATACGGTATTTCACAAGCTTTATTAAGTGCAACAGCTATTGGAACCAAAAGAACCTTAGCTGAAGTCATTAGAGATGAATATAATCCTGAATTCACTTATCTGAATAGAGTTCCTATTTTTGCCCAAACAGGTGATGATAGATATACAAATGTTGATAAAATGATCTTAAAAGAAGTTGATTCTTTACCCCATGCTTTAATTAATAATGTCAAAGAAAAACTTGGCTATCAAGGTGAATTATTATTAGAGTATATCAAGTGGCTTAGAGATCGCATTTTAACGCATAGACAAAATGATGCATACATGCCAATCTTGCATGTTGATGTTTATGGTACTGTAGGTATCGCATTCGATAATGATATCGATAAGATTATCGATTATATCTTTTTGCTTGAAAAAGAGGCGTTACCATTCAAACTGCGTCTTGAGGGACCCATTGATACAGGTGATCGTGAAGGCACAATGATTGCGCTAAGAGATATAAGAAAACGTCTTGATGATCTCAATTGCAGCGTTGAAATCGTTGCTGATGAATGGTGTAACACTCTTGAAGATATCAAGTATTTTGCTGATCATAAAGCTGGTCACATTTTACAAATAAAAACACCTGATTTAGGTGGACTTAATAACATAGCAGACGCTATCATATACTGCAAGGATCATCATATAGGTGCTTATTGTGGTGGCACATGCAATGAAACCAATATTTCTGCAATTGCAACGACAAATGTTGCGATTGCATGTCAAGCTGATTTATGTTTAGCGAAACCTGGAATGGATGTCGATGGTGGCTTCATGATCGTGAAAAATGAAATGGAACGTGTCATCGCAAGATCTAATCAAAGAAAATAGGTGATTATCATGAAGATTTTTTCAGCAGGTACATTTGAATCGAACGACTGCTTAATATCTGTCAAAGAAGATTCAAAATTGACAATTGAGATAAAGAGCATCGTTTATGATCAATTTAAGGATCAAATTGAAAAGGTAATCAAAGACACCCTCAATGAACTAAATATATCAACAATCTATGTATCATGTAATGATAAAGGTGCTCTTGACTATACGATTAAAGCACGTTTAATAACCGCAATACAAAGGATGGGTGAGGCATATGCGTAGAAGTTTACTATTTATTCCTGCTAATTCTCCTGCTATGCTTCAAAATGCAGATGTTTTTAATGCAGATTGTGTCATATTTGATTTAGAAGATGCCGTTTTAGTATCAGAAAAGGATGCTGCATTAACTCTTGTAAGTGAGTATTTGAAGAAATTTCAATTTGAAAATCTTGAAATCATTATTCGAATCAACGGATTGGATACGAGCTTTTTTAAGGATGACCTTGAACATGTTATGACCGATCGTATCGATACCATCATGTTACCAAAGGCGACTTATGGAAATACACTTGAGCTGTCAAAGATGATTCAAAAAATCGAAAAACAAAAAAAACTTACAAAGACTATTGGTATTATTCCAATTATTGAGTTAGCGAAATCAGTGATTGAAATCAATCAGATTGCATCTGTTTCTCGAGTGACTGGTCTTCTTCTTGGTGGTGAAGACTTGGCAACTGATTTAGAAGTTGAACGTACTGAGCAAGGTCTTGAAATTTTATTATCAAGAAGTATGGTTGTCCTTGCAGCAAAAGCAAACCAAATTGATGCAATCGACACACCTTTTATCCAAACACAAAATGATGAGGGTTTACTCAAAGATGCCCTATATGCTAAAGGATTAGGTATGAATGCAAAATCATGTATTCATCCGAATCAAATTGATATAATCAATACTGTTTTTTCTCCAAGTGAAAAAGAGATTGAATATGCCAAGAAAATCATTCAAGCCATATCAGAGAATAAATCTAATCAAAAAGGAGCTTTTTCTGTTGATGGTAAAATGATTGACAAACCAATTATCGAACGTGCTCAAAAGTTATTAGAAAAAGCCAAAAATTGGAATTTGTAAATAGGTGAAGCATGCATAATTCTTTAAATCGTCATGTGCCTGATGGGATGTTACCATATCAAGGTGCAGAAGACTTTAAACAATTAAAGAAAAGAAGATTAATTCCTGAAGTGCTAACAGACAATAAAGAAAAATCTGTGAAAAGCATTTCAGCTCTTTTTGATTTGATTCCAATCAAAGATGGTATGACACTATCATTTCATCATCATTTGAGAAATGGTGATGCTGTTTTAAACATGGTAGCTGAAGAAATCAAAAAGAGAAATTTGAAACATATGATACTTGCTCCAAGTGCTATTTTTCCTATTCATGCCCCCTTAGTACAGTTGATCAAAAATAAAAATGTTACACAGATTATCACCAATTATATGAATGGTCCAGTAGCAGATGCTATTAGTCATGGATACTTAGAGAAAATGGTTATCATGGATACTCATGGTGGAAGACCACGTGCCATTGAATCAGGTGAATTAAAAATTGATGTTGCATTTATTGCAGTACCAAATAGTGATACAAGCGGAAATGGTAATGGCATTTATGGTAAAAATGCTTGTGGATCATTGGGTTACATCATTGCAGATATGAAGTATGCAAGTCATAAAGTCGTCGTGACTGATCACATAAGCAAGGAAATAAATCCAGTTGAGATTGAAGCAAAATATATCGATTATATCATCAAAGTAGATTCCATTGGTGATATTTCAGGCATTGTTTCTGGTACAACAAAACCTACCAAAGATCCAGTTCAACTTAAGATTGCGAAAGATACCGTTCAACTGATTGAAGCTTTAGGTTATCTCAAGTCCAACATGAGCTTTCAAACAGGTGCTGGAGGTACAAGTCTTGCTGTTGCTGATGAATTAAAAAAGAAAATGCTTAAACAAAATATCAAGGGATCATTCGCATCAGGCGGTATAACGAGTTACTTGGTTCAAATGCATGAAATTGGCTTATTTAAGCAATTATACGATGTTCAATGTTTTGATCATGATGCTATTTCTTCGCTTTCAAGAAACATCAATCACCATTTAATGAGTGCTTCAAAATATGCAAATCCCTTTGAGACTAAGCCAATCGTCAATGATTTGGATGTTGTCATATTAGGAGCTACTGAAATCGATTTAGAATTCAATGTTAATGTAACAACTGATTCAAATGGCAAGATCATTGGTGGTTCTGGAGGACATTCAGATACCGCTTATGGAGCTAAGCTCTGTATCATTACAACCAATTTAGTTAAATCTCGAACATCGATGATAAAAAAACATGTGACAACCATCACAACACCTGGTGAAGCAGTCGATTGTTTAGTAACTGAGCGTGGTATTGCAATCAATCCCCTTAGAGTTGATCTGATTGAAAAACTTAATAATTCAAAATTAAATATAGTTCCTATATCTATGCTCATGGATAAAGCTTATCAGATGACAGGTGTTCCAAACGAGATTAAGAAATCCAATCGCGCTATCGGTGTCGTAAGATATCGTGATGGCACAATCATTGATAGTATCTTTCAAATAGGAGATGTATCACTATGAGTTATCTCATGAGAGATTGTACAACCCTCAAAGAACTCAAACAAGTAAAATGTCTACTTGAAAATCAAGGATTACGCTTTGAAGAAAAAGTGACCCATACGATTGGTTACTATGATCAAGATCAGCTCATTGCGACTGGTTCTCTTTATGAGAATGTCATTAAAATGATCGCTATTGATCCGAAATATCAAGGTGAAAATCTGACATCTGTGATTATGACAACACTTGTTCGAAAACTGCATTCACAAGGAATTTCAAAATATTTTCTATTTACAACACCAAAAAACAAACATATATTCGAATCATTTTCTTTATCTCTAATCGTTGAAAACGAAGATATTGTTTTGTTTGAAAATGATGTGGAAACAATCGTGGAGTCATTGACGGTTCTAAAGAATAAGTTGAATTTGCCAACAGGAAAAACAGCAGCTATTGTCATGAACTGTAATCCAGTAACAAATGGCCATTTGTACCTTATCAATATCTGTTCTCAACAAAACGATCATGTCATTATCTTTCTAGTTGAGGAAAATAGATCCATCTTTCCCTTTGATACTCGGTTCAATCTTCTTACCGAAGCAACAAAGCAATATAAAAATGTCCATATCATTCCATCGACTCAATACATCATCTCTAGAGCAACTTTTCCTACCTACTTCTTGAAGGAGCTAAACGATGCTTCAATGGCGTTTATGAAAATTGATATTGCTATATTTATCAAGTATTTTATGCCGATTTTTTCTATTGATGAAAGATATGTGGGCGATGAACCACTTGATCCAACCACAAATGCCTATAATGAAACAATGAAACTAATGCTAAAGGAGCATTTAGTTGTTATTAAGCGATTGGAACATAATCAATCTGTAGTAAGTGCTTCTCTAGCAAGAGATATGGCCAAACATCACAATTTCAAATCCTTGAAAGACGTCGTTCCTCATGTCACCTATCAATTTTTAAAATCTACCGAAGGCATGGCTTTATTTGATGATGAATAAAATTTTGGATGCAAGAGAACAAAAAGCAAAGCAAATAAAGGCATTTTATAAAAAAGATACGATAATGATAAGCATCAAAGCAAACATACCTGGTGAAAATAAGAATTTAAGCGAAGCGCATTTACTAGTGCGCTTGTTTACTTTGCTCATACAAAAAAAATACATGATAAAAGATTCTCAGTCATTTTCTAGTGCTGATGGTCCTTATGCATTACTAAATATTAAATCCAATGATGCAATATCCTTCAAACAAGACATGGTTCTCTTAGAGAATACGCACCCACTTGGCAGGTTTATCGATCTTGATATCTACAGTCAAGAAGATCACTCAATATCAAGAAATCAATTAGGAATTGAAAGCAGAAAATGTTATCTTTGTGGTGCCGATGCACATTTATGTTCAAGATCACAAAAACATCCTGTATCATCCTTAATTGATTTTATCCAATCAAGTATCAAATTGCATCTTGCTTATCAAGTAGAACGTCAAATTCATCATGCCATTATGAAAGAATTAGATTTAGATGATAAGTTTGGGTTAGTAAGCAAATCATCAAAAGGATCTCACTCTGATATGAATTATCAACTGATGAAAAATGCAGAACACGCAATTCTTCCATATCTTGTTGATCTATTTCTAGTCGGTTATGAATCTACAGAATTAGATAAGCTAGTATCTATAGCTAGACCAATCGGCATAACTGCAGAACAAAAAATGCTCCAAGCAACCGATGGTATCAATGCATATAAAGGTTTGATTTACATTTTGGGGCTTACTTTATTAAGCTTGGGATATGCACTCAGTCATAATCAAGACTTTGATAATCTATTTTCAAATATCGAACGTATGACTAAAACTGTTTTTGATGAATTTAAACAAGATCCATCAACATCTGGTCTTATGGCTTATAAAGACCATCATATCACAGGTATTCGTGGTGAAGTAAATAGAGGTTTGCCATCTGTTAAGTCTGCTTTAGAGTTATTAGTTGATGATGACGAAAAAACTTTAAGACATGTCCTAAAACATTTGATTTTAATATCTGAGGATACTGTATTCCTAAAAAGAGCAAAAACATTTGAGAACTATCAACGCATTAAGGAAGAACTCAAAACAATAGATATAACTGATCAGGTTCTACTTAAAGCATTTAATCAAAGAGCTATCAAGGAAAATCTCAGTTTTGGTGGGTCTGCTGATTTGCTGATTGTCACAATCTTTTTAAAAACAATTAAATCGGAGTATTTCAAATAAAAAAAGACATGTCGCCATGTCTTATTTTTTTTATAGAGCTTCTGAAACAGTTTTTCCTTGCATATGTAAGATTAAGTAATCAGGACCGCCAGCTTTTGAGTCGGTTCCACTCATGTTGAAACCACCAAATGGTTGATATCCAACAATCGCACCTGTACATTTCCGATTTAAATAAAGATTTCCGACATGAAACTCTCTTCTAGCTTTTTCTAAATGCTCTCTATTTCTTGAAATCACTGAACCAGTGAGTCCATATTCTGTGTTATTTGCAACCTCAATGGCTTCATCAAAGGATTTAACCTTACATACAGCCAATACTGGTCCAAATATTTCTTCTTGCATCAATGTTGACTTAGGATCTAAATCTACAAAGATTGTTGGGTTTATAAAGTAGCCAACTGATGATGTTGCACTACCACCTATAACCAATCTTCCTTCTTTCTTTCCTATTTCAAAGTAAGAAGTGATTTTTTCGAATGCCTTCTGGTCATTAACTGGACCCATGAAAGTGTTAACTTTTTCAGGATTACCCACTTCAAGTGCTTCTGTTAGTTTGATCATTTTTTCAATGACAACATCATAAACATCTTCATGGATGATTGCTCTTGAGCAAGCACTACACTTCTGACCTGAAAATCCAAATGCTGATTTGACAATCGATTCAGCTGCTAAATCAAGATCAGCATCACTATCAACGACAATCGCATCTTTTCCACCCATTTCAGCGATAACTCTCTTTAGCCATATTTGTCCTTTATGTACCTTCGCTGCTTTTTCATAGATTCCCATACCGACTTGTTTAGAACCTGTAAATGAAATAAATCTGATTTTCGGATGTTCAACAATATAATCGCCAATTACAGCACCACTACCGGGAAGGAAATTAACGACTCCAGCAGGTAAACCTGCTTCTTCAAGAATTTCAATAAATTTATAAGCGATGACTTGAGTTGTACTCGCTGGTTTCAGTAGAACTGTATTTCCTGCAACAACTGCAGCAGTTGTCATACCTACTAAGATTGCAAGCGGGAAATTCCAAGGTGAAATAATCGCACCCACACCTAGTGGAATATACTTGTATTCGTTTCTTTCAATATTTCTTCTACTTAAAACGACATCATCAATCCGATTAAGTGCAAGCATTTGTCTTCCATAGTATTCAAGAAAGTCAATAGCTTCAGCGACGTCTGCATCAGCTTCTGGCCATGGTTTACCTGCTTCTTTGGTCATCAATGCTGAAAATTCAAATTTTCTGCGTCTTAAGATTGCTGCTGACTTAAACAAGACATCAGCTCTGATTTCAGGTGAAACCAGTTTCCATGTTTCAAATGCACAAAGTGCAGATGTAATTGCTAAATCTGTTTCTGCTCTTGATGCTTGGGAAATTGTACCTACAATTTCTTTGAAATTAGATGGATTCAAAGATACCATTTTTTTTTCTGTCTTTACGCGTTTTCCATCGATGATCAAATCATAGTGTTTCCCCATATAGCCATTGACGATTTCTAAACCTTCTTGATACCGTTTAATGTTTTCCTTTTCTGTAAAATTTGTCAGTGGTTCTGTTTGATAAGTATAAATTGCCATATATTTTCATCCTTTCTATACAACTGATTTTTCAATATAATTAATATTTTTGCCTTTAAATCGATCCAAACTAAATGATGTCATATCAAGAGTTGGTTTTTCATTTAAAATCATTTCACTCAACAACAATCCGGTCATAGGAGCAAACATAAATCCATGTCCAGAAAATCCACATGCCATATAAAATCCTTCGAGGCTATCTGTATCACTAATGATAGGTTGTCTATCAACTGACATATTATAAGAGCCACCCCACTGTCTAATCACTCTTAAATTCGCAATCAAAGGCATGAAATCTATGACTGTTTTTGCCATTTCATCTAAGAATTGCCATGAAGATTCTACATCATGACTCTTTGGAGCATCAGGGTTACCTCGACCCATTAAGAATGCACCATGTGGCACTTGTTGGCAATAGATATTCTTAGAAAATGAAATAACCATAGGTCCTTGAACTTTTTCAATGGGTTCTGTAACTAAAATTTCATGATTCTCTGAATAAACTGGAATATCTATACCAGCCATTTCACCGATCTCTTTTGCATAACCCCCAGCTGCATTAACAACTTTAGTGACTTGATATGTCTCTTTATTGGTAATAACCTCAGTAATCTTTTGTTCCAATGTGTGAATTTCAAGCACTTCTTCATAGAATGAAAAATGCACTCCAAGTCTTTTTGCTGCCAAATAATAAGCTTCAGTCATCTTAAATGGATTCAGATGACCATCTGTTTGACAGAAAGTTGCACTTAAAAAAGCATTTGGATTCAAATGTGGAACGATTTCCATTGCTTGTTCCTTTGTTAACTGTTTTGATGGAATACCAAGTTTATTTTGTAATACCACATTTTTAGCAAATTGTTCGTGCTCTTCTTTTGTTGTAGCAAGAATTAGATATCCTTCTTGTTTGAATTCAAGATCGCCATCATATTTCAATGTTTCTTTTGCATGTTCGAAAAAATCAATGCTCATGCTCGCTAAGATACAATTGTTTTCTGTTGCCCACTGCTGTCTAACGCCAGCACCACATCGTCCAGTTGCTCCATTTGTGAAGTATCCTTTGTCAATGACATGAATATCCTTGACACCTTTTTTTGCTAGATTATATGCAATACTTACTCCACTGATGCCTGCACCAATAATGAGAACGTTACTTTTCATCTTTTTGGTCCTCCGCAATCATTTTGAGTAAAACACCAGTTGTCATGGGTCTAACTTTATGAATAGGTACTTCTTCAATTTTCATATTAAAATGTTTGCTGATCTCTCTTTGAATCAAATGGCCACAAGTATTTGCTTGACATGGACCCATACCAACTCTAAGAAGTCTTTTTAAATCCTCAAAAGTTGAGTAGCCTTGATCTAGTAAATCTTGTATCTGTTGTAAGGTGATGTCTTCACAACGACAAATGATGATATCTTTATGACTCATGTTTATCTCTAATGGTAACAAAATGATGTAAATGCATCACTGGTACCGATACAGTAATAAGTGCTGTATGATCTTGATTTTTATTGATGATAATTTGATCTATTTTTGCATCGCAAATGACATCACCATTGCGATTGATTCCATGCCAAATTTCACCCTTTTCAGGATAAGGTAAAAACTCATAAGGGATTTTAAACAGTGCTTCATTTCCCTTGATTTGAGTAACAATAATAGCTAAACCTGGACAGCTTGTCACACAAATACCACAACCTGTACAAGCTTCTACATCCAATGTTGGTTGCGTATTGATATTTGGTCCAACATGAATGGCATCAAATGGACAGCTTGTTTCACATGGATTACAAGGTATATCTTCATAACATTCAAGAATTGCCTTAGGACGAACAAGTGCTTTTCGATCTGGAAATCTAGATAGCACTTGCTTTAATGTGGGTATGCCTGTTTGGTTAAGCATGGTTGCTACCTTCTTTCAATTTAGTTAATCCTATTTTTGTTTTAACTCCAAAAGGTCCATCTCTTAATAATGAGAGCTGACTTTCATAATGTTTGATGAGTGTTTCGTGTTCTTGATGAGGATGATTAAGATATTTGGCTACATAGAGTCCTGTCAAATATCCTTCCATCATTGCGGAACTAGCTTCTTCAATACCAACCGCATCACCACAAACAAAAATGGATTCAAGTGTTGTTTGATGATGTGTATTGATGATCGGAACGAATCCACCAAGTTCAGATACAAATTTCATTTTTGCTCCAACCATGGATAGGAGTTGATGCATTGGGGATAGACCAACAGAGATACATAATGCATCAACAGCTAGTATTTGACTTGAATTTGGTATTTCTTGCCATTTCTGATCTAGTGAAACAAGTTCGATTGCTTCAATCTCTCTTTCGCCAATAGCCCTTTTGACAGTTGTTGATGTTAAAATTGGAACTCCAAGTCTTGTCATCTTAGAAGCATGTACCTTATATCCACCTATGGTGGATGCTGCCTCGACGATAGCTTTCACTTTGACTCCAGCTTGCATCAATTGATATGAAACGATAAGTCCAATGTTTCCACTACCTATCATAACTACTTCTTTTCCTGGTAATACACCAAACACATTCATCAGTGTTTGAGTGGCACCTGCACCATAGATCCCAGGTAAATCATTATTTTCAAAAGCCAAAAATTTTTCGCTTGCTCCTGTAGCTACGATGATTGATCCTGCTTGATATCGCAGGTATTTTTCTTCGTGAACAACTGTAACAACATAATCTTGATAAAGACCGACAACAGTTGTATCTGTCAATATTTCTAGGTTATCAAAACTCACAACATCTTGATATAACTTTTGAGCAATATCATAACCTCTAGTTTTCGCATATTGATCTTTAGATCCGAAAAATTTATGTGTCTGCTTGATGAGCTGACCACCAACTTTTGGATTTCTTTCAATGATTAAAACGGTAATTCCAGATTCAAGTGCGGTTTTTGCAGCACAAAGACCCGATGGGCCTCCACCAATAATGATTAGATCTTTATAAATCATTTCAAAACCCCCTTATTGATTTGTCTTTCGACAATCATATCGGGTTTAAGAAGAGTCATGCATGTTCTAACATTGGGGATACCATTGACAATCATGTTACATGATGCACAATTGCCTATAGCACAATAGAAACCGCGTGGTCTCTTTTTCTTAATGCTATAACTTAATGTTTTTTTGCCAAGTGCATGAAGAGCTGATGCAATCGTGTCACCTTCAAATCCTGACACTTTATTACCTTCAAACATAAAAAAAATCTCTTGTTTTTTAGGAAAGTCTAAAATTGGATGTCTTTCAATTCGCATCGCCTTATCCTTTGTCATATAATGTATGTTACCC
>JACZKY010038069.1_pt1 | contig 15822 bp, 21 predicted proteins | sample 8237611 | NCBI WGS metagenome assembly JACZKY01 (sample SAMN16148055, study PRJNA663545) | marine sediment metagenome | biome: sediments and biomass from bioreactor inoculated with such sediments; feature: coastal sediments; material: methane- and iron-fed bioreactor; isolation source: Bothnian...
GAGAGCATGACCGGGACTTCCACCAGGACCCCGACCACCGTGGCCAGCGCCGCGCCGGATCCGGGCCCGTAGAGGGCGATCGCCGTGGCCACGGCCAGTTCGAAGAAGTTGGAGGCCCCGATGAGCGCCCCGGGAGCCGCCACGTTATGGGGAACGTTCAGCCACTTCATCAGGCCGTAGGTCAGCGACGAGTTGAAGTAGACCTGGATCAGGATCGGGATCGCGATCAGCAAGATATGGAAAGGCCGGGCGGTGATGTTGTCGGCCTGGAACGCGAAGATGCACACCAGGGTGGCCAGAAGCGCCACGACCGTCACGGGGTGGAGGACCGACAGGAACTTCTCGAACCAGGCGATCCCCCTGATCCGGATCAGCCAGGTCCTGGAGGCGACCCCGGCGGCCAGGGGGATGACGATGAAGAAGACCACCGCGTAGATGAGCACCATGAAGGGCACCGTCAGGGAGGAGGCGCCGCTGATCAGGAACTTCACGATCGGGGCGAACAGGACCAGCATGATCAGGTCGTTCACGGAGACCTGTACCAGGGTGTACGCCGGGTCCCCGTCCGTCAGGTAGCTCCAGACGAAGACCATCGCCGTGCACGGCGCCGCCGCGAGGATGATGGTGCCGGCGAGGTACTGGTCCGCCAGTTCCGGCCCGATCCAGGGCAGGAACAGGTGCTTGAAAAAGAGGTACCCGAAAATCGCCATCGAAAACGGCTTCACCAGCCAGTTGACGACGAGCGTGACGATGAGCCCCCTGGGGCGTTTCCGGACCCCCAGGACCGAGGTGAAATCCACCTTGAGCATCATCGGGTAGATCATGAGCCAGATGAGGACGGCGATCGGGATGTTGATCTGGCTTTCCTTGCCGAACTCCATCCCCCTCAGGGCGTCGACCACGGCGGGGAACATCTTCCCGGCGAAGATGCCGACTCCCATGCAGAGGGCGACCCAGAGGCTCAGGTACCGCTCGAACACGTTCAGCCGCTTCTCCGTGGGAGGGTCCGTCGGCTGCGCGGAGCGGGAGTCGTTCACCCGCAGCAGCCTCCGCCTTTGCGACCCATCATCATCCCCATCATGGAGATCATGTTCGCCATCTGCTCTCCGCACTCCTCCGTAAGGAGTGAAAACATCTCCCGGATCCGATTCGGGTCGCCCATCATGCTGTCGCAGATCCCCGGCATGATCTGCCGTAGGACGGCCATCTGGTCTTCCTTCGAAAGCAACTTGAACTGACTCGCGAACTCCTTCACGTTCATCGGACTCCTCCTTCGATTCCCGCCGCCGTTTCCGGTACGGCGGGTGCGTAGTTTTCAATCCCGAGCAACTCCCTGCCCACCCGGTCCATGGCATCCTTGCCCGCGGGCTCCGATGACAGCATGGGCACCTTGAAGATCGGCATCCGGAACGTCTCCTCGGCCAACTTGAGATAATGCTGCTGCATGAAGTACCGTGACATGGAGAAGGGAGACGAACAGTCGTCCTCTTCGAGAATGAAATTGGCGATGACGCCCTGCACCTCGATGCCGGACTCCTTGAGGTCTTCCGCCGCCCGTTTCGCCTCGAAGATCGGGGTGTACTCCGGGTAGATCACGAGGAGGAAGGTCGTCGCCCGGGGATCCTTCAGGCGCCGGACGAGCGCGTCGAGCTTCCCCTTGGCGCCGGTGGCCCCCGCGTCGTCCTTCCGGAAGGCCACCATCATCTCGACCTGCCGTGCGTAGTCGTACGGCAGCTCAAGAAGCCGCAAGGTGTGCCCCGTGGGGGCCGTGTCGAGGATCACGGCGTCGAAATCGTCCCGCTCCACCAGGCCGGAGAACTCCTCGAAGACCGCCATCTCCTCCGTGCAGGGGGACTCCAACTCTTCCCGGACCACGGCGAGCATCTCGTCGGTGTGGCCGGACGCGGCCGCCTGGGAGAGGATCTTCGCCTTGTACGTTTCGACGCTCTCCTTCTGGTCGATCCGGACGGCGAACAATCCGGGGTAGCCCGGGACAGGCCCAACCTCGCTCGAAAAGTCCGCCGAGAGGACCTGCCCGATGTGGGACGCCGGGTCGGTGGTCGCCAGAAGGATCCGTTTCCCCTCCCGCGCCAGGCGCGACGCCAGGGCGCACGCCGCGACGGTTTTCCCGACCCCTCCCTTGCCGGTCAGGACGACCGTCCTGCCTCCGGCCACGCCGGTCAACATCTTCCTCAGGGCGTACGGAGGGGAAAATCCCGTGAAGGGGCGGGTGCCCGTAAATCCTCCGTGGAGGAAATCCTCCTTTCCGTCGAAGGCGATGGCGGCGAACCGTCCCAGTGCGGAAAGACCCTTCACTTCCCCGGCCTGGAGGGGCACTTCGATGCCGGGTCGGTCGATCCTGCTCGAAAGACGGCGGACCTGCTCCCGCTGGGAAGATTCGAGGTTCGTAAACGGACCTCCCGCCCCGACCGGGATCACCCCGTTCACCACGATCCGGAAATTTCCGATCCCGAGCGTCCGCAGCTCTTCCCGGGCCCGGAGCAGTTCGTCCACGGAGGTCCGCTCCGGACGGCAGACCAGCGTGAACTCCGTCTCCCCGGGGTCCCGGAGCGCGGCGATGGCGCGGTCGTATTTCGCCTTGGCGCCCTGCAGGGAGGCGACCGGTCCGATGCACGTCTGGCCGTTGCCCCGCGCGGCTTCCTCGATATGGCGGGACCAGTCGACGGGAAGTTCGAGCAGTCGGAGCGTGTGACCCGTGGGCGCGGTGTCGAAGACCACGTGGTCGAACTCCGTGTCCCCGAGAAAGTCGGTGAACCGGTCGAACGAGGCGATCTCGACGGTGCAGGCGCTCCGGAACTGCTCCTCGAGAACCTTCATGGCATCCGGAGGAAGGACGGCGCGCAATGGCGCCAGCGCGCGTTCCCCGTACTCCTTCGTGGCGGTATCCGGATCGATCTCGAGCGCGAACAGGTTCGGCGCGATCTCCGTGGCCCGGGGCCCGATGGGGCGTTCGAAGACGTCGGCCAGGTTGCTGGCCGGGTCCGTGGAGACGATCAGGGTCCGTCTCCCCGCCTGCGCCGTACGCACGGCCGTGGCCGCCGCAAGGGTGGTCTTGCCCGCCCCTCCCTTGCCGGAAAAGAACGTGTATTTGCGCATAATGCGCCATACTCCCTTCATCGGTTTGCTTTACTCCCTCACCTGATATCTCACCCGCAGCGACCGCCGCGGCCGGGGAGGCATCACCCGCCTGGGGCGGGTTGCCCGCCCCCGCTTCCCCCGAAGGAGAAACCGAAGAGCTGCTGTTCGACTTTCGAGCTTCCGCACACCGCACAACGGGGCTTCCACGTATCTTTCTCCCGGATGGACTTCTGGATCTCGAACGGGCGACCGCAGGCGCGGCACAGGTACGCGTAGGTCGGCATTCAGATCCCCTCCCGGGTGACCAGGTCATATGTCGGGTATTTCCCCTTGCAGACGACCATCCCGTCGAGCAGCGCGACCGGAAGGACTTCCTGCCCCTCCCGGGTCAGCAGCTCGACCACCGTCGGATTCGCCATGAACCGCTGCGGGACCTGGTTGATCGCCAGTCTCTCCACGTCGATCCCCTCCTTCTTCCACCGGAGGATATTTTCCTGGAGATTCGCCAGGGCCGGGTCGGGCACCGGCCCGCACACCCCGGTGGGACAACAGATCGGCGGCTCGTATATTTCAAGCTTTCTCATTGTCAGATCCTTTCGACAGGATTCTTTCATCGTTTATTTACGAAACAACCCAGGATGCCCCCTCATACGCTCACCACCAGGAGCTTTAACCGGCGAATCTTCCTTGGCTCGAGGCAGTAGCAGATCCTGGGGCCCTCGACCGTTCCCCGGATCAGTCCAGCATCTTTGAGGACTTTCAGGTGCTGCGATATCGTGGACTGGGCCAGTGGGATGTTTTTCGCAATATTACCGCATATATATGTCTTCTCCTGAGCAAGAAGCCGCAGGATCCTGACGCGCACAGGATGGGCAATCGCCTTGGCGAGAGCGGCCAGTTCCTCATCCGCCTCCTGACCCTCAAAGATTCCGAAACTCCCCGGCTCTTCGGGAAGGGGCTCGCAGGCACTCGATTTTCCGATTTCTTTCAATTGATATCCTATCGTAAAATTACGATGAGTCTATATCTCCTTGAACAGGATGTCAAGATCCGGCGTCTCCCCCCTCCACATTCGTCCGCTTCTGACTTCAAGGAAGGCCGTGTCCCTGTCAAAGCACCGCGAATATATAAACAAGCGTGTAGTAGATCCCGACGGCGATGAAGACCGCCCCGGTGATTCTGCGGACCCACCGTTCGACCCGGGTCACGCCCCGGAAGACGGCCTCGATGGACCGCATCCCGAACGCGATCATGACGGCGAATACGATCACCGGGATCCCGGTGCCGAGGCCGAAGAGCAGCGGGTAGAACACCGGGGAGTTGCCGCTGACCGAGAGGGGGATGAGGCTTCCGAAGAACAGGGCAGCGGAGACCGGGCAGAAGGACAGGGCGAAGAGAATCCCGAGGAGACCCGCGCCGGGGATCCCTCCCTGCACCGCCTTTTCCCGCATCTTCTCCCCGACCCCTCCCCCGAGGGTGGGGAACCGGAGCAGGTCGAGGAGGACCATTCCCGCGAGGATCAGGACCGGGCCGAGAACCTTGTTCATCGACTTCTGTAGAAACATCGACAGCCCCGGCGCGGAAAGAAGGCCCGCGACCAACAGGGCTCCGAGGGCAAGGTATGTCCCCATCCGCCCGAGGACGTACGCCAGGCCGGAAAAAGTCACCTTCGCCGGACTCCGGTACTGCCTGCCGATGTACGAGACGGCGGCGATGTTCGTCGCCAGAGGACACGGACTCATGGAGGTCAGGATACCGAGCCACAGCGCCGAGACGGCCCCGAGGTCGACGACAGGAGCCATCACGCGCCTTTCAGGTAGGAGGAGACGCCTTCCTGCACATATGGAAGAAACTCCTTCTCCGAGCCGAGAAGGGTCCAAACTTTTTCGAGGTTCTTCCAGCGGACCTGCCGCCCGTCCCGGATCTCCACGAGAACGAGCGACTGGCTGAAGAGCCGGTAGTCGGCGATGAAATGGCGATTCGCGGGTTCTTCGACGTTCACATCCCGGAATTCCAGGCGGCCGTTCTCGAGATCTTTCGAAAATCCTTCCGTAATGGCCTTCCGTGACAACTTCTCGATCTTGACGCAGGAGACGCATCGCACCCTGCCGTGGAAATAATACGCGACGACCTTTCGGTTCCCCTCCGGCGATGAGGCATCCGGGGTGAGCGGCGCCCCTTTCGATCCCGTGTCCGCAGCCAACCCCTCCCCCAGCGGGGATGCGATCCCCTCGGAGGTGCGGATTTCCTTGAAGACGAGAAAACCGACGGCGACGACGACAAAGGCCAATAAGGCAACGGTAACAAGCGATCTGGTTTTCACGGATGTCCTTCCCCCGATATCGCTTGATTCAAACCGCGAGGATCTTCTTCATCTCGTCCGCGGAGGGCACCTTGCCCGACACCTTCACGACGCCGTCGACCGCGAGGGCCGGCGTCATCATCACCCCGAAGCCCATGATGGCCCGGATGTCCGTCACCTTCTCCATCCGGTACTCCAGTCCGAGGCTCTTCGCCGCCTCCTCGGTCGTTTCCGCGAGTTTCCTGCACTTGGGGCACCCGGTCCCCAGGATCTGCAGCATCTTCATTGTTTTCTCCTTGATTCGCTTCTATGGCGACGCATCACAAGACCAGATTGAAGAGGGTTCCGACAATGAGGATCCCGACTCCCACGACGCCGGCAAACGTCGCGACCAGCCGTACTTTCAGCACCTTGCGAAGAATGATCATCTCCGGAAGGGAAAGCCCGATGACCGCCATCATGAACGCCAGGACGGTCCCCAGGGCCGCTCCCTTGGCCAACAGCGCCTGGACGACCGGGATGATCCCCGCGGCGTTGGAGTACATCGGGATGCCGATCAGCACGGCCAGAGGCACCGACCACCAGGCGCCGCTGCCCATGAAGGAAGCCAGGAAGTTCTCGGGCACGTACCCGTGGATCCCCGCACCGACCGCAATTCCGAGGACGACGTACACCCAGACTTTCCCCACGATGTCGCGGACGGCCTCGTACCCGTACCGGATGCGATCCGCGATCGACATCGGCGCTTCCTCGGCCCCCTCCCCGGCGATCCCCACGGCCTGGTATACCCAGGGCTCCACGTGTTTCTCCACGCCGAGGCGGCCGATCGTCCATCCGGCGATCATGGCGATCGTAAGACCGGTGCCAAGATAAAGGGCCGCGATCTTCCACCCGAACAGGCCGAACAGGAGCACGAGGGCGATCTCGTTCACCATCGGGGCGGAGATCAGGAAGGAAAACGTCACCCCCAGCGGAACTCCCGCCGTCACGAACCCGATGAACATCGGGACCGCGGAACAGGAGCAGAATGGGGTCACGATCCCGAGGAGGGCCGCGAAAACGTTCCCCGCCGCTTCCCGCTTTCCCGCCAGGATCCGGCGTGCCCGTTCCGGCGTAAAGTAGGACCGGGCGACCCCGACCCCGAACACCACCAAGGTCAGCAACAGGAGGACCTTCGGGGTATCGAAGACGAAAAACTCCACCGCCGAGGCGAAATGAGACCCCCGGGTCAGCGAAAAGACGTCATAGGTCAGCCATCTCGAGAAGGGCGCGAGGCTCCGGTAGAGAAGCCACCAGCCGGAGAGCAGCAGGATGCCGGGCAGGAGATAGCTCCGGTAGTTCTTCGATCCGATGACCGCCGCCTGGTCCGGCTCCACGACTCCCCGCCCCGCCTCCGGATCGCAACACGCTTTGTCTTCCATCGAATCCACTCCGTACTCCCGAAAAGGGATTTGCTTTCATGTGGCGCGCTGGTTATAATATCAACAAATTGCTATTTGTCAATATGAAGGAGGCGACATGGGATTGAACCGGTACGAGACCGTCATGAAGGCCGCCTCGGACCCCACGCGGGTCCGCATCCTGAAAATCCTGGAGAGCGGAGAGATCTGCGTCTGCCAGATCATCGCCGTGATCCAATTGAGTCAACCCACGATTTCGAACCATCTTTCCCTGTTGAAATCGGCGGGATTGATCAAGGATCGCAAGGACAAGAAGTGGGTGTTCTACTCCCTCGAAGGCCAGGACGGATACGCCGGGAGCGTCCTGCGGAACCTCCGGGGTTGGCTGAATGACGATCCGCTCATCGAAAGGGACCGGGAGAGGACGGCTCTCGCCCGCAATCTGGGACCGGTGACGATTTGCGCGCGGGGCCTGACGCTTCCAAGACGCAAGGCGGTATGTTGCGCGCCGGCACCATCAGGAGGCGTAGGCAGCGCATGAACCGGGAAGCGCATCGCATCGAGGTTCTCTGCCTGCAAGGATGCCCGCACGCGGAGGAGACGACACGGCTTGTCCGTGATGTGGCCTCCCGTCTCCTCCCGGGTGCTGATGTATTTTCACGAACGGTATCGGAGGCCGGAATGAGGGAAGCGGGGGGAGCGGGCTCCCCTACCGTTCTCGTGGACGGCAGGGACATCGAGGGAACCGTCGTTTCCTCCGACGGGGATTCCTGACGAACCTACGGAGCCGGCGGGGTCCCGCCGGAATGGATGATCGAAGCGGGGATCCTGCGGGCCCTGCGTCCCCGGCACATCCTGTTCCTCTGCGTCGCGAACTCCGCCCGCAGCCAGATGGCCGAGGGGATCGCCCGGGTCCTCGCACCCCGGGGAGTCAGCGTCTCTTCCGCGGGTTCCGAGCCGTCCTCCGTTCGCCCCCAGGCCATCCAGGTGTTGGGGGAGATCGGCATCGACATCTCCGGTCATCGATCCAAGGGGCTGGGTTCCGTCGACGCCGGGTCCGTCGACGCGGTGATCACCCTCTGCGCCGAGGAAGTGTGCCCCGTTTTTCTAGGGAAAGCCGTGCGCCTCCACTGGGGACTGCCGGACCCCGCGGGGGAAACCGGGGACGAGGACCGGAAGCTGGCGGCATTCCGCAGTGTCCGGGACGAACTGCGACGTCGGCTGGAACTTCTGTTCAAAGGCGGGGACGAATAGAGAAAGGAGAAGTGCCATGGGAAAGAAGGGATTCGTCCTGTGCGTCTGCCAGGGGACTTGCCCGAGCTTCAAGAGGATGGACATCTTCAATGTGCTCTCCGACGTCCGCAGGGAGAAGATCTTCGACTACGTCTGCCTGCACCCGCAACTCTGCGTCGGGGACGGCGAGGAATTCCTCAAGGTCCTGCTCGCGGGAAAAGATACGGACAGGTTATACATCGCTGCGTGCGATCCGCGGATGCAGGAGAAGATGTTCCGGGACGCGTTCGATGCCGTGGGGTTCGACAGGTCGCGCCTGGTATCCCTCGACATCCGGAACAAAACCACGGAGGAGGCTGTCGAGGCGATCAAGGGGATGGTCGCCCAGGCCGCCTGACCGGAGGCAGCCATGAAGACCTGGCGCGGGATCCCGAGGGAGGAAATCCCCTGGTACCCTACGATCGATCCGGACGTGTGCACCGGGTGCCGGACCTGCATCGACTTCTGCAAGAACGACGTACTGGAGTTCGACGAAGCCGCCGGGAAGTCCCGGGTGAAAAGTCCTTTCAACTGCGTCGTGGAGTGCAGTACCTGCGCGAAGCTGTGCCCGGAAGGAGCCATCCGTTTCCCGGACGAAGCCACATTCTCGGCCTTCATCAAGGAGCGGATCGCCCGGCAGGCCGCGAAGCATTGAAGGCATGTAACCGCTGACGGAAATAGCAATCCCCGAAGCGCCGAGGGGCGGTGATCTCCGTGCTCGATCTAGTCGACATCGGGTTGTCCATCGGAGGCAGACCGATCCTTCACGATCTCAACCTGCACGTGCTCCCCGGGGAGATCCACGCCATCCTTGGGGCGAACGGGACCGGCAAGTCCACCCTGGCCTCGGTCGTCATGGGCCTGTCCGGTTTTTCCCCGACGTCCGGGAAAGTCATCTTCCAGGGCGAGGACATCACCGCCTTGTCCATCTCGGGTCGGGCGAAACGCGGCATTACCCTCACCTGGCAGGAGCCTGCCCGGTTCGAGGGCTTGACGGTCGGCGAATACCTGGAACTGAGAAAACATGGTTCTCCGGGAGGCGGCCCATCTCCGGGGGAATGTCTCCTTATGGTAGGCCTTCCGCCGGACAGGTACCTGCAGCGTGCCGTCGACTCCACCTTGAGCGGCGGCGAGCGGAAGCGCGTGGAACTGGCTTCCGTCCTCGCGATGGAACCCAGGCTATCCATCCTCGACGAGCCGGACTCCGGAATCGACGCGCTCTCCCTGAACCATATCCTGGACGCCGTCCGAACCCTTGCGAAAAACGGCGCCTCCGTGCTCCTGATCACCCACCAGAACGAAATCGCCGCTTCAGCGGACCGGGCTTCTTCCTTGTGCGGGGGTACCATCCTGAGAACCGGAGATCCCGTGGCCATCGGGCTTTTTTTCCGGAACCATTGCCGGGAGTGCCTCCATGGGAGCGCGCCTCCCGGGGAGGTCCTGCTCCATGAGTGACTACGCGAAGGAATTCCTTGCATTGTCCAAGGCGTACGAGGCAAGCGGCGGCGATCCGGCCTCCCTGTCCGACGGAAGAATCGCCGGGCTGATGGTGAGCCATCGAAGGATCCTCCGGAGCAACGACGCCCCCGGAGTCCACATCGAGGGCGAGGAAACATCGGCCGGCGTCAAGGCGAAGATCACGGTGGATCCCGGCGTCCACGTCGCGCACCCGGTCCACCTGTGTTTCGGCGTTCTCCCGAAGGAAGGCACGCAGGAGATCGTCTCGGAATTCCTCGTGGGGGAAGGCGCGAAAGCGAGCTTTCTCGCGCACTGCGTGTTCCCGAACGCCGTGAAGGTCCGCCACGTGATGGACGCGCGGATCCATGTGGGGAAACATGCCCATCTCGAATACTCGGAAACGCATTACCACGGCGAAGAAGGCGGAGTCGAGGTGTTGCCCACGGCGAGGATCACCATCGACGAGGGAGGGACCTACCGAAGCCTGTTCAAGCTTATCCAGGGAGCTGCCGGTGAGCTGCGGATCGACTACGAGGCCGACATCGGGAGGGACGCCCTCTGCGAACTGGACGCCCGGGTCTACGGGAAAAGGAACGATGTGATCCGCGTCAAAGAGTCCCTTTTCCTGAACGGGGAGAAGTCGAGAGGACTGGCAAAAAGCCGGATCGTCGCCTCCGACCATTGCGTCAGCGAGGTCGTCGGGGAAGCGGTCGGGAACGCTCCGGGGGCGAGGGGCCACGTCGACTGTGTGGAGATCGTCAAGGGGAAGGATGCGCGCGTCAGCGCCGTCCCCAGGCTCCTCGTGACCGACGACCGCGCAAAGCTGACGCACGAGGCGGCCATCGGGAGCGTGGACAAGAAGCAGGTCGAGACGCTGATGGCCCGTGGACTCACGGAAGAGGAATCGGTGGATGTCGTCGTCCGGGGGATCCTCCGTTGATCCCCCGGAATCCGGGAACCGTCGCCCGCCGAAAAGGGGATCCCTTCCGGCTGCGGATGTGAACGCTCCCTGCCATTCCCTGCATCAAAAGATAAGGCATGATCCCTGTACGCTGGCGCGTCCGATCCGGCGGCGAAACGCTTCGCCGCAAGGAGGAAGATATCCGTGGAACTCTCGGAGAAGCGGTGTGTTCCGTGCAGAGGAGGAGTGCCTCCCTTGGATAAAACGGAGGCGGGCAGGCTGATTTCGGAGGTCCCAGGCTGGACGCTCGAAGGGGAGGCGACGGGAATCCGTCGGAAATTCGTGTTCCCGGACTTCGCTACGGCGATGCGGTTCGCCGGGAAGGTGGGAGAACTCGCGGAGACCGAGGGTCACCATCCGGACCTCTCCGTCGGATGGGGGTACTGCACGGTCCTTTTCCGGACCCACGCGATCCGGGGCCTGCACGAAAACGATTTCATCATGGCGGCGAAGGTCAACCGCCTCCTCTGACGGGAATTCCTTCGGACCCCGAAGTACGGGCCCGGGACGTTCCCGGTGCCGCATGATGCGGCCGCCACGAGATCCCCGCAGGGCGGATTCCCCCATGCTCGAATATGGTATTTTGTTTCGACACCGCGAGGAGGGTCTCCCCTTTGTTCGCTTCCCTCGAAGACAGCATCTCCAGGGCCGCCGCCCTCGTCCGCCCCCCGCGGGGCATCCGGACCGTTCTTCTCCCGGATGCGGGAAGGGAGGTTCTCGCAAGGGACGTCCTTGCGGATCGGAACATCCCCCCGTTTCCCCGCGCGGCGATGGACGGATTCGCCGTCGTATGGACGGGGAAGGAAGACCGATCCCCTTACCGGGTGATCGGGACGGTCACCCCCGGGATCCGCTGGAGCGGGGATTGCGGGGACGGGGATTGCGTCAAGATCATGACCGGCGCCGCCGTGCCGCCGCCCTTCGACACCGTGATCCAGGTCGAGCAGTCGCGGACCGGCGCGGACGGGTTCGTCCGGTTCACCGACAAGGCCCGGCCGGGACAGCACATCGCGCCGGAGGGGGACGACGCCCGAAAGGGGGAGGTCCTCATCCCTGCCGGCACCGTCCTGTTTCCCCGCCACGTCGCCACCCTCGCCGCCGTCGGGCAATGGGACATCCCCGTCTTCGAACGGCCCTCCGTGAGCATCCTGCCGACCGGGAGCGAACTGAGGGAGCCCTGGGAGCCGGCGGACGGCCCCATGATCCGGAACAGCAACGCCCATTTCGTCCGCGCGGCGCTGTCGCGTCTCGGGGCGCGGGAGGTCCACTACGCGGGGATCGTCACGGACGACCCTTCGGTGATCCGGGAGCGGATCCGGGAAGGGCTGGCCGACGACTTCCTCATTCTTTCCGGCGGCGTCTCCGAGGGGGAGGTGGATGTCGTCCCCCAATGCCTCGCGGAGTGCGGGGTGGAGAAGATCCTCCACAAGGTCGCCGTGAAGCCCGGGAAGCCGCTCTACGTTGGAAGGGGGCCCTCGGGAACCGTCGTCATCGGCCTGCCGGGCAATCCCGTGGCGGTGATGGTGCACCTGGCGATGCTCGTGAAGCCGCTCTTCCTCAAGGCGAGCGGGGCGCGGGAATACCTGCCCAAACCGGTCTATCTCCCCCTGGCCGGTGAAGCGTCCAACCGGAGCGTCGGCAAGAAGTTCACCCCCGCCCGGATCGTGTCGAAGGGGGGGAGAAGCGTGGTGGCGGAGATCCCGTCCAACGGCTCCGGAGATTTCATCTCCGCCCTGCGGGCCGAGGGGGTCTTCGAGATCCCCGCCGGCGTCTCCCGCCTCGCCCCGGGAGATCTCGTCGGTTTCCATCCCGTGTGGGGGGACCTCTTCCAGGATGAAGGATGAAGTCGCCGCCCCCCCTCTCCGGTTCGACCGGGGAGAGATCTCGGGTTCGCTCGGGGACCTGGGAACCTTCCTCCCCCTGACCCTCGGGTACATCACCCGGTGCGGGCTCTCTCCCGCGCCCGTCTTTTTCTTCGCCGGCCTGTGGAACGTGGCCACGGGGCTCCTGTTCCGCCTCCCGATCCCGGTCCAGCCGATGAAGGCGATCGCGGCGGCCGCCATCGCCGAGGGGATGACCCCTCCCCAGATCGCGGCGGCGGGGATCATCATGGGAGCGCTTCTCCTCGTCGCGGGGATCGTCCCGGGAGCGGGGAAAATCTTCGCGCTCACGCCGAAAGCGGTGGTCCGCGGAATCCAGTTGGGGATCGGGCTGAAACTCTTCCTCGGGGGGATCGGCCTGCTGGCCGCCCTTCCCGCCCTCGGCTGGGACAGCGTCGCCGTGGGATGCGCTGCGATCGCGCTGATCGTCCTGTCGTACTTCCGGCGGCGGATCCCGGCCGCTCTCCTGCTCTTCCTCGGCGGTCTCCTGCTGCTCGGAGCTTTCCGCCAGGAGTTGTACCGCGACGTGCGGTTCTCGGTATGGTCGCCGTTCCTGGTCCTTCCCCGCCCCGCCGACTGGGTCATCGGATTCACCAGGGGGGCGGTCGCCCAGCTCCCCCTCACGCTGCTGAACTCGGTCGTCGCCGTCTGCGCGCTGTCGGGGGACCTTTTCCCGGGGAGAAAAGTCCCCGAAACGGCGATGGCGCGCTCCGTCGGCGTGATGAACCTCGTATCCTGCTGGTTCGGCGGGATGCCGCTGTGCCACGGCTCCGGCGGGCTGGCCGGTCAGTACCGGTTCGGGGCGCGGACGGGAGGATCCGTCGTCGCCCTCGGGACGGCGAAGATGGCCCTCGGGCTGTTCGCCGCGGGCGCCCTCCTGCTGCCGCTCCAGGAATTCCCCCGGAGCATCCTCGGGGCGATGCTGGTCTTCGCGGGACTCGAACTGTCGCTCCCGGCGAGGGACACCGGCACCCGGGAAGATTTCCTCGTCTGCCTGCTCACGGCGGGGCTGATCGTGTCGGTGAACGTCACCCTCGGCTTTCTCGCGGGGGTCCTGTTGTGGGCGATCTTCCGGCGGAGGAACAACGAATCGGGGCGCCGGGACGGGACCGATGCCTGACCGGTTGAACGGAGCCGCCGCTCACGGGGGGCAAATCGCTTTGAGGAAACCGCGCGCCATCGCGATCGTCGGGAACTCCGGGGCGGGGAAGACGACCCTGATGGAGCGGCTGATCCCCGCGTTGAAGCGGAAAGGGCAACGGGTCGGGGTGGTCAAGCACGACGCGCACCGGTTCGACATCGATCACCCCGGAAAGGACAGCCACCGGCTCACCGCGGCGGGGGCCGACACGATGTTGATCACCTCGGCGGAAAAGCTGGCGATGGTGAAGCGGCATCCCGCCTCGCCCCCGATCGAGGAACTCCTCGGTCGGTATTTCACCGACATGGATCTTGTCCTCGTGGAAGGGTTCCGGGGAAGCTCGCTTCCGAAGATCGAGGTCCACCGCAAGGAGTTCCGCCGCGAGCTCATCTGCCGCGGCGAACGGAACGACCCGGGATTGGCGGCGGTGGCCAGCGACGAACCGCTCGACGTGGACGTCCCCGTCCTCGACCTGAACGACCCCGATGCGATCGCGGATTTCATCGGGTCGTTCCTGTCCGGGATCGGGAGCGGACCTTAAGGTCGTGCCGGTCCTCATTTCGCGGCCGCCGGAGCGTACTTCTCCAGCGTTTTTTTCAGCTGTTCCGCACCCGCGGGCGTTTTGACGTCCTTTCCCGAGAGGATTCCGGAAGGAAGGACCCCCTCTTTTTCGTAATACGCGGCATTGCCCTTGTCGTCTACCTGCATGGAGGATCCCTCGAGGGAGATGCCGGCGAAGAGTCCGCGGCTCCGGGAGTAGGAATAGATCTCCGCCTTCAGCTCGATGTCGGTGGCCGCCTTCGCCACCCGTCCCACCGGGCCTGCCGCCACCCCCGCGTCGGCCCCCAGGGTGTATTTCCCCTTCATGATGCCCTCGACGCTCCGGGGGGTCTTGAAAACAAGGATGAAATCGGTGGATTCGGCGCCGATCTGCCAGCCGATGCTGCCGCTCGTCAGGGAGACGAACACCGGATTGCTCCACTCCCCGCTCTTCCCCCGGAGAACGAGGACGCCGCGCCCGTACTGCCCCCCTACCACGAGCCCGACCTTGATGACGCCCGGAATGACGGCGACCCCATGGGCGTCCGCCAGCAGGGCCGGGGGGATCGCCTTCTCCGGGATCTCCATGTTCTTCGACAATATTTCATTAGCGGACGCTATCCGTGCCGTCTCCTCGCTCCCCGCCATCGACGATGCCGAAGGGAGCGCCAGGAACAGGACGAGCAGCGCCGGAATCACCTTGTGGAATCCCGTCATGGCCGTTCCTCTCCTTTCAGGTCGGATCTCGAACGATCATACGATGAGATTTTCGGGGGACTGGTTCTCTAAATGATGGAAGCTTCCCCCCGTAGGACGACCAGGGAGGACCTCCCGTCGGACAAACCCACGGGGCCGGACGGGATTGCCGTTTCCGGAGTAGATAAAAGGACGGGGCCGGATGGCCCCGTCCTCCAGTTCCTCAACTTCTCCGCCTGAAATTCAAATGCTCATTCTTGATGCAGCAGCGATTCCCGCGGCTACGGACAGGTTGCGGTTACAATCGTGCCGGCCCGAATCTGGGTGAATCCCTCTATGTACGCGCAGTTCTGCACGATCACGTTCTTGCCGATCACGACCCCATCGCCGATGAACACGCCGTCACCGATGGTCGTGTCCTTCCCGATGACCGCGGCGTCCCCGATCGTCACCCCCGACCCGATGGAAACGTTCTGTTCGATGATCACGTCCGACCCGATCTCCACATCGTCGCCGATCCTGAAATTCTTGTGGATTTCGGAGTCGTTCCCGACCTGCAGGTTGTTGCCCGCCACGCCGTCCTTGTTGATCGTGGAATTCGCGCCGACCTTGAGATTGTCGCCGATGACGACACCCTTGTTGATCACGCTCCCGCTGCCGATCACTGGATGATCGCCGATGGTCGTGCCGGGCGGGATGACGACACCGGGGGCCACGCAGGCATCCCCGTAGCCGTCGCCGTTGGCGTCAAGTTGATCCGGGTTGTACACGGTCGGACAATTGTCCCCGCTGTCGGGGATCCCGTCGCCGTCGCCGTCGGCCTCCCCGCCGAACTTCTGTATCCGGTGGTTCCAATAATCCGCCACGTAGACGTTGCCCGCGGCGTCCACCGCCGCTCCTTTTGCAGAACGGAACTGCCCGTCGCCCGATCCGGACGTCCCCCATTTGGTCAGGAAATTCCCGCCGCCGCCGAACTTCTGTATCCGGTGGTTGGAAGAATCCGCCACGTAGACGTTCCCCGCGGAATCCACCGCCACGCCTGCCGGATAATTGAACTGCCCGTCGCCCGATCC
>JACZKY010102611.1_pt1 | contig 15815 bp, 13 predicted proteins | sample 8237611 | NCBI WGS metagenome assembly JACZKY01 (sample SAMN16148055, study PRJNA663545) | marine sediment metagenome | biome: sediments and biomass from bioreactor inoculated with such sediments; feature: coastal sediments; material: methane- and iron-fed bioreactor; isolation source: Bothnian...
CACCCCCGACGCGCCGCCTTTTTCCGCCCATCTCCTGCTCATCAACCCGCTTGCCTTCAGAGGCATGATCCATTTCCGCCGGCAGCAGGAAACCTCCCTGCCTCCGAGCGCCACCGTGATCCTGCAGGCGGGTTCGTTCGCCGATGTCGAAAGATGCAGGGGGGATATCTCCCTGGACAGTGCGGCCAGCTTCAGCTTCATTCCTGCGGAACGCGCCGCGGGATCGACCGCGAGGTCGCAGCTGCACGATACGCACAATTCGCGCTTTCCCGCCTTGATCCGCAACGGGATCAGCCCGTGCGCCCCGACGATGCCGCCCGTTTCCTCGACGACCAGGAACGGTGGGAACGATCCCGTTCGGGCGGGGTTGTTGTCATACCGCCATTTCCAGAGGGCCAGCCGTTGCTCGTACGGCTTCTTCCCGAGGGTGCGGTCCAGAACTCCCGCGATCGCCGGGAAATCTCCCGGCACGGCAGGACGAACGACCGAAGCGGCCCTGTTCACGGGACAAGCCGCTCTTTCAGGAACATCCTCCTGGTCTTTCCCGCGTCGGTCCGGGGGATTTCATCGACGAACACGATTTTCGTCGGGACCTTGTACATCTCGAGCCGGGACTTGCAGAACCTTCGAAGGTCGATCTCCAGCCGCTTTCCCGGTTCTCCGCGCGGCACGACGAAGGCGACCACCGTCTCTCCCGTATGGTCATCCGGGCCGCCCACCACCGCGCAATCCACGACGCTCCCGTGCTCCAACAGGACCGATTCGACTTCCATCGGGGTCAGCTTGAGCCCGTCGACGTTGATCTGCTCCTTCACCCGCCCTTTCCAGGTCAGGAACCCGTCGGAATCGATGATCCCCAGGTCGCCGGTCCGGAACCAGCCGTCGACGAAAAACCGCGCCGAGTCCATCCCCCAGTATCCTTTCGTCAGGTGGGGCCCCCGGATCAGGATTTCTCCGGGCTCTCCGACCAGCGGCGAGGACGGCGAGCCGACACAGGTTTCCGAGCCGGGAGTCGGGCGGCCGACCGTCTCCAGCTTGTCCCGGTGATCGTTGTAGCAGATGTAGCTGCTCCGGCTGGCCTCGGTCAGTCCGTAGTACATGTAGAAGCGCGTGTCCGGAAGCAGGTCGAGCATCTTCTCTATGTACTCTTTTGCCATGGGAGCGGAGTTGACGATGATGTACTTCAGTCCGCGGCCATGCGACGCGAACTGTTCCGGGAAGCGGTCGAGGATCATTTTGAAACCGCCCGGCGTGCCGGGGAAGCTGGTGATCCGCTCGCGGGACAACTTCTCCAGGATCCGGGGTATGTCCTGAAGGTTCTCCTCGATGAACACCGTGCCGCCCAAAGTCCAGTAAATATGGATGTGCGCCAGACCGAACAGGTGGGACAGCGAGAGCGTGGTCAGCTCCCGGTCGTCACCGTCGATTCGCGCCCATTGCGTGATCGACCGGATCGTATGCTGGAGGTTGGCGTGGCTGAGGCAGACTCCCTTCGGGACCCCCGTCGCGCCGCTCGTGTACATGATGAGCGCCTGCGGATTTTTCCCGGAACACAGGCGATCCATCGGCATCTCCGGATGCCTTTCAGGGTCCGCCGGGAACATCACGAAGCCCGGGATATGGGCATAATCGGCGCGTTCCCCGGGCGCGACCCACAGGTTCACCTGGCAGTTCTTCCGGACATATTCCAGTTGCGCGGGCCTGGACCGATGGTCGACGATCAGCAGGGTGCAGTCCAGAAAGAGGGCCCCAAGGTACGCGCAGAGGTAATCCACGGAGTTAGGAAACGTGAGGATGACCCGCTCGCCGGGGGCGGCGCCCCGGGAAGCGAGCACGGTCGCGAAACGCCGCGCCCGTCCCAGGATCCGCGAGTACGTATAGGATTCTCCGGAGGGACTCACCAGGAACGGCTTTTCCGGAAGCCGCCCGGCCGTCGCGATGAAATTTTTTGCGATATTCATTGATCGAACCGGATATCGTGCGACCGCAGGATCGCCTTGATGTCGCCGATCGATTCCAGGGAGACCATCTCCTCGGGGGTCATGTTGTACCCGAAGGCTTCCTTGATCCCCACGGCGATCCGGACCATCGCCAGGCTGTCCCAGGTCTCGATCGTGTCGGGGCCGTTTTCATCCAGATACTGGGCATCGTCGATCAGCAGGGTTTCGACGAGCAGGTTAAGAAGCTTCAGATCGTTGGGAGACATGCGTTCCCCTCTGATTTCCGATTCAGGGTCTAATCGGTCCATTCCACATCGGGGTCGTCGATCAGTTCGACGTTCAACCCGGCGATGTTCGGCAACGCGAAATTGAACTGGAATCGACCGATCCCTTTCTGTTTTTCGGGTGCGATGAATCGTATCCCCTTCCGTTCCAGTTCCTCCTGCGCCTCCGTGATATCCTTCGCGCAGAATGCGACGTGATGGTACCCTCCCCTGCCCTGGTTGAAATTCTTCAGGATCCCCTTGTGAGGGATCATGAAATGAAGTTTCGTGTCCCCGGCGCATTTCAGGAAGACGTTGGTGACGTGGTATTTCTCGATGGTTTCCCGCGACTCTTCCTCGAGTTCCAGGATCCGCTTGAATTCCTCGATCTGCGCCTCGCTGACGGCGACGATACCGATATGGTGCAGGCGAAGTTTCCTTCCCAGGTCGCTCATCTTGGTATCCCCCGGCAAACTGGTCGTTTCATCGGCAATGCGGCGGATAATGTTCGATGATGTCTTATCAGGGGCGCTCAATGGCTCGATTTCGGGAGCGTCATCCATTTCGCGATACTGGCCAGGTGGAACAGCTTTCCCCCGCCCCTCGTCTTTCCCGAGGCGATCTCCTTGAAATAGCCGTCCGCCCGGGTTTCGTCCAGCAATCCCGCGGAAGCAAGGCAGGATCGGACATATTCGCGTAGTTTCCCGCTCTCCTCCAGCCAGATCGACCAGCCGTTCGGATCGCGCACCTTGCCGCGAGGCGAACCGGTAAGCATCGGGATCGACAGGTTCTTCGAGATCAGGATCTTGGACAGTTTGTGGTTGAGCGCCGGACGACGGATCGGGATCAACGTGTCTCCATACGGAATATCGGCATACCGGGGATAGCATCGCCGGTACAGGCGAAGGTAATAACGTCGATACATGGAGTCTTCCGGGCGAATGCTCATCGCGGTGCGGGCAAATTCACGGTCATTGGTGAAAGGATAATAAACATTGATGAATTTTTTACAGACCACTCCCTGCTGATTGGTGTAGTGGGCGGCGCGGGTCGCCAACAGAAAGTTGCGCCACAACATCGCCATGGAATCCTCGACGGGCCTGCTGGCTTGTATGCACTCATATATGTCCTGCATGATGTTGACTTTTTCGTCCAGAATGGTCTTTACCGCTTCATCGTTGAGCATGCCGTTCAAGGAACCGGGGTCGTTTACCTGCAAGATATCGCTAAAAATGGCTTCCGCAATCCGGTCCGTCGCAATATCGGAATATTTTACGTCGTGAGGCACGGCGAAAAGACGTTTGACCCTTTTATTGGAACCGAAATATTTATCGTGTCCGTAATAGGATCCCCCGAGCATCACGTCCCCGCAAAGACCGTCCAATACGCCGGCATAACCGTCCGCCGCAATTTTTTCCGCGGCGAATCGGCGGTCCGGCCACATGATGACGCCGCTCTCTTGAAAAATGGAATCCATGGCATCCGCGACTTCGTCACCGTGTTGCCAAGTGTGGATCCACCGTGAGCCGCGTGTTTCGGCGATCCTTCGGGCGATCCGAATTTCATGGGCGTCGGGATCGCCGTAGGTGTAACAGGCCGGTTCGGACCCTGCAGGCATGGAGGCGGTGATCAGGCGTGAATCCATGCCGGAACTCTGGAGGTTCGCGGGACGCGGATCGATCCTCTGCAGGCGCGCGCAGGCCTGCCGGAATGTCTCCGCGGTGCTCTCGACCGTCGGAGATTTATCCCGGAGGGGGGTCTCCCAGATCCGTTCAAGGCTCTTTCGCTCGGCGATGCACGACCGGAGATCGATGGACAAGACCGTTCCCGCGGGAAGGGCCTGTATCCCTTTCACCGGATATCGTTCTCCCAGGGCGTAAGAAAACAGAACCCATTCGGCGCAAGCGGTCCTGTCCGGCGTGGTATCGACATGACCGGTGCGCGCCAATGCCATGGCGTTGGTCGAAACAAGCCAGCCGTTATCCGTTTTGCCGATGTACACCGGCAACGATCCGGCCGGATCGGTGATGACGTGCGCTTTCTGTTCCAGAGTATCCACGATCGTCATAACGTAGCTCCCGGACACGAGATCCTGAAGCCCCCTGGCGATTCCTTTCTCCTGGAAGCATTCGATCAGGGAACCGACCTGGGCCGGAAGTCCAGAGGTTTTTTGGGCAGATTGTGTAATGACGTAGCCATCGATGACTAAATGCGAACGAGCATTCCCGGAAGAAAAGAAGATCGGTTTTTCCGGATGTTGTTCGGGAACAAACCGTGCCATTGTGAAATTGGCATTATCGGAATAAACCTGCATCTTGGATCCGGAAACCCACAATCCTCCCAGAATTTCCGCGGAAATTTGCTTTGAAATGGATCCAAATGCGGCAAACAACCCGAACATCTCTTGCTCCTATCTAGGCCTGTCTATTCGTGATTCCAGCAATCCCGTGCCAATTCTAGAATATTTTTAATATATATATCATATGTATGTAATTCATTTATTGATTTTAGCGCATTGCGTGTCAATATATTTCTATAATCACTGTCTCTTATTAGTAACGATATGGCTTCTTTAAGTTCCAATATATTATTAGGCTCAACTAAAATTCCATTATGATTATTTTTTATGTAATCAACTGTACCAATTGTCCTCGTTGCAATGACGGCCTTACCAAGAGCCATTGCCTCCAATATAACGACCTGACCTATTGACATCGGTAAATCTTTCAATGGAACCACGACAAACATACAATTTTCCAATAGCGTCATATATTCGCTATGGGGGATATCCATAAAAAGCTCCACGTTTTCCGGGAAATTCATCCCATCAACACTCTCCTTATCGGATACGATTCTTACATCGATGTCCATATCGCCAACCGCTTCCAAAAGAAGGGCATAATCTCTTCCTGCCTTCCCAGCACTCAATATATAATTTTCATTATTATCTATAATTCTTGGAACGGTTATATTTGTATGAAAAGGAATATATTTCAGTTTATCTCTGCTAATGTTTAATCTGTTATTGCCTGAATACCTTTCAATCTCTCCAGACGACGAAACCACAACAATATCTACCGATGATAGCACAGTATTTTGCAGATATTTTTTTATTTTCCATAGTAATCCATGCTTTTCCTCGTCCAACCTGAATTCCAAAACAATATGTTTCGGATATTTCACACGAAATAGTTTTCGGATTAATCCTATAAAATGCGCCGTTTGTAAACTACCTGAAATTATTACATCGAATTTTCGCATGTTGAACATTAGAACCGCGTACTTAATCGAGTTATAAAATATTTTTCTTGAAAATATCTTCTTTATTTTATGTAAGTTAATATTTAATGATTTCAAATCGCCAATATGAACAGTTGTCCTGCACCATTCTTCACTCTGAATAATTTTTATGTCAGTAAGAATTTTTATTTCCATCAAGTCGTATCCATTCATCTAGAAATGGCGAGAACTATCTAGCCACGAATACCTTATCTAGTAAGTACATTAAATATTTTCAGGACTTTCTACCAGTATAATCAATGGGTTGACTGAGATCATCGTTCAAGGAAGTAAAAATTGAATTATGATCCTATTGTGGAAAACGCGAATCCGTCGAAATTATATTTTATGTGTTCCCCCTTTTTATGGAGATAAACAATTGGCGAATTACAATATTTTCTGACGCGCACTCCAATATTGCGATATTGTAATTCCCATGACATGCCGTCATGGGAATTAAGCTATAATGGAAAATGTTAAATACTTGGACCGTTCCAAAGATTGAAAGTTGGTAGCGTTTGTGAACAGTTTTGCCTAACAGGTGCTTGGTAGCGATATATTTCAAATGAATTCATTGCTTGCGTATCATCTCAAGATACGCACGATATTGAGTGCAGCCACGGCTCAACCTATGGCACGCTAATTGCGAACATTATCGAATGGAATTCCATGGAAACGAAACATGAACGATATACGTCAAAATTTTTCTAGGTTGGGAGGGGAGACGATGGGCAGAAAATCACTGGTGATGATCCTTGCTCTTTTGCTGGTTCCTGTTATTGTTCACGCTGACGTTTTGATTAGCACCTCCCTTGAAGATGGCACCCACTCTCCATTTGGCAGCCCTTATGATGGTTCTTCCGTAGTCCAGGATCCCACGGCCCCGGATGGAGGTTACTCGTTGAAATTTACTTTCCCTGCCGGACTATACGGAGGCGTTGCCCCAGATATCGTCGGAAAGTCCTTCCCCGAAACCAACGAGTTATGGATACAGTATTGGTTCAAATACTCCTCCAACTGGCAGTGGAATACAAATATGAATAAACAGATATATGTGCTAACTGGGGCTCAGAGCAATGACGACGTGAACTTCTTCATCGGAGCCATGTCCCAATGGGGCGATGCGATTAATTTCAATACGCAACATCAAAGCGGTGGCAATCAAACTTTCCGTAGTAATGGATGGACTCTCACCAAGGGCGTTTGGCATAAGGTGATTATCCACGCAAAGATGAATACGGCAGGGGTGCAGGACGGCATCGCTCAAGTGTGGGTCGATGACGTTCTTCGCATAAACGCGTCGAACGTATTGTATCGAAAGGCCGGACAATCTACCGGATTCTCCAATTTCCAGATGACGCCCGTTTATGGTGGCGGGCAGGAAAACATATCGACTACTCAATACTTGTGGTTCGATCATATAGTTGTGCAGACAACCACAATTACAGGTAGCCCGTATCTGCCGCCTGCCAATACACCAGTCCCTCCATCAGGTTTGAGGATAACTAACTGATATGCAGTGACCGGCGTCAAGTGGATATTGCGTTCGCCTTCTCCGCTTCCTTTTGCACCGGGCCGGTCTTTGGCAGCCTCGACGATGATCAGATTGATATTCGCGGGTTGGTTACCGCATGACAATGATCCGTCGAGAGCTGCCTCACTCTACAGTGGCTTTGTCCGACTCGTGCCTCACTGCAGTGACGACGATGCTTTCCTTGTGGACGTCCATCCCGACCCAATCGGGATACCCTTGTCCATGACCGGCTCCTCCCGTATGTGGCTCTGGCCGGGCTCCGCCAGGCTAACCCACGTTATATGCGATGGGGCCGGTCACCCCATAATGTCTAACAGACTCTATAAAAAGATTATCGCCTGGCAGGTAGTTTAATAACGCCCCGGCATCGGGGATATTTTCGTCAGGGTCGTTTTTTGGAACCTCTTGATATCCGGTAAGCTGTTTACGTAATTGCATTGCGCAAACCACTATCATGGCATGTCTTTGAAGGTTTATTGGTTTTATCGTAAATCCGCTTTTTTGTATTGCTCCGCCTCCGCTTGAATTACCGATTGATTATCAGCAGAATCCTTATAGAATTTATTCAATTTCTGCCCGATGATATTCCAAGAATATTTACTTTCCACTGTTATTCTTGCTTTATTGCTTAAATTTTCCCTTAACATATCGTCATTAATTAGCTTACTGATGCTATTTACAATTTCTTCTGGTGTATCCGCAATCAAGACATCCTTTCCTGGTGAAACATCAATCCCCTCGCAGCCGATGGTTGTTGAAATAATCGGCATTCCCATCGCCATTGCGTCAAGGATTTTAAGTCGAGTCCCGCCACCGTCGCGTATTGGGCAAATTGATATTGTGGCACCGGCGAAGTATGGCCTGACATCATCGACGTAGCCTAGAATCTCGATTCTCTCATCATTTCTTGCCATCTCAAGTAATTTTTTAGGCGGATTACTCCCAATGACGGAAAAACGCATTCCCGGGAATTTCTCTTTAACAAGTGGCCACACATTCCTACAGAATTGCATGATTGCGTCTACGTTGGAATACTGATCCATCCTTCCGGCAAATATCAATCTATTCGTATTTTTGTGGTTACTTTTTTTTCTGAACAAATCAACATCAACTCCATTTTCCACAACTTCTATACGTGAGAGTGGGGATATTTCCTTTAACATCAATTTATCATCTTCTGAGACCGTTATATTCATGCTAAAATTATGGCACTTACGTTCTTCGTATTTACGTAGTTTATATGCCTCCACAAGAAGATACAATTTCTTTACTAAGTTTGGCTCATTAATTGCTCGCCTCCTTATCATGAATGATTCGACGCCATGATGGTTCAGTATTTTCGGGATATTCCCTGAATGCATTACGTATTCACATAAACTTATCGTATCATAATGAGCAACGTCAAACTTGACTTCATTTACAAGCTTTTTGATAATGTTACCGATGTCTTTGCTTATAAATAAATTAACTGTAAGCGGATTTATATGAAAAATACTTTTAAAAGCCACATAATAATAATTAAGGCCAGAAAAAGATGATATTTCCGCTATAATTACTTTCTTGCAGAATTTTTCAAGTTCAGATTTCGCTTTATTCGTCTCAGACTCCGGATGTGTTGTCTTATCTTTATGCCTTAGAGCAATAAGGTAAACATTATTGTTTCTTGATACTTCTTTAATCAAATTGTAGTTACGCTGGAAACATCCCCCCTTGGGTGGATACGGCACAAAGTGGGAGATCCATAGAATGTTCAAACCGGGCATTTCACACCTCGTATCGTCCGGCGAATAATCTTCGCTGCAAGGGTTGCGTCATACGTTTCGGAGGTGAAAGCGGAATATATATCCACCGGTTTCCTTCCGGGTAGGAGCATTCTTTGAAGAAGTTTCAGCGGAGGAGACATGGCGCGCAGTATGAAAAAAGGAATTCCCACCGATTTCAGGTCCGGCCTTCCCTTCAGGAGGTGCGATACAAGTTCTCCTCTGGTTGGGGCATCCGGTTCGACAAGATTCAGTTCCGGCGGCATGGCTTCGAAATCGTTGACGTATGCGCTAATTACATTCGCTGCCGTATGTACGTCGCATAGGCTGAGGCGGCTTTTTTTGCTGCCGATATTCACGAAAGTTCTTCCCACTTCCCTCCCCAATCTGCCGGGAGGTTCAAAGGCATCATAATCCACCAGCGGCCCCGGACGGACGATACGTATCCCGACGCCCAGTTTTTTGCCTAACTCCTTGGCGAGAATCTCCGATTCCACCTTTCCCCAAACGTAGGGTCCCCTGTTCTCGCTGTCGGGCACGAGAGGTGTGTTTTCATCGACCGGTCTTCCTGTTTCGCGGCTGGATTGCAGGACAGCGATGCTGCTGATATGCAGGAATTTCCTGACTCCTTCCCTTGCCGTCGCCTCGAGGAAGTTTTTCGTCGCCCCGATCGAGTTACGTACATGCGCCTCTTTCCCGCCCGCGGTTTCCGCCGCGCAGTGGATCACCAGGGAGATCCCCTTGAACAGATCCGCGGAAATATCCCCGCTGAGATCCCCCCCCGCATATTCCACCCCAGGAACCCGTAACGATGCGGGCGGAAGGCTCCTGGAAACCACACGGGTAAGCACGCTCGCCTCCCGTATTCTGGACGCCACTACTTTTCCCAGAAAACCCGTGCCTCCTGAAATCAACACTCCGCCCTTCGTACCATCCACGGGCTGAAGGCGTGACTCAAGCTGCTTGAGCAAAGCGTCGGCCCTGGCGGATTCAACGGCTTCCGCCGTTTTTAGTTTCTGGTGAGCCATCTCGCATATGCCTACGGTTTCTATAATGGACGGGTAACTGACGGGAGGATCGATGCCTTCGCGAACGCTCGCATAAAATGCGTGGATGATTTCCGCGAGACCTGGATAGCTTTTCTGTTTCCTAAGTACCCTGGCGGTAAGCGCCCGCGTCGTTCTCGTAGCCGTTTGCCAGGCTTGACTGTATGGGTTGATGACTTTCGATATCCCCGAGGTCCCGGGACCCGGAAGCGCCACCACGGTGCCGCGGACGAAATCCGCGAGCAGGAATCCGTTTGTGCCCACAATCCGGACGTACGATTCCACGGGTCTCCCCTGCAAAGTGACCACCAAATTGCCGGCTACGCCTCCGCATTGGAAGAGCCCCCGGACCCACCCTTTGGCGGACACCTCCAGCGCTTGTGTCTCCATCGGAACATCCTCTCCATCGGGGAGGATCCCTTTCATGAAATGCAGAAGGAGATAAACGGGGTGGGGAAGGATATCGACCAGTTGATCCAGGGGGGAAATGGTGCTCCTCCCGTCCATTGCCCGCCTCACCGGTCTGAAGGAAAAGTAACTTTCAACATATAAAATCTCGCCGATATTCTTCAGGGATTCACGGGCCCGCAATGCCGGGGATTCATACAGCAACTGGTGCCCGGCGCAAATCCTTCGCCCTGTCTCCTTCGCCAGGTTGACCATATCCACGGCATCGTTTGAAGTCAGGGCGAACGGCTTCTCCACGTAGACATGCGCTCCCATGGAGAGCGCCAGGGAAGCCAGGGCGGAATGCGTTCCGGGCGGGGTACATACATGCACGATGTCCGGCGCGCTCTTCTGAAGGAGCTCCTCCCCGCCGGGAAATACGAGTACCCCTGGCCCGAGGGTTTCGCGCAACTTTGCGGGATCCGCCTCAGGATCGGCAATGGCTACGAGCTTCGCATTTTCCTGGAGAGCGATCGCCTTCGCATGGTGCAGCGCCATTTTTCCGGCGCCGAACAGCGCCACACGGAGAGTTGTGCCTGGAGATTTATCCGTTTTCAAGATCGGTTCACCTTTCCGATGGTGTCCACATTACGATTCGTTGACGACGGAAATAACGCCACCAGGCAACCGCAATGGAAGCGTTAACAGCCATGAAGTACGCCGGTATTTTTACCACGTTCTGTCCGGGAGCATCCCCCACCCTCCTCCATCCCCATGCGGCCATGCCGTAAAAAACGATCTGCGCCAGCAACAGACCGAAATAGATGCGGGAGCGGAATGCGAGCACGAGATTTGACATGAAGGCGATGCCAAGGAACATGGGAACAAGCCATCGAAGAAGCTTGTGGCACAGGTACTGGTACGAGAACAGGCCGTACCGAAAGACGTTCAGTAGCTCGATATGCCGGAAATAAACCGTAAGCCCCCGGAGTACGGTTCTTACCTTGCGCTCGAATTCCCGCGTCCGGTCGGAGAGGTCCTGATAAAACCCGAGAACTTCAGGGTCACTCACCCCGCGCAGCCCCATCTTGACGCAGGTGAGCAGCGTCCTGAAATCGCTCTGCATGTCTCCGGAAAAATCCCTGCAGACTTCCTTCCTGGCGGCGAAGAAGGAGCCGCTCAGCCCGACGAGGGTATTGACGCGCGACTCCATCCTTCGGAGCCACATTTCATAACGTACATAGGCCCCTTCTCCGCTCGGCTTTCCATCCTTCCCGATCAACCGATCCTCGCTGCTCACGCACCCAACGGAGGGATCGGCGAAGTTGGAAACGATCCGATCGATCCCCGATGGTTCCAGCAGTGTCGCAACATCGGTGAAGACGATAATTTCGCCGTGGGCACTGTGAAGTGCTTCCTTCTGTGCGTGTTCTTTCCCCCTGCGTTCAGAAAAAGAAAGAATCTCAAACCCGTCCCTTTCATAATTAGAAGCAATTTGCATGGTAAGATCAGTAGATCCGTCTGATGCGATGAGAATCTGAAGTTTTTCCTTTGGATAACTCAACGCAAGAGTGTTTTCTATCTTGCTTTTTATTCTCTTTTCCTCGTTATATGCAGTAATAATCAGCGTTACGGTCGGAATGAACTTTGCCTTCTTGTTCCTATTGCTATTGAATAAGCCAATGATGAACAAGGAAAGCGGATAACCCATGTATGCATGAAACACAAAAAAAACGGATGCATATAATGCTATTTCGGCGATTTCCAAACGGGATCACCTATAATGTTGTTATGCATGCTGAGGCGGATAACCGTTTATCATTTTATCGTAAAGGCGTCCGTAATCCTCCGCCATTCTTCTTGCAGAATATTTCTCATTGACAAGTTTATATCCCTCTTCTGACATCTCCCTGGTTTTCTCCTGATCGTTCAACATTTTTTCCATTCCGTTCTTCAGGGATTGTACATCCCCTGGAGGAACCAAATAACCGGTGACACCATTAATTACTATATTTGGAATACCCCCGACATTAGTTGCCAAAACTGGAACTTTAAATAACATCGCTTCCAGTAACACATACGGTAGTCCTTCCGTTAGAGACGGAATTACAAGATAGTCAATGCTTCTATATACATACATCATATCTTTCCTTACTCCACACAAAAAAACGCTGTCCTCTAACTTTAAATCAATTATCCGCTTTCGAATTTCTTCTTCGGATGGTCCTTCTCCTATTATCAGGGCAATACTCGTCGGGTACACTTTTTTAATGTCGAAAAATGCGTCAATGAAATGGCAATGTGCTTTATCCGGGAAAAGTCTGCCAATAACCGCGAATACCTTATTTGTATTGTCAATGGGAAAAGGATTATTAATGTGTGATTTGTTGGCGCCATGTTCATAAAGTGATTTGTCTATACCGTTTTCAATAATTAATACTCTTCCAGTTTTAATATTTTTTTTCAACAATTTCTCGTAAATTTCAGAAGATACTGCAACAATATAGTCATAAAACCGGTATGTAAACGTTTCGTCCAAATATACATAAATCCTTTTTACCATGGAATCTCTTGTTGTGCCACCAGCAGTCAAAATCCGGTTTAATCCCAGATTATTCGATGCCATCAATCCGTACAGATTCGCCTTGAAATCATGCGAGTGCAATATTTTTACCTGATGGTTTTTCAATATATCCCTGATAATTTTAATGGATGAAAAATCCATTTTACTATTAACATCCACTGAAAATACTTTCACTCCTATCTCTTCCGCTTTCTCCTTCAGGATGTCGCTTTTCCCATCCGGGGATCTAAGGCATATCAGAATAACTTCATACTTTTTATCGATATTTTTCATAATGGTCAGAATGACTCGTTCGGCACCGAAGATGCCACCACTATCTCTGATATGTGCTACTGTAACCTTATCCATTATTTTATATAAATCGATCCATTAAATATCTCTTTTCAGATGATTTGAAGGATTCGGGACGCGAACAGGGCATCGGTCGATGTCATATCCTGATGAATTCCGATTCTATTGAGTTCGAACGCCTTATCGCCCTCGGAATACCCGATCCATCCTTTCCTGGTCGTAACCGCCATGCTGTATCCGTGTTGCCGGACTAACCGCATGATTTCATCGGTATGGTTTCCATTGGGATATGCGAAAGGGATAAACGATGAACCGACCACTCCTTCCTCCGCCAATCGTTCTTTCGACCGTCGAAGTTCCCGGACGATTTCATCGTGCCTCAACGTGGTGAGGATTCGATGCGTTTCCGTATGCGAACCGAAAGACACAAGACCTGAACGGTGCATCTCCCTGACCTCGCCCCAGGTCAGAAAATCCCGCGATTCCGGGGCTGGATCGATTCCCCATCGTTCACGCAGGGCGTCGAGGATCCCGTGTATCTCATCCTCAGAAAACGCTTTCATGGACTCGATGGCCCGCTCCACCCTGGCCTCCATGGAGCCGTCGCCTTTTTCCAGGAGATCAATGACGGGGTGCGCCGACCCGGTTTGATTCCGATCGACCGCGCCACGATCCCTCCCCTGGCAAAGTCGACTGAGGGAGTCCGTCCAGAATCGGTCTTTTGAGCCGATGAATCTTGTCGGCAGGAATACCGTTGCGGGGACGCCATGATCGCTCAATATCGGGTATGCATATTTATAAAAATCGAACCAGCCGTCGTCAAAGGTCAGAATGCATACGGGTTGCCGCTTCGGTGGAAGTGGGTTCTCCAGATAGTTCACGGCTTCGGATAGTGGACTGATATTAAAGTGCTTCTTCAGATATCGTATCTGCATATCGAAAGTATCAGGCTCGACATACATGCCGGCCTCGAGGCCCGGATTCCTTTCTTTGGCCGGAAGAACGCGATGATACATCAGGACCACGAATTTTATTTTCGAATACCTATCGATCAAATACTTTAAAATTCCGAATTTATCCAAAATACTTGCGTATACTGATTTTACATAAATAGATATGCTCATATCTATTACTCAGGAATGTTCCATGCCAGGCATAGTAACCATTCCCTTATTAGGCAACTCATTCGGCACAAAATTTCTTTTCATGGACATGATAAAGCCCATCAATATCCACATGTTGGGATAATACAAGGTGGACAGGAAAGAACTACTCACCAGATACGAAATAAAGCTTCCCTCAAGGGCCAATGCTATATGATACAACTTCTCCGATGACATGCCCGTACCAACATTTGCTTTTATCTTTTTATTTTTTTCTAGGATGAACCTTTTTTTAACAAGGTTTAAATCTTTGAAACAATAAAAGATCATCGCCAGGATCGTGAAAGTGCCGATCAATCCAAGTTCAGGAAGCATTGTAAAATATATTGAATGCGCCGCTCGGCCCGCAACGGATCGTCCATGAAACGGATCATCGGAGCCGGTAACTTCTCGCTCGTATTCTCCAAATACCCATTGGAAGTTTCCTTGCCCTACCCCTATAATCGGGTTTTCGAGGAAGATGTGCCATCCGATGGTCCATGTATAGACTCTCGCTTCTCCAGTCCCTTTACTGGTTCCTTGCTCCGTGATCGAACGCATCTCATCCCAGTATTGCGGGGGTGCTATGATAACCGCAAAAACCGCGAGGATCCCTATGATCAATGCCGTTATAATTTTCCTTTTCGTTCTTAGCCAGCAATAGATGCCAGTCGCGATCAGACCGACAAACCCGCCTCTGGATTGCGTAATAATGATGGCAAACAGGAATAGGCAAGTGAGGGCAAGGTAAAATATCCTTTTTCTTCCCGTCTGGTCCAAGGAGAGAAAGAAGGGAAACGGGATGATCATGTTCAACGTCATACATAAATCGTTTTCATCGCCAAGGAATCCCCCGATTCCCCTACCTTGCTTCAAGATACCCATAACTGCCAGAAACACATGGACGCCAATCCATACTTTTATCAACTTTTCATACTTTTCCTGACTATTGATAAAATGGATCAACGAAATAAACACGACGAAATTCATCGTCATCCCGATAAAAACCATTAAAGCCCAATAATTGTTAACGGCAATGGGTCCGTGGATGACCATTTGCCCCAGTAAAAACAGGTACAGCACGGTTTGCTTATCCTTGAACCTGACTTTTCCGGAAAAAACAATGCAAACCGCAAGAAGTGCGACCGTGATTCCCGACAAACGGAGGACGCGCAGAAAAGGAAGCATCGACTGGGGCCGCGCATATTCCATGAATAGGTAGAAAAGAACAAGGAAAAAGGGGATCATCGATTCCTTTTTTACAAGGAACCGGCCATTCGAAAGATCCTTTTCTTTCGGTAATACGCTTTCTGTTACTTTATGCATTGGTTTTCTGTGGTATTGCCCTGTGGTATTCCGCGTAGATTCCGATGTAACGATTTGCCACATCACTCATCCGGAAATGTTTCTCCACGCGAACCTGCGCCGCCTCCCCCATGTTCTTGCGGAGATCCCGGTTCTGAAGCAGCCGGATCACGTGCGAAGCGAAATCCGTCGCATCACCCGGTTTCACCAGGTAACCAGTTTCGCCGTCGACGACCACTTCCGGGTTTCCGCCGACGCGGGTCGCCACCACGGGTATGCCGCAC
>JACZKY010036957.1_pt1 | contig 15814 bp, 17 predicted proteins | sample 8237611 | NCBI WGS metagenome assembly JACZKY01 (sample SAMN16148055, study PRJNA663545) | marine sediment metagenome | biome: sediments and biomass from bioreactor inoculated with such sediments; feature: coastal sediments; material: methane- and iron-fed bioreactor; isolation source: Bothnian...
AATTTAAAAATCCTGATTATGCCGGTATAACGCTGGAAATCATATTCCAAGCTGCGAAAATGGGTTACGGTTTGCACCGTAACCCATTGTTTCTATTGGCGCCCCCGGGGTGACTCGAACACCCGGCCAAAGGTTTAGGAAACCTCTGCTCTGTCCGCCTGAGCTACGGGGGCGCTTTTCCCACCGCCGGCATCACTCCTCGAACTGGAGCAGCGAGAAGACCTTCTGCCCCTTCAGAAGTTCGCGTCCCCGCAGCGCGGTGAGCTCCGCGAGGAAGCAACATTCTACAACATCGGCCCCGAGCTTGTTCAGCAGGCCGACGACGGCGGATACGGTCCCGCCCGTCGCCAGCACGTCGTCCGCCACCACCACCTTCATCCCGGGACGGATGGCGTCCTCGTGGATCTCCAGGCGATCCTTTCCGTACTCGAGGTCGTACGAGGCCGCAACCGTCTTGTACGGCAGCTTGCCGTGTTTCCGGACCAGGAGGACGCCCGTGCCCAGCTTGTACGCCATCGCGGCCCCCATCACGAAGCCGCGCGCCTCGATCCCGACGACGGCCTCGATCCCTTTCGCGAAGTGGCGGTGCGCCATCAGGTCGATCGCCTGCTGGAAGGAGGACGGGTCGGACAGGAGCGTCGTGATGTCCTTGAACTGGATCCCCTTCTTCGGAAAGTCGGGAATGTTGCGGATCCGCTTCTTCAGGTCTCTGGTCGGCATGTCGCCTCCTTGAACAGGATCAACTACTGAATCCGTACATCCCGACGAGGGGGACGAAGCGGCAGCCGCCGAGAACCTCGGTTGAGGAACGTCCTCCACTGAGGGTGACGCGGGTCAACGCCTGTTCGTAACGATCCCCCACCGGCAGAACGATGATGCCCTCCTCCGACAGCTGCGCGAGCCAGGGATCGGGGACGGAAGGCGACGCGGCGGCGGAGAGGATGCGGTCGAACGGCGCGTGCGCGGGACATCCGAGCGAGCCGTCGCCGATGACGAAGGTCACGTTCCCGATATCCATCGTCGCGAGACGCCGCTCGGCCTCCGAGGCAAGGGACGGGAGACGCTCCACCGTCACCACATCCCGGCACAGACGCGCGAGGATCGCGGTCTGGTATCCCGAACCGGTCCCGATCTCCAGGACCTTCTCCGTCCCCGTGAGCCGGAGCGCGGCCGTCATCTCCGCCACGATGTACGGTTGCGAGATCGTCTGCCCTTCCCCGATGGGAAGGGGCTCGTCCGCGTAGGCGAGGCGGTGTATCTCCAACGGGACGAACAGGTGCCGCGGCACCTCCTCCATCGCCGACAGGACCCGCTCGTCTCGAACCCCCCGACGTCGGATCTGTTCCTCCACCATGCGGTGGCGGAGGAGATCTTCCCTCACCAGGTCCACTTCCGGAGCGCCCGCAGGGCGGCGAAATTCGTCAGGTCCAGATGGATCGGCGTGACGGAGATGAATCCGTCCTCGATCGCCTCGAGGTCTGAGCCCGGGACATCCTCGCTGTTCATGTGGTCGCCCCCGATCCAGTAATACTTCCTTCCCCTGGGATCGCGTTTCTCCACGATCATGTCGCCGTAGACCCGCTTCCCCATCCGCGTGACCCGCACCCCGTTGATCTCTTTCCGGGGCGCGTTGGGCACGTTGACGTTCAGCAGAGTGTCGTCGGGAATCCCCCGCTTCAGGGTCTTCCGCGCCACGTCCAGCGCGACCTCGGCCGCCGTGTCGAACCGGAACCGGCTTCGGGTGACCAGGGAGACCGCGATCGAGGGAATGCCGAGCAGCGTGCCCTCCATCGCCGCGGAGACCGTACCGGAGTAAGTGATATCGTCCCCAAGGTTCGCGCCCTTGTTGATCCCGGAAACGAGAAGGTCGACCTTCTTCCCCCGCAGGATGCCGTTCACCCCGAGGTTGACGCAGTCGGTGGGGGTGCCGTCGACGGAGTATACGCGGGGAGAGATCTTCTCGACCCGCAGCGGGTGGGTGAGCGACAGCGAGTGGCTGGCGGCGCTGCGCTCCCGGTCGGGCGCGACCACGTACACGGTGCCCAGCTCCTTCAGGACGTCGGCCAATGCCGTGATCCCCTCGGAACGCACGCCGTCGTCGTTCGATACGAGGATCACGTACCCGTCTTCGCTCAAAGCCGAACCCCCTGTTTCAGAAAAAAGGGGCTACGAGAGCGCGTCTCGTAACCCCTCGTATGTTCTGGTCGGGACGACTGGATTTGAACCAGCGACCCCCTGCACCCCATGAGGTGCAAAACGAGGCAATAATCAATGTTATCAAAGAGATATGCATCAATCGGCAATGGTCGCAAGGTGCACGGTAAGCAACGGTATATAAAGCATAATAAGGTAAAGTATCATATGAGGGCAAGCGGTTCCCTGTCACGATTTGGTCACAATTTAGCCGTCGGTGAAATTCGGAGGAAGGAAGGAGGAAAGGATGAATTGGAATAGGTGCATCGCACTCTCGATCGCTTCCCTCTGTCTATCGGCCACGTTCGCCTTCTCGGAAGAGTGGTCCCTGTTTTTTGAGAATCACCATGGCATCCGGTTCTACACCGACAGGGGAAGTACCCAACGGACGCCAAAGGGCACAATCCTTGTGTGGGAGAAGGTTGTATCATCCGACAATGCCATCAGGATGGAGACATTGAATGAGGCGGACTGCTCCCGTCGACAGTACAAGGTGCTACAGGGAACGGTGTATGGACGGGGGGTAAAGCCCTTCGGAAAGAGTAAAGGATGGAAACGCTTCAGGTCGAGCGATCTGGATCGCGCACGCCATGACGCTTTTTGCGGGAAGGGCAGGAAGTAACCTTGTCCTCATATACTCCCCCAGGATGACCCCTGCCCGGTTGGCGTAGGCGCAGAGGCTAGCGAGGGAGTGGAAACCGAAGAAGGACCGGTAAGGGACTGGAAGCGGGGCGAACTTCTCGGGCGGTACATCTTCGGACGACAGGAAGCGGAATAGCATCCCTCGGAGGTAGCGTATGCTGAGGAAACTCGCCGCCGCGGCGATCCTGATCATCTCCTTGCTTTTTCCCGGACTGGCGTTCGCGGGGGTATTGGTGGATGGCGCGAATGCCTATGCACGTGGTGACTATAAGACCGCCTATCGCCTGTTCAAGCCATTGGCCGATCAGGGAAATGCCTATGCGCAGGACATCCTCGGCGTCATGTACGAATACGGCCAAGGCGTGCCGCAGGATTACGCCGAATCGGCGAAGTGGTTCCGGAAGGCGGCCGAGCAGGGTAATGCCTCATACCAGTTCAAGCTCGGCTACAAATACGAAAAAGGCCAAGGGGTTCCGCAAGATTACTCCGAAGCCGTGAAGTGGTACCGGCGAGCGGCAGAGCGGGGCAATGAAGTCGCCCGGATGTCGCTTGGCATCATCTACGAAAAGGGCCAAGGTGTTCCGCAAGACTACGCCGAGGCAGCAAAGTGGCATCTGAAGGGAGCAGAGCAGGGAAATTTAATTTGCCAAAAAAAGATTGCATTCATGTACAAGAAGGGCCAAGGGGTTCCGAAAGATTACTCCGAAGCCGCAAAATGGTACCGGCAAGCAGCGGATCAGGGAGATGAGGATTCACAGAACAACCTCGGCTATATGTACTCAATGGGTCAAGGTGTGCCGCAGGATTACACCGAATCGGCGAAGTGGTACAGGGAAGCGGCCGAGCAGGGATATGCCTATGCACAGTCCAACCTCGGCCGCATGTACGCATTGGGACAAGGTGTGCCGCAGGATTATGTCGCGGCGCATATGTGGCTTGATCTTGCAACCTCGAGGTTTCCCGCATCGGAGCAAAAACGGCGGAAAGTAGCCGAAAAAAACAGAGATCATGCCGCTTCCAGGATGACCCTTGCCCAGATCGCCGAGGCGGAGAAGTTGGCGAGGGATTGGAAGCCGAAGGAGGAGCGGTAAGGAACCGGGAGTGGCGCGAACTGCTCGGGCGGAGCAACTTCGGACTTCAGGAAACGGAAGAACCTTCCCTCACCGACGGCGCACTTCTACCGGACACCCGCCGCCCCTCACCCCGATAAGAATCCTTCTTCCATTCCCCTCTGAACGAACCTCTCCAATTCCTCGATGTAACGGTGCGACAAGCTGATCAGGTCGTTCGAGTGTCGTTGCGACGAACCGACCCGGTCTTCAGATCCGGGAAAATCAGCGAACCGATGCCGAACCTTTGTCTGAGTGGTATAGCTCAATAAATCGTACCCGGCGATGGTCTTGTAATACCACAGTTGCCTGCCCTTCTTTTGCGATTCCTCCTTGGCATATTGGGTTACAGACCGTGCCGCAGTCCCGAACGCGCTCAAGTTGTACAGGAACGCCTCGCGGTCGTCTATCGACTCTTCCATCCTCGCCAGGAAGTACCTGGCCTCACCAATCTTGTATCGCTCGTTCATCTCGATTCACACCCTCGCTATTCGTCATGGTGAACGATCCCGGCGCGCTGCCGCTAGCCGATAGAGGCGATACGGGATGATATGGGTGGACTTTCCGGTGCCATTCCCACAAAACCGTCATGGTATCCTCGTGCGTAAGAATCGATGTATGAGTCTCCGCTGCCGCCAATAGAGTATTCGACCAGCATGCAGTGGTTTTCGATCCATTCCTCCGAAATGCCGAAAACCTGAGCCTCTATTCCCCGGTTGTATCCTCGGAAATACTCAGCCCGAAGTGGATCCGAAGGATCGTCCATCGGATCGACAATACTGAAAAGCGGCTTGTATACTTTCTTTTTCATCCTTATTCCCCCGTAACGTCCGGTTCCCCCCTCTTGAGGATATTCTTCGGCAATTACGGACAAAATATTTACCGATGGAGGGAGAATGATCGTCACAAATCGGTCCCAAAGGAGGCCGGAAACGGGAAAAGGGGCCACGGGAAATCCCGTAACCCCTTGTTTTAACTGGTCGGGACGACTGGATTTGAACCAGCGACCCCTTGCACCCCATGCAAGTGCGCTACCAGGCTGCGCTACGTCCCGATCGATGAGATATCAATAATAGCGGACGAGAGGAACGTTGTCACTTCATTTTCGGAGAGGAAGCGCCTGGCGCCGCCCGCCCGTAGTCGTCTTCGAACCGTTCGATGTCGTCCTCCCCGACGTACTCCCCCATCTGGATCTCGATGACCACGAGATTCTCCGCCCCGACGCTTTCGACCCGGTGGAGCGCACCCAAAGGGATGTCGATCGACCCTCCCGGGGCGAGGCGCACGATTTCCTTGCCGAGCGTCACCTCCCCCTCCCCGCGGACCACCTGCCAATGCTCCGCGCGGTGGCGGTGCCGCTGGAGGCTCAGGCGACTCCCAGGCTTCACCACGAACTGCTTCACCTTGTACCCGGCGTCCTCCAGCAGGACCAGGTAGTATCCCCAAGGTCGATCGCCGCGTTCCATCGTCATCCGGTCCGCCAAAGCCTCCGCTTCATTTACGGAATCGTTCTACATTACAGTAAGTTATATCTCTATTATTTAAGTATGTTATGAATTCTCGACAGGTCTTTTTTTATCTTCCGGAGCGTGACCCGGTAAGGGTTTTCGGCGAGATCCAGTTTAAGTTGCTTCTGGCGATCCTTCAACCGTTCCTTCAACTTCACCCGGGCCCCCTCGATGGTGAACCGCTCCTCGTAGAGGAGATGCTTGATCTCCAGCAACATCTCCACGTCCTGGCGCTTGTAGACCCGGTGCTGGGATTTGTTCTTCGCGGGGGCGATCCGGAACTCGGTTTCCCAGAACCGGAGAACGTAAGGCTTCACTCCCAAGATCCGGCTCACTTCGCCGATCTTGAAGTGAAACTTGTCCGGTATCTGGGGGGCCGTCACGCCTTCCCTGGGTGCCTCATGAGGGCTTGGGCGGTTCGTTGATGTGGGACTTCAGTATCTGGCTGGGACGGAACGTCAGAACGCGGCGCGCGGTGATCTCGATGTCGTCGCCGGTTTGCGGATTGCGCCCTTTCCTCGGGCGCTTGTCGCGCAGGGTGAAGTTCCCGAAGCCGGAGATCTTGATCTTGTCCCCCTGCTTCAGGCTGGCCTTCATCGTTTCGAAGATGGTCTCCACGATGTCCTGGGATTCCTTCTTTGAGAGACCGCCGATCTTTTCGTAAACGAGCTCGACCAGGTCCGCTTTCGTCATGTCGCCTCCTACGGTCCCTCAAGAGGTCCGAATCTTGCCGCCGAACCGATTCTCCAATAAATTTACTATCTTGGTATGTATACTATTTACTTCCGCTTCCGTCAAGGTTCTGTCAAGGGGTTGCAGTTTCACCCGGATCCCGACGCTTTTGTTCCCATCCCCGATCTTTTCCCCTGAGAAAACGTCGAACACCGCGGCCTCCTCGACCTCCGGGGAAACCGCCCGCACCATCGCGAGAACGTCGCCCACCGGCACCGCGACCGGGAAGACGCACGCCACATCCCGGAAAACGGGAGGAAACTTCGGCAGCGGCCGGTATCGCCCCGCCGGCGGCGCATCCGTCGCCGCTTGCAGACGGATCTCCCCGTAATGGACAGGCCACTTGAGCTCGTACGAAACGAGCAGTTCCCTTCGGATCGACCCGAACCACCCGACGACCTCCCCGGCGCGCAGGATGTCGGCCGCCTTCCCTTCCTCGAAGAACGGGCGCAGGCGCGTCGGAATCACGTGCACCGGGGATGCGCTAAGGTGAAGGAGGAGCGGCTCCAGGACCCCTTTCAGATCGAAGAAATCCGCGGGAGCATCCGCGCCGGACCAGTCGCCCGGAAGCCGCTTCCCGCAGAGGATCACCGCGAGTCTCGGCTCCTCGAAATGCCCCTCGAGGAACGATTTCCCGAACGCCTTTCCCGCCTCGTACAGGCGGACGTCTTCGACGAAGCGCCGCGCGTTTTCCGCCACGTTCGACAGGAGCCCCGTCAGCAGGTGGGGACGCATCAGGGTCGTCTCGTCCGAGATCGGGTTCTTGAGCCGTATGGCGTCGGCCGGATCGAACCCGAGGAACGCCCCCAGCCGCTCCCAGTTCCGGCCAGACACGAAGGAGAAGTTCACGGCCTGCGAATACCCGCGTGCGCGCAGGAAATCGAAGGCCCTCTCCTGCAGGTCGACGAACCGGTCGTCGGCGGAGAAATCCGGCGCCTTCGATTCCGGATACGTCGTCGGGATGACGTCGTATCCGGACAGCCGCGCCACCTCTTCGACCAGGTCGATCTCCCGCTCGATGTCGAACCGGTTCGCGGGGACCGTGACGTCCCATGTTCCCGGCACGCTCGAAGCTACCTGGAAGCCGAGACGCTCGAAGATCTCCCGGCACGCCTCGGGGGAGTACTCCCTCCCCATGATCCGGGTCGCCCGGGAGGGGCGGAACGGGACGGTCCGGGTTTTCAAGTTCTCACCGCCGACGTCGATCACGCCCTTCGCCACGGTCACCGGGGCGAACCGGGTGAGCAGCGATACCGCGCGGTCCGCGGCGTAGACGGTTCCCGCCGGATCGACCCCGCGCTCGAACCGGTACGACGATTCGCTCGACAGCCCGAGCCGCCTCGCCGTTCTTCGGATCGATGAAGGAGCGAAGTGGGCGCTCTCGAAGAGGACGCGGGTCGTGCCGTCGACGACCTCGCTGTTCGCCCCTCCCATCACGCCGGCGACGGCGACCGGACCTTCCGCGTCCCGGATGAGAAGCATCCCGGGCTCGATCTTCCGTTCCGACCCGTCCAGCGTGGTGAACGGGAGCTGCTCCTTCGGCGCCCGCACGTCGATGCGCGGACCACGCAGCCGGTCAAGGTCGAAGGCGTGCATCGGCTGGCCCAACTCAAGGAGCAGGTAGTTGGTGATGTCGACGATGTTGTTGATCGGGCGGATGCCGCACAGGGCGAGCCGCCGCTGCATCCGGTCCGGGGAAGGGGCGACGGTCACGCCGGTGACCACCCTCGCGGTGTACCGGGGGCACAGATCGGGGTCGGAGACGGAGATCCGGACCAGCTCCCCGATCGGAGCCCCTTCCTCGCGGAGGGAGACATCCGGAAGCACGACCTTCTCGCCGGTGATGGAGGCGAGCTCCCTCGCCACGCCGAGTACGCTCAGGCAGTCTCCCCGGTTCGGCGTGATCTCTACCTCGAGGAGCCAGTCGGACAGGCCGAGGGCGTCGGCCACCGGTTTTCCCGGAACGGTGTCCCCGGGGAGGATCATGATCCCCGCCGACGCGTCGGCAAGCCGGAGCTCCTGCTCCGAGCAGAGCATCCCCTCCGACGCCTGTCCGCGGATCTTCGCCTTCTTGATCTCCACGCCGTTGGGGAGCCGCGCGCCGATCTTCGCCAGCGCCACCGCGTCCCCCGGCTTCATGTTCCTCGCCCCGCAGACGATCCCATACTCCGCCGACCCGTCGGTTACCGTGCACAGGGAGAGCCGGTCGGCGTTGGGGTGTTGCCGCATCTCGAGAATCCTCGCGGTGACGACGGAGTCGAGCCCCTCCCCGAGGAAGCGGCAGGAGGAGACCTCCACGCCGGCCATCGTGAGCGCTTCCTGCGCCTGGGCGGGCGTGAGGCGCGTGTCGATGAATTCCTTCAGCCACGAATACGGTATCTTCAAGGGAACGCTCTCCTTCCCCCCGCCGGGTTAAAACTGCGAGAGGAAACGGATGTCGTTGTCGAAGAAGAGGCGGATGTCCGAGATCCCGTGCCTCAGCATGGCGATCCGCTCGACGCCCATCCCGAAGGCGAATCCCGAGTACTCCTCCGGGTCGTACCCGACGAAGCCGAACACGGCCGGATCGACCATCCCGGCGCCGAGGATCTCGAGCCACCCCGTCTCCTTGCACACCCTGCACCCCGACCCGCCGCAGATGACGCACTGGATGTCGACCTCCGCGGACGGCTCGGTGAAAGGAAAGTAGCTCGGACGGAAACGGAGCGGCTTCCCGGGGCCGAACGTCATCCGGCAGAACTCGGTGAGCAGCCCTTTGAGATCCGCCATCGTGATGTCCCGATCGACCGCGAGGCCCTCCACCTGGTGGAACATCGGCGAGTGCGTGATGTCGGAGTCGGACCGGTAGACCGTCCCGGGCGCGATGATCCTGACGGGCGGTTTCATCCCCTCCATCGTCCGGATCTGGATCGGCGAGGTGTGGGTGCGAAGGACGAGGTCGCCGGCGTCGGATTCCACGTAGAACGTGTCCTGCATGTCGCGAGCGGGGTGTTCCGGGGGAAAGTTGAGGGCCTCGAAGTTATAGTAATCCTTCTCGACGTCCGGACCCCCCTGGACGGAAAATCCCAGTCGGCGGAAGACGGAGATGATGTCGGACATCGTCCGGGAGACGGGATGCCGGTGCCCCGGCATCGGCCCCCGCCCGGGAAGGGAGACGTCGATCTGCTCCCGTCCTCCGCGGACGACCCGCTCCTTCTCCCGGAACTCCGCGAGGCGGGCGTCGAACGCGGACTCGAGCTCCGTGCGCGCCCGGTTGGCCTGCTCTCCGACCGCCTTGCGCTCTTCCGCGGGAAGCCCGACGACCCCTTTCAGGATCCCGGAAATGGCCCCCTTCTTCCCGAAGTATCGCCCCTTCGCGTCGAGGAGATCGCTTTCGTTGCGCGCCGCGGCGATGGCCGCAAGCCCCTCCCCGCGAAGGCGCGCGATCTGCTCGGTGGTGCCGGGCAACCCCAGGATCCCCTGCTACGCCAGCGCGGCTTTGGATCGATCGGCGAGCGACTTGAACCCGGCGGGATCGTTGACGGCGAGGTCCGCAAGGATCTTGCGGTCGACCTCGATCCCCGCTTTTTTCAGCCCGAACACGAACTGGCTGTAGGAGAGCCCGTTCTCCCGGGCGGCCGCGTTCACGCGGGTGATCCAGAGGGACCGGAACTCCCGTTTCTTCGTCCGGCGGTCCCGGTATGCGTATCGAAGGGCCCGCGCGACCGCCTCCTTGGCGGAGCGCAGCAGGTTGCCGTGGCCCCCCCGGTATCCCTTGGCCAGCTTGAGGATCGACCGGCGCTTCTTATGCGAATGTACGGCTCTTTTCACGCGAGGCATGTCGTTTCCCTTCCCTGTTGGTTCTCGACGTTCGGAGTTGTTAAAGGTACGGCAGCAGCCGCCGGATCGACTTCTCGTTCGTCTTGTGGACCAGGGCCGATTTGCGCAGCGAGCGCTTCCGCTTCCGGTCCTTCGACGTCAGGATGTGGCTTTTCCCGGACTTGGCCCGCTTGATCCCACCGCCGCCGGTCGCGCGGAACCTCTTGCTCGCGCCCCGGTTCGACTTCATCTTCGGCATGGCTCATCCCTCCTTTTTCTGCGCCGGAGCCGCGGTCGTCGGCGCCGCCGGCGCCTTCTGCGCGGCCGGTGACGCGGTCGGCGCCTGCGGTTTTTCGGTGCCGCCCGCGGGCTTCTTCTTGTGCATCGAGGGGGAGACGATGGCCATCATCGTCTTCCCTTCCATCTTCGGAGCGGACTCCACTTTCGCGATGTCCGCGATCGCCTCCACGATGTGCTTCAGGACCTCGAAGCCGCTCTGGGAAGCGTAGGCCAGTTCCCGTCCGCGGAACCGGACGGTCACCTTGACCTTGTCGCCCTCCTCGAGAAAGCGGCGGATGTGCTTCAGCTTCGTGTTCAGGTCGTGCTCTTCCGTCTTCGGCCGGACCTTGATCTCCTTGACCTGGATGACGGTCTGCTTCTTCCTCGCCTCCTGCTCCCGCTTGCTCGTGATGTACTTGAACTTGCCGAAATCCATGATCCTGCAGACGGGAGGGGCGGCCATGGGGGCCACTTCGACCAGGTCGAGGTCCTGTGCCCTCGCGCGCTGGAGCGCCTCCGACGTGCTCACGACACCCAACTGCTCCCCTTCGGGCCCCACGAGGCGAACCTCCGGGACCTGGATCTGCTCGTTGATTCTGGATTCCTTGGCGATGACGTCCTCCTTTACTCTGTCCGGTTGGCCGATTCCCCGCGGAGCCGGTCGAGGAACTCCTCGACGCCCATGGGGGGCAGCTGCTCCCCTCCCCGACGACGCGGGGATACCGTCTGCTGCGACGCCTCGCGCTCGCCCACGACGAGCGCGTAAGGCACCTTGTTCAACTGGGACTCGCGGATCTTGTACCCCAGCTTCTCGTTGCGGTAATCGCCCTCGACGCGGAAGCCCGCGCCCCGCAGCTTCGCGACGACCGACTTCGCGAACGCGTTCTGCTTTTCCGTCACCGGAACGACGTCGGCCTGGACCGGAGCGAGCCACACGGGGAACGCCCCGGCGTGATGCTCCACCAGCACGCCGAAAAACCGCTCCAGGGAGCCCATCAGGGCCCGGTGGATCATGATGGCGCGCTGCTGCGTTCCGTCGGCGGCGACATAAACCGCTTCGAACCGCTCGGGGTTGTTGAAATCGACCTGGATCGTCGAGCATTGCCAGGAGCGCCCCAGCATGTCCTTGATCTTGATGTCGATCTTCGGCCCGTAGAAGACCCCTTCCCCGGGATCGACCTCGAAGGGGAGCCCCTTTCGCTCGAGCGCTTTCCGCAGGGCGCTCTCCGCGAGGTCCCAGTCCCCGAGCGTCCCGGCGTATTTCTCGGGCCGCGTCGACAGGTAGACGTCGTACCGCTCGAATCCGAAGGATCGCAGGACGAAGAGGGTGAAATCGAGGAGCGTGAAGATCTCCTCGTCCAGTTGGTCGGGACGAAGGAACAGGTGCGCGTCGTCCTGGGTGAAGCCCCGCACGCGGAGCAGTCCGTGAAGTGTCCCGGAAGGCTCATACCGGTAGACCGTGCCCAGCTCCGCGTAACGGATCGGCAGATCGCGGTACGACCGCATCCGGGACTTGAAGATCTGGATGTGGAACGGGCAGTTCATCGGCTTCAGCTGGTACTCCTGCCCCTCGATGTCGATCGGGGAGAACATCGCCTGGCGGTAGAAGTCGGTGTGGCCGCTGGTCCTCCACAGGTCGAGGCGCGCGATGTGGGGGGAGAAGACCAGTTCGTACCCCGCCTTCGCGTGCTCGTCGCGCCAGAAATCCTCCATGACCCGGCGGACGACCGCCCCCTTCGGATGCCAGAGGATGAGCCCGGGGCCGATGTCGTCGGTCACGCTGTACAGGTCGAGCTCGCGGCCGAGCTTGCGGTGGTCGCGCTTCCTGATCTCCTCGAGTATCCGCAGGTGCTCGTCGAGCTCCTTCTTCGAGGCGAAGGCGACCCCGTAGATCCGGGTGAGCATCCTGTTCTTCGAATCCCCCCGCCAGTAGGCCCCCGCGGTGCTCATCAGGTGAAACGCCCCCACCCGGCCCGTGCCCGGCACGTGAGGACCCCGGCACAGGTCGAGGAAGTCCCCCATCCGATAGAGCGAAACGGTCGCGTCGGGAATGTCGGCGAGCAGTTCCTCCTTGTACGGCTCCCCGGGGAACAGGACGCGCGCCTGCTCCTTCGACGCCTCTTCACGAAGGAACGGATGATCGGCCTTGACGATCTCGCGCATCCGTTCCTCGATCCGGACGAGGTCCTCCGGGGTGAACGGCGTCTCGACGTCGAAGTCGTAGTAGAACCCGTTTTCGATGGCCGGACCGATCGTGATCAACGCCTCCGGGAAGAGCTCCTTGACGGCGGCGGCCATGACGTGCGCCGTGCTGTGGCGGAGAACCTCCACACCGTCCGGGTCGGACGGAAGGACCCACTCGACCTTCGCTCCTTCTTGAAGCGGGCGCGCGAGGTCCGTCACCACGCCGTCCACCCTGGCGGCGATGGCGACCTTCGCCTTCCCTTCCTTCCTGGCCAGCTCGAGGAGCGTCATCCCTGCGCAGACTCCTTGCGGATTTGCGGCAAAAAAAAAACAAATTCCCGCGCACTGCCGGCACGTTGAGGTGCCGTGCGCGATGCGCGCCGTCCGGGGGAGTGAAATGGTGGGCGATACTGGACTTGAACCAGTGACCCCCTGCATGTCAAGCAGGTACTCTAACCATCTGAGCTAATCGCCCATCCCTCCGATCAGGATCAATAAACTTACCGGCTGTGCAAGGAAATGTCAATGATATTCCGGACGGTTCCGTGGATAGACGGCGTCCAGGAATCCCCTGGGGGTCGGATCAAAGAGGGTGACCCGCGCCCCGGTCTGCCGCGAGAGCACCGAAGGGGAGAGTCCGTCGAGGAACAGGTCTCCCGCGTCCCGAAGGGTGACCGAGGGGATGTACAGCGTCCCGCGGACACGCCCCCGGACGGCCTCCGCGATGTCGTTTCCGCCGAGCAGCCCGGTGACGGTGACGCTCTCCCCCATGAGGCGGTTGACGACCGGAAGCGCCTCGAACCTCGCGCCCGCCCTGGAAGAGAATTCTTTAAGAAAATCGGCTACAAGGGGAGATGCAGAACAGCCCGTCACCACGGTACCGCCGGCGGCGCCTCCTGGCCAGCGCTTCCTCCGGAACAGGGAGGACGCCTCGTCCAGGAATCGTCGGACCAGCCCCACGCCGTTTTCGATCTGCGCGAACGATCCGTACGACGCGCGGCCTGGAATGTCCCGTCCCGCCTTCAGGTAATATTCGTCGGCGGCGACCGCGAACGGCTCCCCGTCCGCTCCCCTCCCGAATTCCCTGCCAAGGGCGCGCAGCAGATCGAGGGTCTCCCCCGCCTCTCCTCGCGTGACCGGGCGCAACGCCGGCAACCCGGCCCGGTGGGAAGTGAGACCTACCGGGACCACCGCAACCGTCCGGAGCCCGGGACGCAGCCCGGAAAGATCCCGGAGGGTTCGGGAGAGCTCCGCGCCGTCGTTGATCCCGGGGCAGACGACGATCTGCCCGTGAAGGCCGATCCCGGCGCGGATCAGTCGCCGCATCACGACCATGACGTCGTTCACCCGCGGGTTCCCGAGCATCCGCCGTCGCAGTTCCGGGTCCGTCGTGTGGATCGACACGTAGAGTGGCGAGAGACGGTAGCGGACGATTTTCGCCGCTTCCCCTTCGGAAAGGTCCGAGAAGGTGACGTATTGCCCGTGAAGAAAGGAGAGGCGGACGTCCTCGTCCTTCACGTACAGGGTGCGTCGAAGCCCCTTCGGCAGCTGGTGGACGAAGCAGAAGATGCACCGGTTCCGGCAGCGGTGTACGCGGATCGGCTCCGGGAAAATTCCCGTGTTCTTTCCCTGCAGGCGAAACCCCTTTCTCCGGTCGGCCCCGGACGCGTCCCGCCATGCGAGAGTGAACCGGCTCCTCGAAGTGCGAAAATGGAGGTCGAGGAGGTCCTCCACCGGACGGCCCGACACGGAGAGGATCCGGTCCCCGGCGACGATCCCGGCACGGTCCGCCGGAGATCCGGGCGTCACCGACTCGACCCCGACGCCGCTCCGCGACGAACCGTCCCCGGCGCCCTCACGCACTGGAGAGCTTCCGGATGCCGATGTAGAGATACTGGAGCCCGGAGGCGACCGTCGTGAACGCGCAGATCAGCGTGACGGCCCGGTCGGTGAGGCTGCCCATTCCGGCTCCCAGCGCCTTCGCCTCCGCGGGAAACGCGGCCACCGCGAGGAAATAGGTGACCGTCAGGATCTGGACCGCCGTGTTCGCCTTGCTGAGTCCCGTCGCCCGGATCTCGCTCGCTTCGAACAGGAGGAGGTAGAGGAAACTTCCCACGAGAATGATGATGTCCCTGCTGATCACCATGATCGCGAGCCGCAGGGGGGCGATGTGGACGTAGGAGAGGACGATGAAGGCCGTCGCCATCAGGAGCTTGTCGGCGATCGGGTCGAGGAGCGCCCCGGCCAGCGTGCGCTGCCGCAGCCAGCGGGCCAGCAGGCCGTCGAGCGCGTCGGTCAGCCCGCAGACGGCGAACACGAGCAGCGCCGCCTTCTCCCTGTCGGAGATCAGCAGGTAGGCGAAGTACGGGACCAGGAGGACCCGAGCCGCCGTCAGCCCGTTGGCGATGTTGATCAGCCGGGCGGTGTCGAAACGTTCTCTTGCGGACGGTGGAACCATAGTTCCCTTTCGATCAGCGTCAGTAGTTCCGGGATCCCCTCCCCCGACTTCGCGGAAATCCACAGCGCCCCTTCCTGCTTCGGCGCCCCGGGGAGGCAACGGTCGCGCTTGTTCATCAGGAGGGCGATCGGCTTCTCGCGAAACGACAGTTCCCCGAGGATCGCGTTGACCGATGCGACGTTGCTCTCCATCGCGTCGGAGCTTCCGTCCACGACGTGGAGGAGGAGGTCGGCTTCACCGATCCCCTCGAGGGTCGCGAGGAAGGCCTGCCGAAGCTCGTCCGGCAGATCGTGGATGAACCCCACCGTGTCGACGAGGATCGCCTCCCTGCCGGCGGGAAGCCGGAACTTCCGGGCGGTGGGATCCAGCGTGGCGAAGAGCTGGTCCGCGACGAAGACGTCGGCCCCCGTCAGCCGGTTGAAGAGGGTCGATTTCCCGGCGTTCGTGTACCCGACGAGCGCGACCACGGGAAACCCGACTTCCCGGCGCCGCTGATAGTGGAGTGTACGCGTCCGGCGCACCGTGGTCAGCTCCCGCTCGAGCTGCCGGATCTGCGCGCGGATTCGGCGGCGATCCTCCTCGAGCTTCTTCTCTCCCGGTCCCCGGGTGCCGATCCCGCCGCCGAGCCGCGAAAGCTCCTTCCGCCCCCCCGCGAGCCTCCCGAGCCGGAACGAGAGCTGGGCGAGTTCCACCTGGAGTTTCCCCTCCCGGGTGCGCGCCCGCCGGGCGAAGATGTCGAGGATGACCTCGCGGCGGTCGAGGGTCTTCACGTCGAGTTCCTCTTCGAGAAGCGCCTGCTGCTTCGGCTTGAGCAGGTTCTGGAAGACCACCAGGTTCGCACCGAGCGCTTCGATCTCCTCCTTCAGGCGGACGATGGTCCCCTTCCCCACGACCGTGGCCGGATTCTCGGA
>JACZKY010007685.1_pt1 | contig 15811 bp, 11 predicted proteins | sample 8237611 | NCBI WGS metagenome assembly JACZKY01 (sample SAMN16148055, study PRJNA663545) | marine sediment metagenome | biome: sediments and biomass from bioreactor inoculated with such sediments; feature: coastal sediments; material: methane- and iron-fed bioreactor; isolation source: Bothnian...
TCCTTGAACGATCTGGGCCCCATTATACCCGGGCCGCCCGGACGGTTTGGCGTAAAATGGGGCATCGAAGGCTGTTGGAGGGACGTCCGATGTACAAGATCGGGGACTGCGCCGAATACAGAAAAGTTCTCTCCGGGGACGACGTCCGCCGGTTCGCCGAGGTCACCGGGGACCGCAACCCGATGCACCTGTCCCGGGAATTCGCGGAAAAGACCCGGTTCAAGGAACCGGTCGTCCACGGGATCCTGACGGCCGGAACGATTTCGGCGGCCATCGGGATGAAGCTCCCCGGCCCCGGGTGCATTTACCTGTCGCAGACGCTGGAATTCAAGGCACCCGTGTTCCCGGGGGATGAAATTACCGCGCGCGTCGAGATCGTCGAGGTGATCTCGCAAAAACGGCTCCGTTTCCGGACCCGATGCTTCAACCAGAACCAGGTCCTGGTGATCGACGGCGAGGCGGTCGTCGTTCCCCCCAGGCAACGCGGGGAAAACTCCGATGTCCCCTGAAGGGGAGGAACTCTTCCTGCGCCTCGCGGAGATGTCCGACGTGGTCGTCGCGAACCTGCGGGCGGGCGCGCGTCCGACTGGAGAACGAGAAGGCGCTCCCGGAGGAAGAGTACCGCCGCCTGGCGGCCAGCGGGGTGATCTGACGGGGCCGTGAAATAGGAGATCCCCCGAGGATTAGGCGGGAGCCTCGGGGGACCTTCCCGGTTGCCCGCGTATCTCTTGGCGGGGATGCGGGCAGGCAGCCCCCCCGGGGAGGGGGGGCATTTCATCCGTTCCTTCGTGGGTCCTATTCGGAATCTTGCCCCGGAAACTTTATATTTAATTTTTTCTCGAAAGATTGCCGCCTTGCGGTTTCCGTGCGGACCCGGGTGCTGGTAGACTGGGTACGTCATACCGATACAGAAACCGTCCCATCCGACCAATCACCGGGGGAATCATCGATGGACCTGCACCAGGTCCTGCGGGACCTTGCGGTCGTCCTGGCGATCGCCACCGCCGTGGCCCTGCTGTTCGGGAGGCTCCGTCTGTCCACCGTGGCGGCGTTTCTCGTCGCGGGCGCGATCCTGGGTCCCACCGGCGCCGGGCTCGTCGCGGAAACGAGGATGGTGGACGCCCTCGCGGAAATCGGCGTGGCTCTCCTCCTCTTTACCGTCGGGCTCGAGATCTCGCTGTCCAGCCTCGGGAAGATGGGACGCCAGATCCTGCTTGCGGGGGGGAGCCAGGTCTGCGCGACCGTCCTGGCGGTTCTGCTCATCCTGATGGTGGCCGGCTTCCATGCCCCGGAGGCCATCTTCATCGGCTTCGTCCTGTCCCTGTCGAGCACCGCGATCGTCCTCAAGGTGTACGCGGGACGGATGGAGATCGACAGCGCGCACGGGGCGATCTCCGTCGGCATCCTGCTGTTCCAGAACATGGCCGTGATCCCGATGATGCTCCTGATCCCGTCGCCCCAGCAGTGGGAGACGGCGGTGCCTTCCGCCGTGGTCTTCACGCTGCTCCAGGCGGGGGTGGGGGTCGCCGGCATCCTCCTGCTGGCGAGGTTCGCCATCCCCCGCCTTCTCAAGGAGGTCATTCGCCTCAACAGCCGGGAGGTCCTGGCGATGACCGTGCTCTGCCTCATCCTCGGGACGGCCTACATCGCGCAGATGTGGGGGTTGTCCCTGGCGATGGGGGCGTTCCTCGCGGGCGTGGTCATTTCCGAGTCCGAATACGTTCACGAAATCGCCGCCCAGATCTTTCCGTTCCGGGACGTGTTCAACGGCGTGTTCTTCATCTCCATCGGAATGCTCCTCGACCTCCCGTTCCTCGCCCGCAATCTCCCGACGGTCCTCCTCCTTTCCCTGGCGGTCGTTCTGGGCAAGACGTTCTGCACGGGCGCGGCGATCCGGGCGCTCCGGTACCCGTGGAGGACGACGGTGGTCGCCGCGGTCGGCCTGGGGCATGTGGGGGAGTTCGCGTTCCTGCTGCTGTCCCAGGGGTTCCGGGAGGGGCTGGTGGGCCCGGAGTCGTACCAGAACCTCCTGGCCATCGCGATCCTGTCGATGGTGGTGACGCCTTTCCTGATCGACGCGGCGCCGGATATCGGGCGCCTGTGGGTGCGGTACGTCGCGCGGGGCCCCATCGAGCCCGCGGTGGGGGAGGATCCCGCCCACCCGGAGCAGAGGATGGAGAACCACGTCATCATCGCCGGGTACGGGATGAACGGAAGGAATCTGGCGCGGGTGCTCCGGGCCACGCGTCTCCCCTACGTCGTCGTCGATCTGAATGACGTGCTGGTGCGGGAGCGCCGGGCGGCCGGGGAGCCGATGTTCTACGGGGACGTGAACAATCCGGATTTCCTCGAACGCGTCGGGATCTCCAGGGCGAGGATGCTGGTTCTGGCCATTTCCGACCCGATGGCGACCCGCCGGGCCGTGGCGGTGGCGCGTCGCACGCAGCCCGGCCTGTTCATCCTCGTGCGGACCCGCTACGTGTCGGACGTGGACGACCTGATCGCCCTCGGGGCGAGCGCGGTCATTCCCGAGGAGTTCGAGACCTCGGTGGAGATCTTTTCCCGCGTCCTGCGGGAGTACCACGTGCCGGAAAACGTCATCCGGCAGCAGGAGGAGCTGATCCGCGGCGGAACGTACCGGATCCTCCGGGAGCGCGTGATTCCCCGGGGAGACGAAATGCTGGAGGAGTTCGAGGAGTTCCTGCGGTGGAAGGTGATCGAGGTGTTCTACGTGGCCCCGGGGTCCGGGTGGGCGGGCCGGACGGCCGGGGAGCTGCCGGGCTGCGGCGACGCGGGGATTGTCCTGCTGGCCGTGCTCCGCGGGGACCGGGCCATCGTCCAGCCGCCCCCGGAGGAACGGCTGGAGGAGGGGGACAAGCTGGTCCTCTTCGGCGGGCACGGCCCCCTGGCGGAGGCCCTCTCGGAGTTGGCGAAGCGGCCCCGCTAGCGGGATCGCCCATTCCAGCCCTCAAATGGTAAGATGGCCGTGAACCCACCCATTCGGACGGGAGGACAAGGATGGCTTCTTCCCACCCCGAGCAGCAGAAGTACGAACGCGCCCTGCACCGGTATCTGCAGACACCCGCTTCGGAGCGGCAGACGCGGGAGCGCGAAAAGATCCTGAAGGTCCTGGGGCTCGAGAACCCGCGGGAGTTCCTCGGGATGCACATCCCCCTGTGGGAAGCCAAGGTCGACGAACTGCTCGACCCCACGAACACCGACATGGTTCCGATCAGCATCTCGCACTTCTACGTGAACTGGGTGCGCGGGGCGATCCGGATGATGCCGACCGGCGCGAGGGTGAAGATCTTCTCGGCGAAGCTCAAGGCGACCGGGTTGAAGAAGGCGGTCCAGACCCTGCTGCACATCCATACCGGGGAGACGTACCGCGATTTCGACGTCACCGACGTGCAACTCGTCCAGAAGATCCACAAGGACACCCTCTTTTCCGTGAGAACGCCGGACCGCAGGGAGCATTCCTTCTACCTTTCGCACTTCGGGTGCCTGGGCGAGTACGTCTACAGCGGCTTCCCGGGGCTGGTGGGGCTTCCCGCCATCCCGGTGATCTATCACCTCACGCCCCAGGGGGAGGAGGTGCTCGTGAAGCCGAGGGAGCAGGGAACCAACATTTTTCTGGACGAAGGCGTCACGACCGCCCGGATCCTCCGCGACGGAGGCTGGTGGGTGGAGGGAGCCGCGCGGCAGGACGCCCTGGGGGACTGCCTCGGGACGGCGCTCCGCTACGGCCACTACGTCGCCACGCCGAAGAAGGAAGTGGTGATGATCGACAACATCGAACTGTTCCACCTGGGCGAAACGGACGTCCGCATCTTCGAGCCGATCTACGAGTTCCTCTCGAGGGCCGCCTACCCCGGAGACCCGGGAAAACGCGATGCACTCCAGGGGAAGATGCGGGCCGACTACGAGAAGGCGTACTCCGGCCAGATGGAAGGGATTCGCAGGAAGTGGCCCGAGATGGAGCGGTACCTGATCGAGATGCGCCGCCATATCCACACCTATACAGGCGAGGCGTTCGAGCGGGTGTCGGGGCGCGTGAGGGCGCGGGTGCTGGGGGAGAGGCAGAAGGACTAACGATCCCCCCGGCGGGAAGAGCGGGCGAGGAACGCCCGCTCCACCAGGAGAAAACCGGCGGGTATGGCGGCCGCCAGGCAAACCGTTTTCGCCGCCAGCCGAACCGGCCCGGAAACCACCCCGAGCAGGTCCATCACGGCATCGGCCAGGAGCGCGGCCGCATACATCGCCCCGAGGGTGCCCGCGAACAGGGCCAGCCCGAGCAGGAGAGGCGAACCGCGGCGTTTCCGGGGCCTTGCGGTCATCCTTCCGGAGGGCGGCCCGTCGGGATCAATTCTTCAGGGTCTTGACGAAGTCGTCGATCAGCATCGCCGGGAGCGTCATCAGCTGGATCGTTCCGCGCGCGCCCAGCGCCACGGAGATCTTGGACATGGTGTCGTTCCCGGGCGCCTCCACGATGTTGACGAAGTCGTACATCCCCAGGACCGCGTACTGCCCCAGGACCTTCGCGCCCATTCCCTCGATCTCCTTGTTGACCTCCTTGATGCGGTCCGGCTTCGCCTTGACGGTCTTGCGCCCTTCGTCGGTCAGCGTGCTGAGCATGATGTAGATAGGCATCGGGGTCTCCTTTCCCATTGGAGGGTTGATCCGAATGGATCCTGGGCCGCTCGCATGACCGGATTATATCATCGCTCCCTGCACTGTATCAGGCTCTCCACCTGGGGGCGGGACTGCGGCCAGAGCACGTTGGGCGTGGGCTCGAGGACGGTATTGCCGTCGGGGTCCTTGGCCAGGATCACGAACCGGTCCGGCCCGCCGCAGATTTCCGATGCCCTTCGGTGCCAGTACCGCTCGACCGCCCCACGGCTGGCGCCTGGGCTTCCGGCAAAGGAGACGAAGTGGATGCCCGGCCGGACCTCGTAGTCGTGGTATCCCACCCCCTTGTCCCGCTTCTGGTAAGGGGTGGAGGCCGCGCATCCGGCCAGCAGCGCCGCCGCGGCGAAAATCGAAAGCGCCGGAAACCGTCGGGTCCGGGCGGGGTGCCGCCTCTGTTCCACGACCGCTCCTTTCCCGTTCACGGTGCGGAGGTGCCGCCGGGGAGGTTCTCCGCCAGCATCCCGTCGATCCTGCGCTCGCTGCGGATCACGGCCAGGGTGACGAACAGGTTCGTGACCAGGATCACGGCGAAGGCGTACTGGATGAAGACCCCGGTACCGGGGATCCCGGCGTTTTCGGGGACCATCGCCAGGACCGCCGACGCCAGCCCCCGCGGCCCCATCGAAACCAGGATCTTCCGTTCGAAAGGCACCTGCCGGCGTCCGAGGAAACCGACGGCCCGGACCGCGACGAACCGCGAGAGGTAGATCACCGCGATCAGCACGCCGGAGATTCCGAGGAACAGCCTCGAAACCTGCGTCGGGTCCAGGAGCATTCCCAGGTAGACGAAGAAGAACACCCGGGCGATGAACGTCACCTCCTCGTGGAACCAGCGGATCGTGTCGTCGAGGGCGTACCGCGACGTCTTCCAGACGGGTTCGCCCCTCGGGGCCGGCAGCCGCTTGATGATGGCCTGGCCGTTGGAGAGGGTCATCCCGAAGATCAGGACGGCGATGATTCCGCTGAAATGGAAGGATTCCGACGCCGCGAACAGGAGGAACATGGCGGCCAGCGTGAGCATGTAGAAGAGGGGCATCTTCCCGATCCTGGACAGGATCTCCATCCAGAGGAGCCCGGCGACCGCGCCGAACACCACCCCTCCGAGGATCGCGCCCGCCGTGCCCAGCACCTGCCGGGCGTATTCGGTGGAGGGATGGCGCATGTACCGGACCAGGACCAGGACGGCGACGACGGCCATCGCGTCCCCCAGGGCCGACTCGAGGGTCAGGATGGTCCGGGTGATCCGCGCCATGCGCATCGCGTTGACCAGGGGGATGACGATGGCCCCGCTGGTGCACGCCAGGATGCCGCCCAGGAGAAGGGAATGCAGCAAGGGGGCGCCGGTCATCAGGAGGTATGCCGCCGCGACCGCCAGCGTCGCCAGCGTCACCGTCAGGAAAGTGAGGATCACGGCCCACTTCATCTGGTGGAGCACCTGCTGTATTTCCAGGTCCATCCCGCCTTCCAGCATGATCATGAGAAGGGTGAGCATGCCGAGATAGGGTGCCAGCGGCAGGAGGACGGACCGGTCCAGGATGTGCAGCCACGGCCCCAGGACGACCCCCACGGCGAGGAGGAGGGGGATGTCCGGGATCCGGGTTCTCTCGAAGAGGATCTTCCCCGCGAAGCCCACCAGGAGGATGGTCGCGGAGATGGCGAAAACGGCGGGGACGGTCATGGCGCTCTCCTCCCCAGGTCACGGCTTGGTACGACGATTGCGACGGCGCATTCCAATCGCTCGATGCTCGCTTCGACCATGGGACCGAAGTAGATGCGCTCCAGGACGCTGCGGTTCTCCGCCCCGAGGGCTACCAGGTCGTACCCTCCCCCATGTGCTTCCTCAGCCACCGCGGCCACGAGCGAGGCCCCTTCCACGACCCGGATGTCCAGCAGGTGTTTGCGGATGCCGGTCGGTAATCTTCCCCGGAGGTTTTCCAACAGGACCTGGTGGGCCCGCATTTCTGCGTGGCTGGTGCCAGAACTCGGAAGGAGCGGATTCTGCTCCAGGGATTGCACGAAGAATAACATGGTGACACGAGCGTCGACACGGGCGGCGTAGTCGGCGGCGAGTTCGAAAGCCGCGTCCGCGTGGCGGCTCCCGTTCGTCGGGACCAGAATGCGCCGGAACGGCATGGAGGCGCTTCCGCCGGTCCGGGAATCCCGGACGATCACGATCTGGCAAGGGTTTGCGCGAACGATCCGGGAAATCAGAGGATTATATACCGGGTGGAGATGCTCCGACGCTCCCAGGAAAAGGAAATCGTAGCCCTGGCGGACCTCTTCGAGGATCTTTTCCCGGACGCTTTCCCCAGACGGAAGTATGCGGGTGAGGAGGCGGCCCCGGTGTCCGCGCGAAGTCGAATGGAGTTCCGAAAAGATGTGCGCGGCGTCCAGTTTCGGCCTTTCCCTCCAGAACGCCAGATGCTCCTTAAAAGAGCGTCGCTCCGTCTCCACGTGGATCGCGGTCGCCCGATTCCCTTCCTCACCGCAGAGGACGGCGGCGATGTGGCTGGCGAGAAGCGCGTTTTGTCCGCCGGCGGTGGGGATGAGGATCTTGAGGCCCGTCGTGGGCAGGAAGGCGCCCGGGGCCGGCTGCTCGCGAAGGCGTTCCTCGTCGCTGATCGGGATCTTGTTGCGGATGGCCTTCACCATGATCGGAGCCAGGAAGGAGGTGGCCATGGCCATCAGCACGATGCACGAAAAGAGTTCCACGTTTAGGATGCCCAGGTCGTAGCCGATCTTCGCCACGACCAGTCCTACGGCCCCCCGCGCGCTCATAAGGAAGCCGAGGGCCAGGGCGGACCACGGGTGAAGTCGCCCCAGAACCCCGCCCAGGTAGCAGCCGGCCACCTTTCCGCTGATCGCGATCATCAGAACCCCGGCCGGCAGCCAGAAGCCGTGAATCTGGGTAAAGTCGACGCGCAACCCCACTTCTCCGAAGAAGATGGGCGCGAACAGCGAGAGCGTCACGCTCTCCAGCTTGTGCAGTTTCTCGGTACGCAGGGTGGGGCACTGGCGGAGCAGAACGCCTGCAACGAAAGCTCCGAATACGGCATGGACGTGCATGGCCTCCGTGGCCGCTCCGCACAGAAACGTGACGCCAACGATGACCACCAGTTCACCGCCCGGAATTCTCAGGAGGTGGTCGGCCCTTGCCAGCCCCTTCCTCAAGGCCGGATAGAGCAGGTATCGCGCGGCCAACATGAAGGCGGCCAGCCACCCCACCGTGGACAACGCCTGGAATGCATCGAAGCCGCCGGTGGTCACGAGTCCGGCGATCATCGCGAGAACGATCCAGCCTATGGTGTCGTCCACGACGGCCGCGCTGAGCGTGAGGATCCCCAGGTCGCGCCGGATCAGGTCCAGGTCCATCAGGATCTTGGCGATCACCGGCATTGCGGAAACGCCCATCGCCGTGGCCATGAACAGAACCAGCGGCAGACGGCCTTTCAGCACGTAGTCGTCGGAGAGAGCCCCCCCAAGCAGCAATCCCAAGGCGAACGGGATGGCGATCCCGAAGACCGAAGCAAGGAAGGCCGACCGGCCCATGTTCCGCATGACCCGGATATCGGTCTCCAGGCCGGTCAGCAGCATCAGGAGGACCAGCCCGATGAAGGATACGGTTTGCAGGTGAAGGGTCTGGCCGAAGACGGCTTGTTGCAGGCCCGGAAAAAAGTGCCCAAGGAGCGACGGCCCCAGAAGGATGCCCGCCAGCAGTTCGCCCAGGACCGACGGCTGGTTGAAGTGCCGCAGGACCTCTCCCAGCGTACGCGCCAGGACAAGGATGAGCGCAAACTGGAGCAGGAAGGAGACTTCGGCGCTCATCGATCAGTTCGTGGCATTTGCAAGCGCTTCCCGTCCTCTTCAGGTCCTGCTCAGGTACAGGGTCTGGGTCGGGTACGCGAACTCGATCCCGCGCTTCTCGAACTCCTCGTAGATCCGCAGGTTGGCCTTCTGCTGGATGTCCATGTATTTCGCGTAGTCGTTCCCGTCGACGTAATAGACGATCTCGAAAGTCAGGCTGAAGTCGCCGTAGGACGCGAAGTGGACCCGGTCCAGGGCCGCCCCCTCGAGGTCCCGGAAAACGTCCGCGATGATCCCGGGGATCTCGCGAAGGAGCTCCGCCTTGGTCTGGTACGTCACGCCGAGCCGGAACAGCACCCGCCGCTTCGCCATCCGCTTGTAGTTGCGGACCCTCGAATCGGTGAGGTCCTTGTTGGACACGATGATCTGCTCGCCGCTGAGGCTGGCGATGCGCGTGGTCTTGATCCCGAGGCGCTCGATGACCCCCATGTGGTCGCCCACGATGACGAAGTCGCCGATCTCGAAAGGGCGGTCGAACAGGATCGTGAAGTAGGCGAAAAGGTCTCCGAGAACGGCCTGCGCCGCCAGGGCCACCGCGATCCCGCCGATCCCGAGGCCGGCGACCACGGTGGAGATCCTGAACCCGAGGTTGTCGAGCATGAAGAGCGTGCCGATGATCCAGACCAGGGCATTGACGAGGCTCATGACCCCTTTCAGGGCGCGGTCCTGCGAGGCGTCCTCCCCCTGCTTCCGCAGGTATTCCTGGAAGGCGAAACGGACCAGCGCCACGGTGAACAGGATGGCGATGACCGCCAGCAGGACGATGCCGGCCATGTCGACGATCTTCCCGACCAGGGGAGTGAGGTTCAGGACCCGCAGGGCCGCCTGCGCGACCCCGAGGTACGCCAGCGGGATCGCGGTCTTCCGGATGCGATTGACGAGGAAATCGTCGAAGTGGGACCGGGTCGATTCCGCCCACGCCTTCATTTTCCGGGTGACCAGGTACTGCAGGATCTTGACCGCGAGGATGCCGCCGACGAGGATCGCCAGGCAGAGCAGGTACTCCGAGAACCGGTTGTGGTAGAACTCGCGCCTGAGGATTTCCGGGAACATGTTCTCCCCCCTTGCCGGGGCGGCGGGATCGTCGCCCCGAAATAGTTGCCCCCCTGCCGCAGGATGGCCCCCGGGAATGGCGTGGCCCGCATCTTCTTCCGATGGTACAACAAAGGGCAAGGGAAGGATGCGGGAATCGGGGAGCGCAACGGCGGTGTTCCCGACCATCGTCCCGGGGCTCCCGCCGGGAAGGCTGGTGAAGCGGATCTACCCTTGAGGCGTGTCCGGCAACCCCTCCAGGAGCGCCACCGGGAAATCGTGGAACACCGCGTGGAGGGGCAGCTGCTTCGCTCCGTCTCCCCCGGAAGCATGGAGGATCTCCCCCGTGAAGACGTTGCGCCATCTGCCCGGAAAGTCCGCCGGCAGCCGGATGGCGGTTCGCGCACCCCAGACCGGGAGGCCCAGGGGGAATTCCCCCGGCGGCGCCAGCCGGGTCATGAGGCGCGGGACCGCCGCAATCGCCCAGGCGTCGCCCCGTTTCCGCGCGAACGCCACCGCGTGCTCCTTCAGCCCGCCGCTTGCGGGAAGGGGCACGTAGGCGCCGTCCAGGAACAGCTCCTTCCGCTCCCTCCGGAAGGTCAGCGCCTTGCAGGTCACGAACAGCTTGACCCGTCCGTCCCCCCAGGAGGAGAGGATTTCCCGGGCCAGGGGGGCGAGCCCCTCGCGCTCCGTCGCCGTCAGTTCGTGCAGCAGGCGGATGCGGGACGGGTAGTCCACCAGCCGGCGGTTGTCCGGGTCCACCAGCGAGAAGTCCCACAGTTCCGTGCCCTGGTAGATGTCGGGAACCCCGGGGGCGGCGATCTTCAGCAGGACCTGGGCCAGGCCGTTCAGCGCCCCGTAATGCGCGATTTTCCGCTGGAAGGGGAGGAAATCCGCCAGGAACCGGTTGGTGTCGGGAGAGAGGTCCTTCAGCAGGGAGGCGACGAACTCCTTCACGGCGGTTTCGTGGGCGATGTTGGGACGCGTCCAGCGGGTGTAGATCTTGGCCTCCCGGATGGCCTTCACCATGTAGCTCTCGATCCGGGACTGCAGCCCGGGAAGCTCCTCTTCCCGGAGGGGCCACGCCCCCAGGAGCGTCTGGTAGAGGAGGATCTCCTCTCCCGGGTCCGGCGTCGAGACCCCGTTGACGGTCCGTTTCTTCCCGGCGTTCTGCTGGTTCCACAGAAGGAGGCGCTTCTCCCACTCCTCCGGGATCTCCGAGAGGACGTTGATCCGCGCGCGCACGTCCTCGCTCCTCTTGGTGTCGTGGGTCGAGGTGGCGTTCATGGAATGCGGCCAGCGGCTGGCCATGGTTTCGCCGCGGCTGTGGAACGCCCCGACGGAAACCCCCGTGGTGTCGGGCTCCCCGCCGACCTCGTTCATGGAGACGAGCCGGTTGTAGATGAACAGGGAGGTGTCCTCGAACCCCTTCGCCATGATCGGCCCCGTGAACTGCTGCCACCGCATCAGGAAACGGAGCCACTCCTCCCGCTCGGTCCCGGCGAGGGAAGGGGGCATCTCCAGCAGCAGGACCCGGCGCAGGAAATCGAACACCGGGGTGCTGGCCTCGGTGCTGCGCTGCTGCGCGCTTTTGAGGGCTTTCGCGATGTACCGGATATCCCGGGCGGACAGATCGTGGCCCCGGGCGTACGTCCGGTAGACGGGAAAGCATGCCGTCACCTCGACCAGCGCGGCGCGCAGCTCCTTCCGGGGGAGGTCCCGGGCGTACCGGTCCTGCTCCGCCAGCCGCCCGAGGTGCTGGCCCAGCGAGTGCATCTCGCCCGCGAAGAGGGTGTCCATCATCCGCTTCTTGCTGCGGTAGACCGTCTCCCGGAAGTCCGGCACGGTGCCCAGGAACCGCGCGTAGATCTCGTCCAGGGTCTTCATGCCCCGCGCGCTGAGGAAGAGCCCGTTCAGCGCGTTCGTGAAGTCGTATCCCGTCGTCCCGTGGATCGGCCACTCGGGGGGAAGCACCTCCTCCGGCCCGAGGATCTTTTCCACCAGCACGTAGAATCCCGGAGTCGGGTCCGGCGCCTCCGACCCCGTCAGGCGCTGCATGAGCCGGACGAGGTACCCGTGGGGGTCGTACAGCCCGTCGACGTGGTCCACCCGCAGGCCCGTGACCTTCCCTTCCTCCGCCAGGCGCAGCGCCAGTTCGTGGGAGGCGTCGAAGACCCGCGGGTCCTCGACGCGCAGGCTGACCAGGTCGCTGATGGCGAAGAAGCGGCGGTAGTTGATCTCCTCGTTGGCCAGCCGCCAGAAGGAGAGCCAGTAGTGCTGCTCGGAGAGGATCCGGTCCAGGTGGTCGAAGCTGCCCGGGTCGCTTTTCCGCCCGTTCACCAGCCGCAAGGTTTCGTCGATGTACGCCCGGATCTCGTGGCGCTCCGAGTACAGGCGCAGCAGGCGCTCCTTGATCTCCTCCTCGGAGACGTACCGCTCGCGGGCAGATTCGGCGTCCGCCGCCGGGGTCTTGGGGAGATGTTCGATCGTCGTGATCATGTCCCAGAGCTCGCGGAACGAAGGGTGGTCCGGCCCGTACGTCTCCTCCAACGACGGCAGCCGCAGGGAAAGGATGCGCGGATACGACTGGATGGACACCGGAAGCCGCACGGAGTGGCAATGGACGGTGAAGCCGTTCTTGTCCAGCCGCAGGGACAGCTCCTGCTCCTCGATCATCCGTCCGTACGGCCCGCCCAGGATCGGGAGGAGGACCTTGCTGCTGAGCGCTTTCTTGGGGGAGTTCCAGTCGATGTCGAAGAATTCCGCGAACGGGGACCCCTGCCCGCTTTCCAGGACGTCCGTCCACCACCGGTTCTCGACGCTTGCGGCCATGTGGTTCGGGACGATGTCCAGCAGGAGCCCCAACCCCCGCTCCCGGAGCGCCTTCACGAGCGATTCGAAGTACGGTTCGCCCCCCAGTTCGAGGTTCAGCCGGGTGGGGTCGGTCACGTCGTACCCGTGAGTGCTGCCCCGGCGGGCCTGGAAGATCGGCGAGGCGTACAGGTCCGTGATGCCCAGCGCCTCGAGGTACGGCACCAGGAGGGCGGCGTGCTCGAAGCGGAACCGCCGGTGGAACTGGAACCGGTAGGTGGAGGCCGGGAGGCGGAGCGTGGCCACGGGTCAGTCCTCCGGCACGAGGAAGGAAAGTTTTCCGCCGATGGCGCGGAACAGGCCGATCCATTCGGCAGCCGGCCCGTCCCCTTCCCGGGATTTCGCGAGGTAGCCGGGATAGACGGTCTTGCGCAGGTCGTCGTAGATGTTCTGCGCCCCCCAGAAGAGGACGTCGAACGGGAGATCGTGCCCCATCTCCACCGCCTCCCCGAACCGGCGGAGCAGGTCGAGATCGTCGGGCTTCTCCCGGAAATCGTTCGCGACCGCGTCGATCTTCTTCTGCAGGGCGAGGCCCAGGCCGTCCGAGTCCAGCGGGAGGCGGAATCCGGCGCCCTCCTCGAGGAGGCTGCGGATGGCGCTCGCCTCCAGGCTCTCCGCGGAAACGGCGCGCCGCAATTCCGTGTTCAGCGCGACCCTCGCCGAGGCGAACAGGGGGTCGGGAAGCGGGATGCCGATGCCCGAAATGAACCGCATCATGTTGGCGTGCTGGTTGTAGATCCCCCGGTGCGTGGCTTCCGCGTCGGAGAGGGTCTGGTCGAGGATGATGTGCAGGATTTTCCGCAGCTCGTCGCGGAACAGCAGCTTCAGGGAGTAGGTCTCCTGGCCGAAATGCTTGTCGACGGCACGGATCACCTCGGGCAGGTCGGCGGACTTGAAGACGTCCCCCATCTCCCGGACGAGGGCCTCGTACGCCTCCTCGCCACGGAAGTCGCGGATCCCTCCGCTGATGTTGTGTCCTCCCAGGTGCAGGACGCCGAACGACAGGAGCGCCGTATTCCGCGTGATTCCCGAGGTGACCCGCGCCCTTCCCAGGACGAGCTTCGTATTGCCCGACGTCTGGACGCGGAAATCCTCGCGGTCGACGTCGTAGCAGAAGATCCGGGCGCGGTCGCCGTAGTTCTCGAAGAGGGCGCTCACCGCGTAGTGGGCCCCGACCTTGTACAGGTCCACCATGGCGGGCCGCACGAACTTGTCATAGATATGGCGCCCGTTCCCGTGTTCCGGGAGGTTGCTGCCGGCCCGCTCGAGCCGTTCCAGGAATCCGGCTTCCACGGAGTCGCCGAAGAGATCCCGGGAAAGCTGGATGACCCGGCCGGCGTACTGGATGACCTGCACCGTTTCGACCCCGGAGAGATCGTCGAAGAACCAGCCGCAGCTGGTGTACATGAGCATGGCCTGCCGCTGGATCTCCATCAGCTGGAGCGCCCGGATCTTCTGCTCCGGCGCAAGCTCCTGGACGGCGTGCCTCCCGAGGAATCCGTCGACGGAGGCGTCGGACCGGTCGAGGATCACCGAGATGTAATCCTCCCGCGCGGCCCACGGGTCCCTGAAGATCTTCCGCCCTTCGGCCTCGAACAGGGGGGCGACGGCGTCCCGGAGCCAGTCCAGCGCCTCCCGCAACGGTCCCCGCCACTCCTGGTTCCACCCCGGGCGGCCGCCGGAGTTGCATCCGCAGTTGCCGCGCCAGCGCTCCACGCCGTGCACGCAGCTCCAGGAGCTGTTGTCGAAGATCCGCACGTCGTGGGTGGGCGGGAATTTTTCCAGGAACTCCCCGTAGTTCGTGCTCCGAACCTCCGGGTTCGCGTCGAGAAGCCGCAGGGCCTGCGAAAGCGCCATCTCTCCGAAGCGGTGGTGGTGTCCGTACGTCTCCCCGTCCGTGGCGATGTGGACCAGCTGCTGCGGCCACGGGCGCTGATCGGAAAAGGCGCCCAGCAGGCGGTTGGAGAGATGCTCCCCGTTGTCGAGCAGATTTTCGAAGGCGACGCCCTGGGAGATGGGCCCGTCGTAGAAGAAAATGCAGATCTTCCGCCCCGAGGGGAGACGGAGCTCGTATGGCATCGTGGGATCGATCCGGCCGTTGCTCACGTCGCGCCAGTTGCGGTCTCCCTTCTTGCGGACCTTGGCCGCCTGGCGGGGGGCGAGGATCGTGAACCGGATGCCTTCCCGGGCCAGGACCTCGAGGGTGTTCAGGTCCACGGCGGTTTCGGGAAGCCACAACCCTTCCGGCGCCCTGCCGAAGCGGCGCGTGAAATCCCGGATCCCCCATCGGACCTGGGTCGTCTTGTCCCGGTCGTTGGCCAGGGGGAGGATGAGGTGGTTGTACCCCTGGGCCAGCGCGGAGCCGTGTCCCGAGAACGCCTTGCAGCTCTCCTGGTCCCCTTCCAGGACGGCGCGGTAGACCGCGGGAGACTTCTCCTCCATCCAGGAAAGCAGGGTCGGCCCGAAGTTGAAGCTGATGCGGGAGTAGTTGTTCACGATCTTTTCGATCCGCCCGTCCCCGGTGAGGATCCGCGAATAGGCGTTGGCGGCGTAGCACTCGGCCAGGATCCGCTCGTTCCAGTCGTGGAAAGGGTAGGCGGAGTCCTGCAGCTCGATCCCCTCCAGCCAGGGGTTCTCCCGCGGGGGCTGGTAGAAGTGGCAGTGGATGCACACGTATCGTTCCATTTACCGGTTCTCCTTTTCGTCTTCCAGGAGCAGGATGAAGGACCTCGGATGCATCGGAAGGGCGCTATCTTCAGCGGGATCGATCGTTCCGGGGGCCTTTCCTCCCGGGCCTCCCCATCGGGCGTCGGAGGAGTCCAGCGCCTTCCTCCAACGTTTCCCGGGAAGCGCCAACGGCAGGTCCGCCGGGGAGTCCCCGAAGTGGAATACGGCCGCCGAGCGGGCGCCGCCGTTCCCGCGCAGGACGAGAAGGGCCTTTTCCCGCTCGAAGCGGACCGCCTCCGTCTTCCCGCCGTGCGGGTCTTCCGGCACGGACAGGGAGCGATGGGCTTTCCGGATCCGGATCAGCTCCCGGTGTAGCGCGAGCAGGGCCGCATGCCGGCCCGTGCCGCGGAGGGAAGGATCCGGCCGGGACCTTCGGAACGTCTCCTCGTCCTGCGGGTCGGGGATCTCGCCCTCCCAGCCGAAGGCGGCGAACTCCTCCTTCCGGCCCTTCCGCACCGCCTCGATGAGGCCTTCGTCGCCGTGGTGCACGAAATAGAGGAAAGGCGCCTCCTCGCCGTACTCCTCCCCCATGAAGAGCAGCGGCACGAAGGGCGACAGCAGGACCGCTCCCGCCGCGAGCTTGAGGGACTCGAAGGAGACCAGGCGGCTCAGCCGTTCCCCCAGCATC
>JACZKY010030962.1_pt1 | contig 15803 bp, 20 predicted proteins | sample 8237611 | NCBI WGS metagenome assembly JACZKY01 (sample SAMN16148055, study PRJNA663545) | marine sediment metagenome | biome: sediments and biomass from bioreactor inoculated with such sediments; feature: coastal sediments; material: methane- and iron-fed bioreactor; isolation source: Bothnian...
AGGTTCATCAGGACAGATTCTTACATCTGGTGGTGCAGCAGTTGCTCCAACATGGCAAAGTGTAAACACAGCTCTTGGTTATACAGCAGCTGATGCGTCAACCTTGTCAACACACACCGGTGATGCAACAATTCACTTTACACAAGCTGCAATTAGTATTACAGCATCGCAAGTAAGCGATTTTAGTACAGCAGCAGATGCAAGAATATCGAATGCTGTTGGCGTTACTGTACAAGCATATGATGCTACGTATTTGGTGGATGCTGATATTGGCGTTAACGTACAAGCATATGATGCAACAATTGTCGTAGATGCCGATATTGGAGTATCTGTTCAGGCTGAGCTTGGTTATACGCCAGCAGATATTGCCGGTGATACATTCACAAGTGATGTTACTGTTCAGGGAACCATTATCGGTTACAAAGACAATGCAACATCAGCTCGTGTGAGTGGTCCTCAGGATGCATCAGAAGGTGGTGCAGACGTTCAATCATACTCAGGTATTTTCCACAATGTAGGCTACGACACAATCGGTACATTGAAGACACGCTTCATCACAGGTGGTAACTTGGAAATGGACGTTGTTCTTATCAGCCCTCACCAACTACAATTGGTTGCTGCTGACAATACTCAATCCGATGGTCAAATTTATCTCGCGTCGAAGACAGACATTGTGTTCAATATGCGTGCTGAAGCAGAAGATTCTGCGGGAGCACAGTTGGTATTTGACCGCGTGTCAACAGGAACAACAGGCTCAGGAAACACATCCGATGTCAAGATTAGCGCAAGCGTCGGAAACATCCAGTTAGGAAGCATTCCTGTTTTGCCAACGTTCCTTAAAGGAGCCCTTCCTGCCGTAGCAGCAGGTGGAATGATCTACGTAAGTGACGCAACGGGTGCATCGTTGACAGGTTCAATGTGTTTCAGTAATGGAGCAGTTTGGATCGATGTAACGACAGGTGCAGCTGTAGCATAATTGAGCTACTGTTCGGGAAAAGGAAAAAGCCGCAAGTTGCGGCTTTTCCTATCTGCGTAGTAGGTTTCTACGCTACCGTCTTACTCTTCTTCCTCAATACTATCGACATCATCGACATCATCGTCCTTGTCGAGCGGATCTTTATTCGTTAGCAGCCGACCTTCAACTACTATTTCATACAACGATTCAAAATGACGATTCTCTTCGTGCAGCGTTGCATAGTTGTGCCTGAACATTGTGACAGCTAGCTTACGAACTGTTTTCTTGTCAAGCCCGGACGTTGAGGAAATCTCGTCGATCGATTCTTTGATCGCTTCTTTCTGATCGTCAATTGCTTGAAGATGGTGCGTGACAGTCGCCAATCCCGTCTTCAACTTCTTCCGTTCGTTTGCATCGTTGAGAAGGTTAACACTCTTCGTAGGTTTTGGTGCTTGCTTTTTCTTGCCCTTTGCCATTATTATTCTCCTCTTTGAGAATAACTATCCAAGAGTTTGAAGAAATTGACAACAGGGTTATTTGGTTAGGAGGGATTGAAACCAGGAGAGATAGTTGCCTGGGAACTTCTCTGGCTGATATAGGTAAGGCGTTTGCGCTGCAATATGAATGCGCGCTTGAAAGAGGTCACCAATTAGTGTTTGAGTTGATGCGTTGATGAAGTGAGGGTCGCTTGGAAACACTATCATTGTACCTCGAATAGGATTAAAGCCAAATGCGTGTTGTGGAAATTCCAATTTGCCACCGAGTACTTCATACTCCTTCTCGAATGGCACTTTATCTTGGTAGTCAGCCATGAACAATACGCCTGTAAAGTCCTTAGCTTGACTCCGCATCCATTTACCTCTTAGGAACTCACTATTTTCGGCGTGTGGTGTGTTCGCACTTCCAGTCGGGAACCATTCAAATTGAATGGGATGAGTACCTTTATAAAGGAATTCATAATACGCTTGGAGTTCGGGAAGAACGTAAAGGAGACGTTCGTAGATGATTGCGCCCGCACGTTCGTTTGATCTTGTAGAAAATATTGGATAGCCATCTTTATCAACATCAGGCACTGTGTAATTAAGAATGTCAATCATCTCCTCGCAGGCAAGAGGCGAGATAAACTCTTCTATGACATAGAAGGGCGATCGAATGTTCATGTGTTATTCCTTGATGCGATTTACAGCTTCGGTCTGCAGGTACTTGACAAAGTCACTCATCGTTATGTTGCTATCTGCGAGCAATTGAATCGCTTCGTAAATTTTCGTCTCGTCAATCTTGATCTCTTCCGATTCTGGCATTGCCTCGGCATCGGCCGGTGCCTCTCCGTCCATTGGTGCTTCTTGATCTTGGCTAACATCAACTTTGAAGTTGCCAGCTTTGAGAACATCTTGACCAATCAACAGTTTGGAATCCATCTTGGAACGATCGTTGAGATTGAACAAAATGTCTTTGATTTGAACACCATTGATTTGAATGGCTAGACGAACCATGGGGCGCTTGTCTCCACCAAAGTCAGCGGAGTGAACCTCTTGTGTTCCTTCCATCGGTAGCGTGATAACGTTTTGTGAAAGAAGTTCGGACTGAAATGAAACTCGCCCGTTTCCGGCCTTGACGTTTGTTGCATGGAGTGAAGATGTTGTAGCACCAGTATCGATCTTACCATCAACTTCAACGTTGAACATTGGAAAGCCAATCTTTGCGTGATTGCCAATAACCCGACCTTCTTCCTCGCCTTCTTTTGTGATGGGGTCAGTTGCTTTCATTTGGCGAACAATCCCACCACCTGCTTCGATTTGACCGATGATTGTGGCTGCTCTTTGTGCAAACAATGCAATCCCTTCTAGCCTTTGCCGCGCCCGAGGATCACGTTTGAGCTGCTCAATGTTTTTCTCAAACATTTGTTGGGTGTGCGTGAGTTCTAATGTGAGCTTCAAAGAGTCAAGCTCAGTGCCCAATTTCTGCCATAATTCTGCCGCTTTTGTCATTTAGAAACTCCCTGCTGTTTGTGAAAGGTATTTATACGCTCACAAAGCGGCTCCACGTAGTCGTCTATCTGCTTGCGGAACACGAGGGGAACAGCTCCCCGTTCGACCGTCATGAGGATGACCAGCTGATCAATTTGGACGTCGTACCGCTCGTGAAACATTAGTGCATACGCCGCTGTTTGCAGGAAGTAATCTTGCACCATGCTTTCGTATTTGTTGTTTGTGGACGTCTTAAAATCGATAATTGAAAGCTTGCCACCAAATGAAGCAACACAATCTACTCGTCCTGCCACTCGTAAAACGTCGCTATATAGGGCCGATTCTTGTAGGAGTATGCTGTCAATCTTTTTCAGGTGCAATTTGATTGAATTGAACTCTGAAATGTGCTCAGTCTTTTGTCCTTGCGTTGGGTCTGGATCGTTAGCAAGGTGGCGCTCGATCATCAAGTGAACAGCTTCACCTCGATCCGCCGCTCGCTTTGTTTCTTTGTCGGCCTTCTTTTCTCCGAGCGAATTGCGCCATTCAGCTAACCATGGTTTATCTTTTGCTCCGAGGACTGTGGTGATGGAAGGATATTTCTTTCCTTCGGGGGTGACATAGAAACGACCGGTCGGCCCGTTAATAACTGTTATGTTAAGTGATGGATATGCGTCTGAATGTGTAAACACGGGTTCAACTCTCTCTTATTGACCCGGCGTACTTGCTCCTGTAGAACCGGGTGTCATTGCCTGATTTCCTCGTGGCCCTTGCTGTGCCTGCATTTCGTCGTTGCCTGGCTGCGCTTCTTTGGCCTTGTTCTGATGCACCAGCTGCTTCTGCTTGACTGCAAGCATCTTTTGGAGTCGCTGCTTTTGCTGCATGAGAGGATTAGTTCTCGTTGCAATCGTTGCGTCGAGCATCGAGATGTCTGCCATCAACTTCGAGACTTCATCTTCCAGTTCTTCGTCTATACGATCTTCATCCAGTATACGGAGGAAATCATTAAAAGTCAAGTATTCCTTAACCGCTTTCTTAGCCTTTTTCTTATCTTCGTGATGCCGCACGGTCATACCGCCACAATTGCTACAGTGTAAAACACCATCCCAGTCATCATAAATGCTGGTTTCTTTATAGACACCTTTCCTGCATTCTTTGCACTTTTCGCCCTTCATATCCCAGTTCATTACTTCACCCTCGAGAGAATGAATTTGGCTACGTCAGCTGGGGCGACACGTCCGCCCAATCGTGGTTCCTTGCGTCCTGACTGGGCTTTCATTGGTCCAGGGTGACGCATTGATGTACGATGAGATTCTTCTTCTTCACGTCCACCCTTCAGGTCACCTGTAATTGAGCCAACATCAAATTCTGGTGTTTCTTCAAATGAGGTGCCTTCGTCTTGTTCCATGTCATGCTTCCAACGAGCCAACTTAGCAAGACGTTTAGCTTCTTTGTCAGTAGACGATTGTTGCTTTTCATGTGCTTCCATATCAAGGATTTGTTCTTCTTGTTTGACTTTTGCGTACACTTGATCTTTCGCACTATCAGCTTCTTTTGCTTTTGCCTCAGCTGTTCTTGCATGAGCTTCAGCGCGTCGCGCTTCAGCATCTGCCTTCATCATGTCAATAACTTGAGTCAGTAAACCTTTGACGTCTTCTTCACCACCACCAGCTCCCATGTCGGCACCGGCGTCACCAAGGTCAAGTTGATCTGCTTCACCGGCGCCCATCCCACCTTCAGCACCACCTTCACCATCTTCACCACCAAGCGCCTGTTCAGGTTGATTTTCACCACCTTGAAGGGATACGTCTTCTTCCTGATCTTCAGGTACATCTGGCCATTCAACGTCCACGATGTCGTAACGATCTTTTAGTTTGAAGAGCAGTTCAGCAATTTCAGGAATGCCTTTGCGACCTTCGTTATCGTCGTCAATGTCTGCGAGAAATGCGTTTAGAGCAGCTTCGAAACTCGGTGCTTGGTCTGTGCGTACGCGCACCTTAACCATGTTGCCGTCTTCATCCTCAAGAGCGAACGCTTGAGTTTCATACTTGCTGATAGTTTCTTTGTTCTCAAGAGACTTGAGCTTTGACATCACTTCGGATGTATCGAACGTGTCGCCACCAATTTGAGATTGGTCTTCGACGAGCGAGTAAAATTCTTCCTTAATACCCAGGCCCTTCCTAGGCTGCTTCTTTTTCTTGGGTGGTTTCACAATGCGGATTTTCTTAGGATGATCACGTGCTGTAAGCTGTGAAAATAAAGGCATTGCCAAACTTGCGACTGCGTGCGCTCCTACTGCGCCGCTGGCACCGCCGCCTACTGCACCGCCGGCTGCATCTTCTGCTAGAGCGGCCTTCTCTATGATGGTCTTGATTAGTTTCATAGTGACTATTCCTTGAATACGTGGGGTTTTCGTTCCAGGTATTTATGGAACAGCGGGCTAAAACACGCGAAAGAAGGAGTTACAGTGGTTGTTTGATGTTAGACAGCTTAAACGCGCGCCACTTCGGGGAAATATGCATACCCTTTGAGTGCTCGCACCACGTCTCGAAGTTGAAAGCGTTAGCAAGGAAATCCTCATAGTACTTTGAATATTCCTTATAGAGAGCTTGCATTTCAAGCCGTTCATCAGCAGAGAGATCACTAACGTCAATTGATTTCATTGTTTGACGTGGTACGGTCGTGGGAAGGATTGTGCGCTGAGAAATCTCACCGCGCCCTTCGCTCAAATACACAATGTCAGCGAACTCGATCTGCTTGAACTGCATGAATTATTCTCCAGTTATTTGCTTCCGTTTTTCTTCTTCTTGTCCGTCTTTACCTCTTTGAGGTCCTCACCTGGCATATCATCTGCTGCTGCAGGTGCTACTTGTTCTTCAGCTGAAGCAGCGACCATTGCCTTTGCCTTCTCCATAGCATCCGTCTTTTCTTTGTTGATGGCAACATAAATGTTGTTTTGGATGTCTCGAAGGGCAGCCTTAACCATTGTCATTTCGACAACGAGGTCAGTATCTGTCTGGCGCCACTCGTCCATGAATACGACCATTTGCTTGACGTTGTCGCTCATTTTGTCGACGGCGAATACTACGTCGTCAACTGTAATCGAAGTTGTTTCTTGTACCTTTGGCATGTGGGTCTCCTTATATTTTAACCTACTGTGCTTATTTATAGATCCATCAGGTCGTTGAGAGACCGCTTTGCCGATTTACCCTTAGTGTGTGCAACTTTATTGAGGATGACACCATCGCCATCAATATCGAGGTCTTCTTTAGGGTTAATAATACGAAGACGGGTGTTGTCCCACCTGAGATAAATCGTCTTGCCGACACCGTCACTATTACGAGTTTTCAGGAACAGGAAGCCGATTTCACCGGAAGCTTTCATCGAAGAGTTGAGAATAATGGATACGTGTATGTCAACCGTATTCACCTTACTGATACCTCCTGCGATATGGCCTTGATGGACTTCATCTGCATCCAGAGCTGCTCGGTTTTGCTGTGAAGCCGTTGCAATGAAGAAGTTGTAATCGAATCCAATGTCTCGTAACTGTTCTGTTGCTCGCTTGTCCTTCTCCCAAACATTGTCTGCTGAAACCTTCTCGTTCGCTCCCATCATGTCGAGATAGTCGACAATCAACAAATCAGGAACATAGTTGTTCTTCAGTTCAAATTCTTTGAGGTATGCACGAATGGAGTTGCAATTTGTTCCTGACGGCATGTGTTTGATTACAAGGTTCCCAGCGTTCGGCGTTACCACGCTCAACATCGCAGCAATCTCTTTGTAGTTCTGCTGCCACATAACAGTTGGAACGCCTGTGAACATGGTATCAAAGCGTTGTGCAACCAACTGTTCTGAAAGTTCCAATGTGATATACAATACATTCATCTTTTGCATCACAAAGTTCATTGCGAGATTTGCAAGCGTGATCGACTTGCCACCACCAGAGTTTGCTGAGAATAGAAGCATCTCTGTTCTTGCCAGACCACCAAATAACAGATCATCGAACTGATGCCACGTCGTCGGTGTTCGCAAAGGCGTTTGTGACATCAGTTCAAGTCGACCGAGAGGATCGTAAAAATAATCAACTCCCAGATTGCGGTTTAAGGAAACGAGCAATGCTTCTCGAACAGCTGCTTCTACAGTACCATAGTCGCCTTTCTCAATCAAGTCAGGAGCGCTGAAGACAGCCTGCGTCAAGGCTTGTCGCTTACAAAACGATTCAATTTCGTTTGTGCAATATGCGATTTGATCACGTGTGATTTGTTGTGGCTTTAGTTTGGAACCTGTCTCCGCCGAAATTTGATCGGCGGACGGAATTGTATTGTACTTGTCGTAATAGTCGTGGATGAAATCCACGGCCTTGCGGAGCCCCGGTTCAAAATAATCTGCTCGGACAATCGACTTACATAATGCAAATGTGTCAGGTGAGGAGATTAAGTATTCGACAAGTAGTTTTTGTTTATCAGTATTGGCTTTCATTATTTCTACCTTTGCGATCCTCTATTATAGAGATAATCGCAAGGGTTAGTCAACGACAGATATGAACGGGTAGGTCTGTTTGACGATCGATCCTGCTGCGTAGGCATCACCACTCGTGTAAGCAATTTCGGGTTGATCTGGATCGATGAGAGCGATATCAATATAGCGGTCAACGACCCTATCAACAACGGTGAAGGGGGATGTACCTAGAAGGATTAGGTTCTCGTTTGGTGTCGTTCCGAGTGATGGGAAATAGAATTGTGTGCCGTCTGCAATGAGGTTGTTACCAAATGTTGACGGCGCCAGCTCTTGTTCAACCAAATTGAAGCTGCGAACAGTAAACGCCCGTCCGTTGACAAAGACTTTGTCAGCGCCAACCCACGGCGACTTAAATGAAGGTTGATCATCAACACCAACATAGTCAATATCAATGACACCACCAGGAACATTGACGCTCCTGTAACGAGCCGTAAGATTGATTAGTGTCGTGCTGTCCCTCGTGGCGATCGTTATTTCACCATCGTTTGTTAGCAACAATGTTCCTTGTACGACAACCGTTGGCGATCCAACCTCAGGGTTAACAGTATTCTCAGAAGAATATGCTAAGCATTGCGCCAGTCCTTTTCGCGGCTGGTCAAATTCAATTTCAACGGTATTCAAGTTGACCACGCGGATTTCTTGAGGATCAACCTCAACCAATTCTTCAACACCATCCACCAACTGCTCAACAAACACTTGTACGCTTGGACGGTTTGCAAGGCCATGTCGAACAATCCACACAGAATCTTCAATGGCTTGCTCGTGGAGATAATACACACGTCGTTGCACCCAATCCTTAGTGTCAGGAAGGGATGGTGTAATAGCTGATACATCATTGGCTTCCGCTGTCGTTAGAATCTTGTGAAGCTTGCCGAGGCAGTTCTTTGTAATAATACATCGTTGGATAACGTCGACGCTGTACTTGTTTGTCGGGACGCGGTTGCGACGTTTGCAAACATCGCACTGATAGACAGTCTCGCCGAGATTGAAAATTCGACGGCGCTGATCTGCTTCTCCAACAAGAGTAGAGCGTGTTACCATTATTTGACAGCCTGAAGGTCTGAAACAATCTCAATAGAAGACGTTTGATGAACATATGCATCGTGCAAATCTTTTGCAACTTCTAACGGTCTTGCTTGGATTGACGAAAGGTAAATCTCGATAGTTCCTTCGGGGTTAGTTGGATCGAAAGGAACCAACATGATGCGATATTGGTCCGGGCCCTCGCCTTTAGCAATACGAATATTAAGTGGCTTCTTCAAAGTAATAGAATCTTTATGTTGCAAATGTTCCTGCGCTTCTCCAATGACCCATTCACCGGACGTTAATTTGAGTTGTAGTATGTGTGCCATGGTTAATTTTCCTTATAGTTATTGAAAGAGTTTCCCGTATGGTGGGACTGCTGCTGTACGAACAGCATAGTAATGTGGGATGCCGTACAAAATGATTTCCGACTCGGAGATGATCCCTTCAGCAAGGTTCTCACGCAGGTATGTATACTTCAACACATCCGTGACGATATCAAGTGCTTTGTTATTGTCTTCGAACCGTTGGAACAACGACTCCATAACCTGCTTGTAATCAGCGTTCGAGTTCTTCACCTCTTTGCTGTACAGATATTTGTAACCGTTGGTCGGAAACACATAAAATGGTTCTGTGGTGTCTGTTGGCTCGGGACGTGTTCCCGATGCGAACACTGCACGTTGACGGAGATTGCGAAACTGCATTCCGAATGCACGGTTGTACGCCTCACTGAGATCATCGTCCGTGTTTTTCTGACGGACCTTTACGCGATGAAAGTCAGTGTAGTTTCTAGGGAGTAATTTATACAGCGGCAATGCGGCAGATTCACGTAGAAACTGCGCACACTTAGCTTTGAGCGTGTTGATTTCTCGCGAGCCAAATCCCGACGTATCACCAAGCAGTTCTTGTACGAGCATAATAATCCCTTTAATCGGGGGTATTTATGCTACTAGTTCGACCCTTGTTAGGGGCACTCTTACTACTCTGTCGGTGCAGAATCCGCCGCCTGATCTTTCGACGACGCACGGGTCATCACTTGATCAATGAAGTCGTTGCATTCTGCTATGTTCTTCTGCAGCACACAACGTGGGCCCTGCATTACCTCATTAAGGAGATAAGCAAATTCCGTCTCCACAACGTAGGCTTCATTTGGTCCCGCCCTTTTACCACGAAAGGCACGATCAAGCCCTGACTTTGCCTTATTGAATGTGGTTGTCAAATATCGAACGACTTGTTCGATATCCTTTTCTTTGGCTTGTTCACGTTCGGCCATGAGAAGGCTCCTTTTCTTGTTGCGTTTAAACACGTATCAGATAGGGGATCAGATACACCAATGGATAGTTTAGCCAACTTTGGGAGAAAGGTCAACAGGTTGTGTTTTCTCGTCAGATATGATAAGCTGTCTTAACGATTGTTTTGCGCTCGAAAAATAGAACCTAACAAGCATGTCCTAAATAGATCCACTTACAAAAATAAGTTACATACTGACCACATCTTACAACTCCATGAACAAGAACAATAAGGAGAATGCCTAATGTTCGTTGCACCAGAAACACCGCACGTACAGCTAGCGCCCCGCAGGCAAAAGCAAGAAACCGAAGAAACAACACCAGAATCATTTGAAGAGCAAATCCAACAACTCAAAGACAAGTTACAAAAGAAATTTCAAACCTCTTTCGAAGACAACTTCTCCGCAGAAGTGTGGGCTTCCACCTACAAAGATCACAATGACCGTGACATTAATGACACGCTTCTTCGCGTGGCTGTTGCTGCGGGTTCGATTGAACTCACCGACGAAGCAAAGCTTGAATGGACGGAAAAGTTCTACGATCTACTAACCAACTTCAAAGCGACGGCAGGTGGCCGCATATATGCCAATGCCGGTACACAATGGGGCGGCACTACACTAATGAACTGCTATGTGGGACCACGCGCGTCCTACGATCCAGACAGTCTTGACGGTATCCTCGGTCACTTACGAGCACAAGCGCACACTTTGAAATCGGAAGGTGGATGGGGAGAGAACTTTTCATACATTCGACCTCGTGGTTCATTTATTCACGGCGTTGGCGTTGAAACGCCTGGTGCCGTCAAGTATATGGAGTTGTTTGACAAAACATCGGAGATCATTACTTCTGGTTCTGGTCGCAAAAGTACACACAAACAAGCAAAAGGTAAGATCCGCAAAGGTGCCATGATGGGCGTGCTTGACGTTTGGCATCCTGACATTATCGAATTCATCACAGCCAAACAACAGCCTGGTCGACTGACAAAGTTCAACATATCCGTCAACTGTACCGATGAATTTATGACTAAGGTGTTGAAGGTGCTCGAGATGAAGAAGGACATTGAAAATCTTCAATCCGAACAAATTCGAGTTGAAGATTTTCTCAAGAAACACGGAGAGGGCTGGGACGCCGCCGGCGCTCTTGTTAATGCGGAGTTAATGATTCCCCACATTGAGAAAAAGGTAGCTGAGTCAGATGAATGGGTTCTTCGTTTTCCCGACACGACGTTTCCAAAGTACAAGAAAGAATGGGATGGAAATATGATCGCATGGGAAGCGAAAGGCTATCCCGTTGCCATCCACAATACAATTTCAGCAACGTGGCTGTGGAACCTGATTATGGAAAGCACCTATAATCGTGCCGAACCAGGAGTTCTATTTTTGGATCGCGCCAACTACTTCCTTCCATTGAATTATGCTGAAACAGTTTTCGCAACCAATCCTTGTGGAGAGCAAACCCTTGCACCAGGCGGTGTATGTAATCTGGCTTCGCTCAATCTAACACAGTTCGTCAACGAAGATCACACGGGATTTGATCTCAAGAAGGTCGAAAAGTACACCCGCTATCTTGTCCGGTTCTTGGACAACATCAACGACCTCACAAGCTCGCCATTGCCTGAATACGAACATTCAATTCGTAAGAAGCGCCGTATCGGCGTCGGTATTCTTGGGTGGGGTTCAGCGTTGTATATGTTGAAGACGCGCTTTGCATCGAAAGAAGCCAATCAACTCCGAGACAATGTGATGGGTACGATTGCCCGCACTGCGTACATGGCATCGATCGACCTTGCAGAGGAAAAGGGAATGTTCGAATATTGTGAGCCGAAGTGGCACACAGAAGGACCATTTGTTAAGAGTTTGGATCTTCCAAAACGATACATGGAAAAGCTTGCTACAACAGGCATTCGTAACAGCTCGCTTCTATCAATCCAACCAACAGGTAACACGTCTATTCTTGCCAACGTTGTTTCAGGTGGACTGGAACCAGTATTTCTTCACGACTACGTTCGAACAGTGATTGTTAATCATATGCCCGAAGAGCTCGCTGACGTCACACCCAATTGGTATCAAGGTGAATGGCATGAAACAAAGATGTTCAAGTTTGTCAAGGAAGGGGATGAAGAAATCCTTAGAGGCAAAGGTCCAGACGGTGTCATATACAAGGTCGACAAAAATCGAGGCCTTACAAAAGAAGTGCTTTGTGAAGATTATGGCGTTCGCTATATGAAACAACGTGGAGAGTGGGACGGACGTTACACGTGGACAGCGACAGCTATGAATATGACGGTTGCCGATCACGTGAACGATTTAATTGGCTTTGCGCACTGGGTCGATTCAGCAATGTCAAAAACAGTCAATGTTCCTTACAATTTTGGTTTTGATGAATTTAAGGACATCTATCTCGTCGCGTACCGCTCAGAAGTTGTCAAGGGTGTTACAACCTACCGCGCAGGTACAATGACGAATGTTCTCGCAGCGAGAGATGAGAAAGATGCTGATCCCTGCGATGAAGAGATCATTCTTGAAGATGTTAAATTGCCTGATAGTGCTCCTGCTACAATGAAAATTCTGAAGGCAGAAGGACGTAAATGGTACTTGACGGTCATTTGGAACGAAACTCAAACGAGACCATTAGCATTCTTTGTTCATACGAATAATCACGAAAAAGGAATTACAACTTCCGATGCAGTTGAAGTTCTTATCAAGCTGGCGCGCAAGAAAGGTATCCCAAAAAAGCACATTGACATTTCTACTGAGAAGATGGCCACCGATAATAACCCCACAAAAATTGCTCGGATGATCTCATTGAACCTGCGTCACGGCGTGCTGATCAAAAACATCGTTGCAACGTTGGATAAAATCGAAGCAGCTCACGTTGGTTCATTCCTATTTCAGATCAAGAAGTTTCTCTCCTCCTATATCAAGGACGGTGACAGAGTGCAGGATGCAATTTGCGAGGGATGTGGTTCACACAACATCATTTACAGCGAAGGCTGTATGAAGTGTGCGGATTGTGGATCCAGCAAGTGTGGATAAATACCCACTTTGAGGGTTAGGTAAAATGAAATTGAAAGAAGTAAGCGTCCAACGAACTTTATATCACTTGGGTGCAAACATACCAACTTCTTCGTTATATCCATTAACGTTTTTTACTGATGGTGAAGGGAGTGCACAATCGTATGCAGAGTATGCCTCCTATGATAATCCCAAGCTCCATAAAGTTATCAATAATATTATCAACCCCGCTCACGAACGCGACGTGGCCGCTGCTGCTAAAGAAGTGGGAGCATATAAAGAGGGTACTGAGATCGTTGACTATCTTACGATGAACTATTTTGGTAAAGATGCAATCAAAATAGCAAATTATTTGCAGACGAAAGGGTTTGATGGTGCAATATTAAAAGATTTGGCTGCTAATCAACGAACACCGATTATGGCGTATATTCCTTTTAAGCGTCCAACACCAGTTTAAGTAGCAAATTGATCTTTCATGCGATTTTCTGATGGTATCTTCAGTGGATCACCATTAGGCATTTTCAGCGAAGGCTGTATGAAGTGTGCGGATTGTGGATCCAGCAAATGCGGGTAACTCCCTGAGCAATCACGATTCAATAAATACCCGGCTTACCTGGGTTTATTTGGAGAGTGTAGAGTGAAACTGATCGATCTACGTGAAGGTGCATACAAAGCCGCTATTGACCGTCAAGCAAAATACCTTGCCAACGATGTGGCCAAGTATGATCGAGCGACCCGGAAGTTTTGGGCGAAACATTTGTCCAAGGAAGTTGCCTTAGCAATTGCTCGTATGCATCAGCGACCATCAGATGAAGTACGAATAACGCTTGTAAAGAAAATAATGAAGATGTTAGGAGAAGATATGAAAGTCAACGAAGTGGTCAATGCTCAAGGATTAGAACAAGGCGTTCCAGTAGTCGATAGACCACAGTACAAGGTTTTTGTTGACCTTGATGGCGTCCTTGTAGATTTCGATAAGCAGATGACAAAGATAGGATTTCCTCGCGAAGTATTAGAACGTGACAAGCAAGCAAAGAGAAAGTTCTGGCAAACAGTCGGATGGATGGCAAAGAACGGCAAGCCGTTCTGGGGAATAATGGAGCCAATGCCCGACGCTGCTCAGCTATGGAACTATCTCAACAAGCAACATACCAAACCTGAAATTCTATCCGCAACAGGACACGTTGGCAACGCCGTCGAAGAGAAACATGACTGGGTGAAGCGGCACCTTGGTCCACAAGTCAAGGTACATCTTACTCGTAAGAGTTCCGACAAAGCACAATTTGCAGCACCAAATCACATTCTGATTGATGACCGCGCTCAATCAATTGAGCCGTTCATTGCAGCTGGCGGTATTGGCATCCTTCACAAGAACGCTGCTAGTACGATTGCTCAATTAAAGGAATTGGGACTATGAAACTATTTGAAGTAATGTATCCAAAATGCAAGACGTGTGGCTATGATTTCAGCGAAGGTGGCAGAGATCATCGCAGCGGTGTTTGTGATAAGTGTGCGTTCCCTGACAAGAAAAAGAAGAGAGTTAAAGAGAATGCCGGTAGTGCCTTTCAATCGCAGATCGAAGACTTGCTGTGGTCAGACTATCAACAAGATCCTTTTTTGCCAGCTGGTGAAGAGTCTGCAGATGAAATGAGCGATGAAGACTATCTTGATTTCGGAGATCACGTCCGTGATGTTATGAAATTTGCGCGGACCAAACGTATTACGGATCCACAAGAAGCGCTGAAATTGTACCATCAGAACATCGTAGACAGCCACAAGTCACAAAAGGCAATGCACTAAAATGAAACTGAAACAACTACTCCGTGAAGGATATACGGCATACCCACTCAGCGACAAAGTGCGAGCTGATCTAGCTAAGCGCTTTCCCCCCAAATTTCCCGATTTCATTGGGCATCATATTACGCATGTGTTTCCCGTATCGCCGCATGAAGAATCTCCCTTTCCCCTTGGAACGCCAGCCACCGTCAAAGTAATTGGACACGCTGAGGAAGACGGATTGGAAGCACTAGTCGTAACGGTTGACGGCAAAGCGAAACGCGACGACACCAAGCCCTACCACATTACGTGGTCGTTGGATCGTTCAAAGGGAAAAAGGCCGGTTCAATCGAATCAGCTAGTCGCGCGAGGGTTCACACCTGTTGAACCATACGAGTTTACTACCGAACTTCGGTTTTTTAATTAGAAGCTTTCGTCGTCAAACGCGTGCTTGCCACCAATCTTACTGAATGAGCTGTAGTTGTCCTCATCGTCTTGTTCGGCGATGTGGGTTGCCCATTCATCAAGATCTGGGAACTTCAAGTTCTCAGTGGGGTCATACACTGTACCATCATCCGAAACCTCAATCCCGTAAAGATTGGTGATCTCTTCTGTTGGCAGCGTTTGGACGTCAGTCAACACTCTCGCTTGAGTGAGAGAGACGTGATGCCTGCTCATAAGAGCCTCCTTCGTGGATACAACATAGTTTTGTGTTAGACAAATTTGGAGATCGCGCCTACAATCCTGGCTAGTTGTTGAAAGGCTTCAGCAATCTTGGTATTACGGTCAAGATCAAGTGCCAGTGCCTCGATACGTTGCATATCGAGTAAGTCGTCCGCAAGCTGCTTGAACTCATCTTGTGTGAGCTCGCCAGCTTGAAATTGTTTGGTGAATTGTTCGAGCAGCATCGCTGCATTTGCAACGACAGCATCCTCGTGTTGTATTAGGGTTTGAAATGAGTTCATTGCATTAGACCTCCGATAGCAGGTAGCGCACGTTTCAAGCTATTCTCAATAATCTTTAACTTACCAAGACAGTAAGCGCTGGATGGAGCAGGCTGTCTCCAATAGGCAGTGTTCATCTCTTTTAGATTGGCGAGAATCAACGATGTGATCTCTTTGATCTCTTTGTGTGCTGGTCTGTGGGTTGCGTATAGATCAAGTATTTTTGCCTTCTCGACAAGCACCCGCGCGTGGTCGCGAACCAATATAGGTTGGCCGCACAGAAGCGAGACATATTGAACGGCCGCTGTCAATTCTACAAA
>JACZKY010079542.1_pt1 | contig 15773 bp, 9 predicted proteins | sample 8237611 | NCBI WGS metagenome assembly JACZKY01 (sample SAMN16148055, study PRJNA663545) | marine sediment metagenome | biome: sediments and biomass from bioreactor inoculated with such sediments; feature: coastal sediments; material: methane- and iron-fed bioreactor; isolation source: Bothnian...
GCCGTTGGCTGTGGCGCCGTCGCCTTCAGCGTCCGAGTTCTTGCCGATGGACGTGCTGCCGTCGCCGAGAGCCTTCGAGTTCTTGCCGTTGGCTGTGGCGCCGTCGCCTTCAGCGTCCGAGTTCTTGCCGTTGGCTGTCGCGCCGTCGCCATCGGCGTACGAGTTCTTGCCGTTGGCTGTCGCGCCGTCGCCATCGGCTAACGAGTTCTTGCCGTTGGCTGTCGCGCCATCGCCTCGGGCGAACGAGTCCTTGCCGTTGGCTGTCGCGCCATCGCCTCGGGCGTACGACTCCTTGCCGTTGGCTGTCGCGCCGTCGCCTTCGGCGTACGACTCCTTGCCGTTGGCTGTCGCGCCGTCGCCTTCAGCGTCCGAGTTCTTGCCGTTGGCTGTCGCGCCGTCGCCATTGGCGGTCGAGTCCTTGCCGTTGGCTGTCGCGCCGTCGCCTTCGGCGTACGACTCCTTGCCGTTGGCTGTCGCGCCGTCGCCATTGGCGATCGAGTTCTTGCCGTTGGCTGTCGCGCCGTCGCCATTGGCGATCGAGTCCTTGACGTTGGCTGTCGCGCCGTCGACACTGGCGATCGAGTCCTTGCCGTTGGCCATCGCTTCGCTGGCAAACGGCCCGACGACAATACCCGCAAGCAGCAGCAATGTGACACCGACACGCGAAAGCGTGAATGCATTCTGCCGCCGCCTCAAAGTGCCTTGACTGCATCCCGCTGCACATTCCGCCCCCACACCACACGCATTTACCGACTCACACCAATCCACATTGCAATTCTTGCTCAAAATACCCTCGCTCAATTAGCCACTTTAAAAATCACCACACCAATCGAAACCAACGCGTCAGCGATTCACTCCTTTACTCGATAGCGAGTCACATCGCACGCTCAGTTCCGCACGAGCTTCGGCGTTTTCTCCGGCAATCGAACAGCAAGCTGGCTAGAGTCGATCGGCCAAGTCCGCGGTGCGGTGTACCGCGGGAGCTTCAACGGTCGCGTCGTAACGCAGTTTCTACTCGCATCGCGCCCGCCACTTTCCGGGCGTACGCGCTCCGGGTAGTACTACGCAGAAGTTCGCAAGGCGACGCGCACGACGCAAGCGACATTCGAAAAAGCTCTCCCGCCTTGCAGCCGGCGCGATGACTCAGAACTATCCATTAACGAGGGCGTCCGCAGCGCCCCGGTTCCGCCACCGGACAAACGCAAGCCAGACTAATGAATGTTGCCCGGCGGCCCAATACGCGGCGAATGTCAGGCTGCGCTCACGAAAGCCCATCGACCAGAAATTCGTCGCGACGCACGTCGCACAGCCATTTCGGCGTTCGGCCTCTGCCGTTCCACGTCTGGCCCGTCACCGGATTCCGATATTTCTGGCGCCGGTTCACGCCGGGTGGTCGGTGTCCGGCGACGAGCGCCTTGCGGAAAGATCTGCTCCGGTCGAATTTGATACGTCCGCACGGTCTGTCGAATTTCTGAAACGATCGCAGAGATTTCGCGCGCTCTCGCTGCTTCGGCTTCCTGGGTGAGCGCGTCGATCTGTGCCTTCAATTCCTCATAAGTTGCCACAACACCCTCCAGATAATTAGCGTTTCGACGCGCCATTCGATTTTCCCGCGACACCAGTCGACGCGGCACGCGCGATGCACGCGTCGAAACGTACTGAATAAAAAGGCGATCGCCGAACCGGCGATCGCAAAGCCACCTTGCTCCGCGGGGGATCGGAGCGTCGTAGGTGACGGCCTAAAAATATCCTTTAATCAATCGGCGTTCCAATGTCGGGCGGCGGCGACCGCGTACAACCCGATATATTGGGGTGCATCCCACATACGCGACGGATACAAGTCCGGCGATCCTGAGCGCACCAACTTCAAAATCAACGTTTCGCCAGAGAAACCGAAGAAATCGTCATTTTCACCACAACGCGATTTCATACCACGCCGTCTTCGATAATATTCTCGCCTGAAAGTCAAACGATGACGGCAGCCGCCGCCCCGAATCGAGCCCTTTCCTAACGGGGCAATCGCGGCAGGAAGATTCAAATACGTCACCGCAAAACGACCAAGACCAGGCCAAACCAGGATAATGGTCGATCCGCAAACGGAGTAGCGCCATACCAACGAAACAGCAGTCTACTTGAGCGAGAAACGCCGAGCCGTGAGGAATATATGATCGATATATGAATAATTCTGATTTCACATCAACCGCCCCTGGCCTGACGCGGCGTCCGCCCCGTCAGGCCAGGGGTGTTGACGACCAACGCGCTCGCGAACGGGCATTTTGTAAGACCAACATACTGCCGGGCGACATTCGACGCACATCAAGCGCTTCAGATATTAAGCCGACGCCCCTTCTGACGGTTCATCAGCGGCACCTTACGATTCAGAATTGCTGCCTCGCATTATTCCGCCTCATGTCTCGCTCTGTTTAGCAGCGAATATCACAATTGTGAAATTTTTACCGCCCCCGTAAAGACGGTGTTCCACGCCCGTAGCCGTGAATGACACATCAATCCGCCGGACATGAACCACCGAATGATTAAGCTGCATGAGGTGCGGCACCCCTGAATCAGAAACGCTTCAGAAATTTTTCAGAATCAGGCCGCACCAGTCAAATGCCCACAGCTGTTGCATCCCGCGCGGCGCCTAGTTTTCGCCCGGTGCGCTACACCGCAACGGTGTATCGCGTCTTGCGTGTCGATACCATCGGGCGCCGAAGTAACAGTCCGATAACCGAAAAGCTCGCGCAGTCCGAAATACCAGCCGCCCTTCCTTCAGCACGACGAACGTCAGCATGTACAATATGGTTAATTTTCGTCAACGTGAGGCTTCCACGTCTGCCAGTGCAACAGACACGGAAAGGCCGCTGCAATATCAGGTTCGGAGAGTCGATTCACGGCTTCCGCCTCGTACAGCAATGCAGTTGGAAGCACATCAAAAATAGTATGACCATTACCTTAACCGACAGAATTCGACGCCCAAGCGGTCCGTTTCGCCCTTCCCCTGTAGGGGCACAATGACGGACGAAAGCCAACAACCCGGTCTTGCCGCCGATTCGCTCCCGTTTCATCTCGACGAGCGGATGTTGAGCAATCCAGCGACCGGCGACCAGAAGTTTCTGTCACGCAACGAAGCGCGCTTGTTGGGATTGCTGCTGGAAGGGCCGCAGACCAAAGAAGCGCTGATTCATCGCGTTTGGGGCGAACTCGGTGTTGTCGTGACGGACGCGAGCTACTACCAGCTGGTCACGCAGGTAAGAAACAGCTTCGAAGAACTCAGTTTGTCCAGGAAGATTCTTCGGACTATTCCGCGGTATGGGCTCGAACTCGTGCCAAATCGTCCTGAACTCGACGATGAGTCGCTCGATGATGAGCCCGAACGCGGTGAAGTCGACACACCGCCGGAAAACGCAAGCGTCGCATCAGCACCGGACGCCTCGTGTGCGGATCAGCAATCCGTTCCGGAACCGGCTACCGCAGGTGCGGAGAACGACAGCGTTGGCCCGACGACGGCAAGCGCTGAAGCAAAGCCGACGCCGCGCGGCCGATTCGGCCTCTTGTCGCAGATCACGCGAGCGCGATACCTGGCGATACTGCTCGCAACGATGGGCGTAGCGCTGATCAGCGTCTATTTGAGCGTATCGTACACACGAGCCCCATCCGGGAAAAAGTCGAAGCCATGGATAGAGCGCAATGTATCGGGCATGCGAGTATATGTGCGGGATTCGGCGCTGTCGTCAGAGTTGATCGCCTTCTATATATCGAAGGCACACCCGGAAAATCAATGCGATTCCGAACCGCGGAGCTTTGATTATTATTTTGAGGAAACACCCTCAGTGATGCAAATGCTCGTTTACGAACCCCAAACCCGGCTCCCATGCGTTACCTATTATTTTTACTGACTGCGGCCGTCACGATCGCTGCATCATATGGCGTTTACATACGCCTCACGGCAGGCGACATCAAGAAAGATTCCCTCATTGAATGCGAGGGAAAGACGATATCCATGTCGGGTAACGATGGCGTGATAATGCATACGCTCGTCTATTCAGTATCGCCCGCAGACGGCAGCGCGCAGTTCCGCTACATGGATGCCAATGGACATGCGTCGGCGATAAGGCAGATTCGACTCGGCCAGACTTCGGTAAAAGCTTCACGCGAGCGCATCCTGTTGTCTGGCGTCGTCACGGACTTTTCCGGTTCGGGCGACCTGCCCAAAGACGATCCGTTTCTGATACAAATTCATAAAGGCAACTCCATACTGTTCGATATGAATCTGTTCAAGGACAGGGTCTGGAACGTAGGAATCGGATCGCTCGATCTTGGTTATTGCATCATGTATAAGTGAGCGAGTTCGCTGAATCGTCGCGCAATGCGCTCGTGGATCTGAACTGTGTGCCTATCATTCCAAATCGCCGTGCCATCAAACCAGATCCGCGACTTCTTCATCGCGTGCTTCGTCGTGCGGACTTGCAGCCGGCGTTCCGGCAGGGTGCGCGACCGGGGCAAGGTCACCGCGACAACCGATGCGCGGGCAATGGGTGTTGTAACAGCGCACCTGGAACACATCGGCAGACCCCGAATTCGGCATGCAGCGAACCGCCTGCATGCCCTCGAACTCGTCAGGCGACGCCGACGCATCCGCATCGATCGGCCGCCCCGAGCAGCAGATGCTGTCCTTCGCCCTACGCAGACGCAAGCGGGACACGGTCGTCAACGCGAACACGAAAACGCAGACGCCCAACAGCATCGCCTCGATCAGCAATACAAACGTGACGATCAACCAGCCGTCGAGCAGGTCGACGCACCAGAGCGAAACCAACAGCACGCAGAGAATCACGAAGACTGCGGGCACGACGAACAGCACCCATCGCGAAGTCTTGTCCCATGCATCATCGGCGTGCCATCGCGTGGAAGATGGAAAACGGGTCGACGTCGTTTGATCGAGCATTTCAAACCTCCGATCGGCGTCGTTCGAGATCGAGCGACACCGCTAACTGATCCGTCAATGGACAGAGCAAGAAGTCCAGCGACATGTCGCCGGTGATGTCTTCATGCGTGTCGAGGGTGATGGAACGAGGCTCGGCCCGACGTGCCGCCGCTCACCGCTGAAGTGCCCCGCTCGGTGCCGCGCTCGGTGCCGCGCTCGCTGCACGCCACTCACGAGCCGCTCACCAGCCACTTGCCCGGCGCGCGATACGGTATAGCTTCGACCAGGCTTGAGCTCGCTTCGATAACGACATGCCAGGTGGCTTGTCACGACAGTGCGTACTTCGCAGCAGGGCTCGCAAGTGCCAAAGCTGTTCGAGCGACTCGCGACAGGCAACGGTTGCCGGCATCTATCGCCGCAGCGACGCCGCCGTAGTTCGCGGGCAGGATTCGGTGTTGACGATACGCGTTGTGGATCATTGCGAAGCGCTGCGCGTGGTTCTACGAGCTGTGAGTCAACTATCGCGCGGGTACTCACCCGGCTTGGCGAGGATGTGGAGAATGCCCTCGCCCGGCAAACCGATCATTCAAGGCCATGTCGCGGGGCCCCACTGCGTCACGTTTCGCGGACATACGCGAGGAGCAGACCACCACCACATACGCGCTCTGCAACGCCGACGCTGGCGTCTCGACCGTACGGTCGATTGCCGGCGTCGAGCGTCGCAGCCGGCGACTTACCACTGATACGACGCGCCCGCACCCCAGACATAATTGCTGCTGTAGCTCACGCCGGCTCGCACCTTCAGGTTTTGCGTAATACGCGCGGTAGCACCGAGCGCAGATGCCTGATACCCCTTGTAGTTCGCGGTGCCGATACCGACCGCCAGCGTCTTCGCCGCGTCGACGTCCGGAATCATCGTCAGTGCCGTTGCCGCTGCAATACCGGAGTACGCATCACGCGCGACCGAGTTGATCTGGCCTTGCATGCTCGACAACTGGTTCTGGATGCCGGAAACGGTGGCGTTCAACTGCCCGACGTTCACTGCATCCGTATCGGCCACGCCCGCTGCGAGGTTGGTGACGCGGCGCTCATTGCCGGACGAACCGACCGACACCGTATTGGCCTCGTTCGCGACGGAGCCCGTTCCGAGCGCCACCGAATTCGAACCCGATGCGACAGCGCCCTCGCCCATCGCGACGCTGCGCTCGCCCGTCGCGCTGGCGTTCGTGCCGTACGCCGAGCTGTGCGAGCCCGCCGCAACCGCACCCGAGCCGGTCGCGACGCCGTTCGTGCCGGACGCAACCGAATTCACGCCAAGCGCGGTACTGCCTTCGCCGGTCGCCGCCGAGCTCGCGCCGAATGCCGTGCTGCTGTCGCCGGAGGCAACCGAGCTCGAGCCGTTCGCCGTGCTATTGGTGCCCGAGGCCGTCGAGTTGTTGCCCGTGGCCGTCGTGCCGTCCGCCATTGCCGAAGCCTTCTCACCGGTTGCGGTGGAGCCCACACCGGATGCGGTCGAGTCGGTGCCGGTCGCGGTGCTGTTCTCACCGGTCGCCGTCGAGTTCGTACCCGTCGCCGTGCTGTTGTCGCCCGACGCGGTGCTGCTGTCGGGAGACACGGCGGCGTTCTTGCTCGCGGCGCTCTCCAGGCCGACTACCGCTGTGCTGAGCGACGACACTTGCGACGTCAGCACGTCGTACTGCGCGGCGAAGTCCTGCTGCAGAGTGTGCACTTGCGAGCCATTGACCGCATCCGTGCTGGTAGCCGAAATCGTACCGGCCGCGACGTTCGTCAGCAGGACTGCGTTCGTGGCGCCTACCCCGCCGAGCGTGATGAATGCCCGCGACGAATCGTCATAAGACACGGCGTTGCCCATCGACGTCTGGAGACCGTTTATAGTCGCGCCGAGATCGCTCAGGTTCGCGTTGACCGTGCTGAGTCTCGTCGACAGCGTCGCGACCTCGTCCGCAGTGCCAAGCAGCGACGTGGACAACGACGACACGTCACGTTCGCTCGATGACAACCCTGTCGACAGCGAAGTCAGGCTGTTCGACGTCGTGGTCGACAGAGAATGCAGCTGGCTGACGTTGACGGCGTCCGTATCCTCGACGCCGGCGGAGATACCCGTCAGCGTACGCGTTCCTTCGCTGCCCGCGAAATCCACCGTGCGGCCGGTCGACTCGGCGCCGACGCTGATTGCACCGGTTGTCGCATCCTGCGTCACGACGCTCGTGCCGGTTGACAGCATGCTGGTCGAAAGCGATGCAATGCTCTCCGCCGTCGACGTCGACAACGACGTGATGCTGTTTGCCGTCGAAGTCGACAAGGATGCAAAGCCATTGTTCGTCGAAGTCGACAGCGCCGTGATGCTAGCTTCGGTCGAAGTCGACAAGGACGCGAAGCCGCTGTTCGTCGAAGTCGACAACGATGCAATGCTGCCGCTTGTCGACGTCGACAACGAGGCAAGGCTGTTTGCCGTCGAATCCGACAACGATGCGATGTCGCCAGCCGTAGAAGTAGACAACGATGCGATTTCGCTGGCCGTGGAAGTAGACAGCGAACTGACGCTGCTCGCAGTCGACGTCGACAGCGAGTTCAGCTGCGACATGTTGACGGCGTCGGTCGACCGGACACCGGCAGCCACACCGCTGAGCAATATGCCATCGGTTGCATTCGACATCGTCAATACGTTGCCATTCGCTCCGCCCGTGCGGAAGTAAATCTTGCCAGCATTGCCGTCGAGAACGACCTGCGTATCGTCCGCAGTCAACCCGACCCAATCGGTCGATCCACCGGGCGTCAAGCCATTGATCCAGGCTGCCGAATTACAGCCGTTGGACAGCACGCCACCGTTGCCGCTGACGTTGTTGGTGCCGCCCTTGTACGTCAAACACAAGCCAGTATTCGATGCAGCGTGCGCCTCGGGGGCAAACGGTCCGACCATGCCGAGCGCAAGCAATGCTGCCGCACCCAGAAGCGTCACCTTCAAAAAGCGCTTCGTTTCGAGCGCAGGCTCGACGATCTTCGACGTTCCGCCAGCGTGCCCTACTGCGTTCTCCGACACTGCAACCCACGTACGCGTCGCTTCGCACCACACCGTTTTGTAAATCTTGTTCATGCAATCCTCCCACGAATTTAGTTCGTAGTGCTACGTTGATGGCGGACACACATGACTCGAATCGAGCCGGAAGCGTCGTCAACGACACGGTCAGAACATGGAATTAACCCGGCACATCGGATTAATCGAGAAGGCTCGCCAAGGACAGAATGTCTTCACATCACCCCGCGAGATCTAGACTCAAAGATATCGAGATACCGAAAATCAGAATATCTCAATTGTTCTAATTTTCCGTACACGTCCGAATCCGCAGCGACACAAGTACGTATGTACGAACGGCAACCGACAGATGGATATCGACGCGAGCCTGCAGCGACTCAGGTCACGAAGCCGAAACAGGGATCAGATGATAGAAGCGCAGCAAGCTGTCGACAGTCGCCCTTGAAGAGCTACGAGCACGCGCGTCGACGACACCTCAGGCAGACCGGCGATTTTCCATTGAACCGGTCGTGTATTTCCACGGGCTGCGCCTGGCACGCGCGCTTCGCCGCACCTGCACGCGCAGGGACGCGTACCTCGGATTGGTCGCACCGCTGGCAAATGGAGTTCAAACCGAAGAGTGAACCAGATCCGCGACTGGCGGCGAAACGCCTTTCATCGCTGCTCGATCGCTATCCAATCGACGTTGCGCTTCATGCGAAGCCCGGATACACGATGTTCCAACTTGGTGGGCGTGAACACGCGTTGAATCACGCGCACTCCGCATTGCGCTCACGAACGCCGGTGCATTGCTGCGAGCGATGTTTTCGCCGACATCCCGGTGCGGGACTTGACACAACAGCGTACTCGACGCGTTGCATTGCGGCGCCTTGATCGTATGAACGGAGCAGCGGCACATGCGGCGGCGTCACGCCGCCGCGTTACTGCGGTACCTCGGGTTCCCGGAACTCGTTGCGAGCGACAAGCGGGCATAGCGCCTCACGACAAGAGCCTCATGACGACCCGCGCCCGTCGGCACAAGCAAGCAAGGCTTGCGCGTTCATCGGCTTGAACAGCGCGTCGCCCTGCAAGTCGATGTGGCGGTACTTTCGCAGGAATTCGAGCTGGCTTGCGCTGTCGACGCCGGACACAGTCAAGGTCAAGCGCAGGTCATGTGCAAGGCGCGACACGCTCGACAGAATAGCCTCGGCCGTCGTCGACTGCGGCAAGCGCGCGGTGAACGGCTCGCTGAACTTCACGCCCGTCACCGGCAACACCAGCAACGTCGACATCGCCGTGTGGTGCGCGCAGAAATCGCTCAACACGATGCCGAATCCCTTTCGTCGCAAACGTTTGAGCGTGTCGAGCAACGACTGCGATTCCTCGCGCTCGGGCATCTCCGGAATGTCGAGCGTCAACTGCGCCGGCGCCACGCCGAATTCCGCGACCGACCGCGCCAGATGCTCCGACATTCCGTCGGCACACAGCCGCGCGCCCGACAGCCTCAGCGAGATCGGCAGCGCGCCACTGCGCTGCTTGTACCACTGGCCCAACTGCCGGCACACCTCACGCACGACATATTCGCTGATGCTCGCCGATACGCCCAGCCGATCTGCAATCGCGTACGAAACTGCCTGACTCAATGCACCCCATCGAGGGTGATGCCATGTCGCCATCGCTTCCGCGCCGGTCACGGCCGCCGACCACGTCGAAACGATGGGCTGGTAATCGATTGCGAACTCACCGAACTCGATCGCCTGCTCGAGCTCGGCCGCCCGGAACGGGAAGTCGACCTCGTGCTCCCAAGCGGTCCATGCGTCCCGATGATGCGGGATGCCCGCTCCCATGTTGCTCTCCCAAAGACGCCGTTATCGACGGGCCGCGATTGCGGCGCCTCATGTCCGTCGCGCGCGACGTCGCATCGTGCCACCCCTGATCCGAAGCGTTTGCTGCGATGCGCGCGCGAACTTCCGTCAAAGGTAAACCGGGCACAGCGGCGCGCGAATCACAATTCTTAGATTCAGAGATCGGGAGGATGACGAGCACGTGCTTTGCGACAGACCGGGCCCGGCGCGCCAAATCGCGCGCGCCGGATCAATGCGCAACGTCGCGCGGCTGACGATCAGCGTCGCGCCAGGACCGCGGCCATGTACGCAAGCTGATCGCGGATGGCCATCGCCTGCAATTCGACTTCGCGATCCCATTCGACCGCTTCGCGCGCGTAGGTCCGCAGTTCCTGGCATTGCTCGTACAACCCGGACGGCCCGAGCACCGCAAGCCCGCCCGCGACGCCATGCAGCCAGTGCCTGAGCCGCGTCAGCGTACGCTCGCGCATCACCTCGTCGAACTCGGCGAGTTCCCGGCCGGCCTGGATGCGGAAGGCCTCCACGTACGCTTGCGGCACGTCGGGTACGTCGGGAAGCGCGTCGGCCACATCACCTTCGTCGCCCCGCTGCTTGTCACAGCTGCCACGCTCGGCGCTTTGCCGCACGATGGCCGCGAGCGTCTCGAGCGGAACGGGTTTGGCCAGATAGTCGGTGAAGCCGCGGGCGCGCCCCTCGGCGATGTCTTCCGGCCGCGTGCTCGCGCTCACCGCATAGACCGGCATCGCGAAACCTTGCGCCCGCATCTCGGCGAGCAACCTGAATCCGTCCATCACCGGCATGTCGATGTCGGTCATCACGATGTCGACGGTCTCCTTCGACAGCAGCGCCAGCGCTTCCTCGCCGTTGGTCGCCTCGATCACGTGCGCACCGAGCGTCGTCAGCTGATCGAGCAGCAAGCTGCGATTGAGCAGGTTGTCTTCGACGATCAGGATCGTCGCGGCACCGGCGCCGCCGCGCAGGTTCGCCACGCCGATCGGCACGTCGCGTCCCGCCGTCAGCATCCGTGCCGCCGACTTCAATCCTTCGAGGCTGTAGATGCTGATCTCGACACCGCCGTCGTCGCGCCGGCTTGGCACCAGCGGCCCGGCCTGCGCGGCCCACACGATCGAGCCAGGCGTCGGCCACCACGCCAGCACTTCCGCCGGCGCGAACTCGTCCGTCACGATCAGGAACTCGTGCGCATGCGCGTCGATCGGGTCCACCGGATTCGACACGGCCGTCACGACTGCGTCGGCCGGGTCGAACAAGTTGCCGAGCCATTCGAGGTTCTCCTGCGCGCGGCACAGCACGGCGACGCGACGATACGGCAGCGTCCAGCCGGCGCAGCTCACATCGCCCTCGGAGGCCTTCAGCGGCAGCGTGACGGTGATGCGCGTTCCGACGCCCACCGTGCTCTGCAAATCCATCTGTCCTTTCATCAAGTCGCACAGGCGCGCGCAGATCGACAGCCCGAGGCCGGTGCCGCGCGCTTGCGTAAGCCGGTTGCTGTCGCCTTGCGTAAACGGCAGGAACAGTCGCTGTTTCAGGTCGTCCGGAATGCCGATGCCGGAGTCCGTCACGCTGATCTCGAGTTCGCCCGCGCGCCAGCTCGCGCGCAGCACGATCTTCCCGGACGGCGTGAACTTGAGCGCGTTGCTCAGCAGGTTGTTGACGATCTGCGAAATGCGGATCGGGTCGAAGTAGAGCCGCGACGGGAGGTTGCGCTCGAACACCGTATAGAACTTCAACCCTTGCTGCGTCGCGAGCGATGCGTGCGACAGCGCGAGACGCTCGAGCAGATCGGCGACGCACGCCCATTCTTCCATCAGGCTCAGCTCGCCGACGTCGATCTTCGAAAAGTCGAGCACGTCGTTGACGATCTGCATCAGCCCGTGGGCCGACGTCTCCATCGCCTTCACGCGAGCCTGCTGCTCCGGCACGAGCGCGCCGCCTGCAAGCAGCTCGATGTTCCCGACGAGCGACGCGAGCGGTGTGCGGATCTCGTGGCTCATCGACGCGAAGAAGGCGACCTTGGCCTTCGCGGCGGCATCGCTCGTCAGCTTGGCCTCCCTCAGCAGGATTTCCGCCTGATGATGGACCGTCATGTCGGTGATCGCGCAGAAGAACACCTCCTGGCCGTTCAGCGTCGCTGGCGCGTAGGTGATCTCGATGTAGACGGCCGCATGCCCGGCGCGCGACAGCGCGAACGGGAACTGGAAAATGCGGGAATCGTCCGCGTCGGCGTCCTGGTCCGTGAGCGCCGATTCGAACGTGTTCTGCAACTCGGGCGGCAGATGCTTGTCAGCGATCCGCAGCGCGAGCATCGTGCGCGCGATCGGGTTCGCGACCACGATCTCGAGCGTCACGCGCCGCACGATGCACAGGCCCACCGGCGTCGCATGCACCAGCAAGTGATTGAGCATCTCGCTTTCGAGCGCGCGCGATGCCTCCGAATAGATGCGCGTCAGAAACCTGTAGTTCCAGTAGCGGAACGCGATGAACAGCAGCGCGATCAGCACGATCGTGGCGCCGCCGATCAGCCACAGCTCGTAACGCATCGACCGCAGCTGCAGCTCGAGCGGCAGCAGGTACATCATGTGCCCGAACCCCGCGTACAGCGCCGGGCGGCGCAGCGCCCAGCCGAATCCCGGCACCCAGTGATACAGGCCATCCTGTTTCGTGACGAGGCTCGCGTCGACGCGGCGGACCATCGCGACGTCGGCCGCATCGACCAGTGGCACGCCGTCCGCATCCACCACGACCGGCTGCTGAACGCGCCCCGCGCGCTCGATCGTCGCGATCAGGCTGTGCAGATCCACGCTTGTCAGCACGATCGCATAGAGCTCGTCGCCCCTGAACACCACGGAAGCGCCGACCATGTGCAACTCGCCGCCCTGCCCGCCGCTCCCGACTGCGAACCAGAGGATCTGTTTCTTGCGGGCGGCTTCCGCTGGGTCGATGCCGCGCTTCTTGTAGCGATCCAGCACGGCGGCGACGAGTTCGGCCGGCGTGCTCGAACGCAGCGCACTCAGGTCGCCCATCGGAAACAGATGACCGTAGCCGACCGAGCCGTCCGCGGTGACCATGCCGATGCTGGGCGCCTGCCCGGTGTTCGTCAGCAATTGCACCGTGTAGTCGCAGCTCTCGCGCAGCGCGTTGTCGTCGACCTTGTTCTGGTCGATCGCCGTGCACGTGTTCGGTGCGGCCACGCTCGTCATCGCCGGTGTGCCGTTCATCCGCAACTGCAGTACGAGCGCGGCCGTCGTGAGCACCATGCGCCGCTGCAGGAAGGTATCGACCACCTCCCTCTCGTGAATGCGCGCGGCTTGCTCCTCCTGCCTGAACGCCGTCTGGAACAATCCGACGATCGTGATGATCGACACGGCCAGCGCAAGCGCCACGAGCAGCGCAATGACGACGGAAAACACGCGACGCTCGCGCGTCAGATTGGATTCGACCGAATAGAATTTCTTCAGCGGCGAGCCGTCGGATTCTTGAAGAATGCTCTGCATCAGAGCAGTCCCTGCTCACGCGCGCAGTCGATCAGATCGACGTTCGTCTCCACATGAAGTTTGCGCATCGCTGAACGCTTTTGCGTGGAAATCGTCCCGAGCGAACGATTGAGCATGCGTGCGATGTCCGTCAGTGCCACGCCGGTCACGAACAGCCGCACGACCTCGAGCTCCTTCGGCGTCAATGCCTGGAAGTCCGACATGCCGGGCTTCAAACTGCCGGCCAGCGCGAGCCGGTGGGCCATGCCCGGCGACAACGATTGCGTCGCGCCGTTCAGGATCTTTCTGCAGACCTGGCCGAGTTCGCCGATCTCCTCTTCCTTCCCGACCACTCCGGCCACGCCCATCCTGCACAGCTGATTGATCAAGCCCGCATTCGTGAGCATCGTGAAGACGACCACCGGCGTGTGTTCGTAGGCCCGCATCAACTGGGAGATCAGGCGCAATCCGTCCTTGTCGTCATCGCCCTGCTGCATCGCGAAGTCGGTCACGACCAGATCGACCTTTTGCTCGCGGAGCGCATCCAGCAACGCGCTGCCCGACGAGACCGCCGCGGCCACGCGGAACCCCGGCAGCGAGTCGAAGTAGCTCGTCACGGCGCGCAATACGATCGGGTGATCGTCGGCAACCGCGACGTTGGTGGTCAATGCGACGTGGGACATGACAACTCCAAAAACGGCAGAAAAACGAAATGGCCTCTAGCGGACGTGACAAGCCGACTCCGGAACAATCTCGATGTCGAACCGCGGGCCGTCGAACGCGCTGCGCGTTTAGACCCGACCCAACGGCGCCTGCAATCCCCGCTTCGCAGTTTCACGCGCGCATTTGTCGTCGATTGCGAGTATTCACACGAGCGTCGTCAGAAGATGGGCTTGTGTACGTTCCATGCGGGCTTGTATGCTCGCATTCTACCGTGAGTAGAACTCGCGGTCGATTTCATATGTCATCCAAATCGTTTTATCGCGATGAAAACCGGCGCCCGCCGCCTGCCGCGCGGGCACGTCTATCCGTCAGAGCCTCCGGCGTACGCGCTTTCCCGGTATCGCGCTGCGTCGTCGACTTAATACACGGCGCGCTTCAATTTACATGCATAACGCGCCGATCAATACCACAAATAGCGCGAGAATGTCACGCACAAAATCTGAATACAATACTTTAAATAACGATATCAGATTGATAAACAAAACGATATCCTCATCTAATGTTTAGCAGTCTGGAAATTTGAAATACCGAAATTCCACAACGCAATTGATCTATATCAAAAACGATTCTTGCAACGCCTCATTGCGCGCTGTAATTTTCATGGGCGCCAAGTTTCAATTACGGGAAAATATACTCCGGAGGTATCAATGAATCACGAAGATAGCGATTGCTGTACCGCGCACCACATCGGGCGTCGCGCCACTCTGAAATCCGCATTCGGCATCGCGGCGCTCGGAATCGTCGGCGGGATATTTCCCGGGGCAGCGGAAGCGGCTGCGCTGACCAAGGCCCAGCGTGACGCGATGACGCCCGACGACGTGCTGGAGATGATCAAGAAGGGTAATGACCGATTCCGATTGGGCAAAATGCATACGCATGATTACCTCGCCCAGAAGCGGGCCAGCGTAAACGGTCAATACCCTGCCGCCGTGATTCTGAGCTGCATTGACTCGCGCGCACCGGCGGAAGTCATTCTCGATGCCGGCATCGGCGATACCTTCAATGCCCGCGTCGCCGGCAACGTCGCCAACGACGACCTGTTGGGCAGTCTCGAATATGCCTGTGCCGTGGCCGGCTCGAAAGTCGTGCTGGTAATGGGGCACACGTCCTGTGGCGCAATCAAGGGAGCCATCGACGGCGCGGAACTCGGAAATCTGACCGAGTTGCTCGCGAAAATCAAACCCGCGGTCGAGAGCACCGCGTACACCGGCGACCGAAGCAGCAAGAACAACGAGTTCGTCGACGCGGTCGCGACGACCAATGTTCAACTGACGATCAGCGAGATCCGTCGCCGCAGCAGCGTGCTGGCCCAGTTGGAGAAGGACGGGAAGATCAAGATCGTCGGCGCCATGTACCACCTGGTCGGCGGCAAGGTCGTCTTCCTCAGCTGACCCGTCAGGTCGGGCATTTCAATTCTCGAGAGCGTCCTCGGTTGCGTTGCTCCGGATCGCTGCGAAAGCCAGCGGCCGGTCAAACCGAGGCGCTCGACGACACACACTGCCGTTGCGCCACGCGCTCACGCGCCGCCGTCGCGGCCCGCCATGCGTTCGATCCATTGCTCGAACGCGGCTACCGCGGGATCCGCGCTGCGATCGGCATTCGTCACCAGCATGTAGTCGTCAGCGCGCCATACCGGCGCTGCGATTGGACACACGAGCCGCCCCTCGGCGAGATCGCGACTGATCAGCGGCAGCGACGCCAGCGCCACGCCGAGCCCCTCGACGGCCGCGCATAGC
>JACZKY010045780.1_pt1 | contig 15767 bp, 21 predicted proteins | sample 8237611 | NCBI WGS metagenome assembly JACZKY01 (sample SAMN16148055, study PRJNA663545) | marine sediment metagenome | biome: sediments and biomass from bioreactor inoculated with such sediments; feature: coastal sediments; material: methane- and iron-fed bioreactor; isolation source: Bothnian...
CCTGATAAACGATGTACTCGTCGCCCGCTTCTTTCAATAATTTGATTTCAGAAAGTTTCATCTTCTCACCTCGCTTCAGCTATTTAGGTTCTAAACTCACCTGTCAACAAATCATCCACCTGCAATGTTTTCCCCTTATAATTCACATAGATAAATGTGGTTTTCCTAGTTGCTTGTCCTAAATAGTTGAGCAACAAGGAGACAGTATGGGCTTCACCTACGCTTATCGAACCGACGAAGATGACGACGATGATGAGGATCAGGAGAAACGGGAACGTTCTCAACCTCGTAAGAAACCGTATCAACACTACGAACAACAATTTGCTATTCAACATGTTCATTTTTATCTGAGTGAGTTTATTGTTGAACCACAAGCATATGGTGATATGATTCATCGTATCAACATAGCCACACCCGCCGACGTTATTTTCCTCCACTTGAACACGCATGGAGGACGTCTCGATACAGGTATTCAACTGATCAACACAATGCAAAACTCTCAAGCTAAAGTTGTAACTGTTCTTGAAGGGATGGCATACTCTCTTGGTACGTTGATCTTTCTTGCTGGTGATGAAATGGTTGTCAACGATCACTGCATGATGATGTTCCACAATTTCAAAGGTGGCATTCTTGGAAAGGGCAATGAGTTGATCTCACAACTTGATGCAACCGTCAAATGGTTTGCTGCTCTCGCCAAAAAGATTTACGTTCCCTTCCTCACTGAAGATGAGTTTGAACGCATGTTAAGAGGTGAAGACCTTTGGATGCATTCCCCTGAGATCCGCAAGCGTCTTGATAGGATGATCAAAACTATTGCGGCAAAGAAACCTCTACGAAAGAAACCCTTACGGAAAGTTGACGTTCCCCTGCAATAATCGTATAGTTCCAAAGGACATTAGCATCTATGGAACATATAACTCTCGAACAGATCGTTCGTCAACACATTTCGCTACCCCAACGTCCTAACGGTCAGGGGTGGTATTCTGTTTTGTGTAAAGTTTGCAACGATCATGGAAAGAAGGGCAAGAGAGCGGGCTTTCGCTTTGATGGGCACACAGTAGGCTACAACTGTTTCAATTGTGGTCATACGGCAATGTTCGATTCATCTACACACCAAACTCTTTCACGTGATATGGTTGCGACGTTGGAAGCGTTTGGCCTCAAGAAAGAAGACTGGCAACCAGTTATGTTGTCTTTGATGGCTGGACTGCCTGTCATTAGTCATCAAAAGAAGAATGCTCAATATGAACCAACGCCAATTGAGATGCCTTCTTTCATCACACCTCTTGATTCTAGTGGAGATGATTTTGATCTATATGCAATTGAATATTTGAAAGATGAGCGAGCAATTCAATGGGACGCTTATCCGTTTTACATTGGTCGTAAGTCTGATAATCCGAGTTCTCAACGATGGTATGGACGCCTAATCATTCCTTTCTTCAAAGACGACAATTTGATTTTCTTTCAAGGTCGCGACCTTACAGACGTTCGTCAGAAAAAGTACCTAAGTCCTGATATTTCCAGGGAAAACGTTCTTTACGGGTACAACCGACTATTTGAGGAAACAGACGAACCACTATATATTGTCGAAGGATGGTTCGATGCCTGGCACTTAGAAGGGGTGGCAATTCTTGGAAACAAGATGACACAGCATCAAATTCATTGGTTATCTCAAAGTAGAAGACCTAAGATTGTTATACCTGACCGTTTCGGTGATGGACATCTTCTCGGTGAGCAAGCAATCGATCTTGGATGGTCTGTTAGTACACCTGATATAGGTGAGTGTAAAGATCCAAATGAAGCCATTATGAAGTATGGTAAGATTTATACTCTGATGTCAATTCGAAATCACACATACTCCGATTTCGAAGCGTCAGTAAGGTTGAAGTTCTATTGCGAAGAGAAGAAGAATGACGCACGACAAAGCTCGAACATTCGTAAAAGAACACGTAAGAAGCAAGGGTGATAAGAGTGTCGAAGTAACAGAGGCTTTGATACGCTACTGGTGGGGAGTGCTGAACACAGCAGTTTTCTATGGTAGATTGCACAAAATCGTCGGCGTGGAAATCAAGCGAACCAAGGACGCTTGGGGTTGGGCTAAGACTATAGATGGTCGTAAGGGACGCGTCAATATTCGAATGGAGCCAATGTACATTTCTAAGCTAATGTTTCTGACAGTGTTGATTCATGAAATGGTGCACACTTGGGAACACCAACATCACACAGTTATGGGACATGGTAAACGATTCTTTGCATGGAAGAATCGCATCAAACGAACAGTAGGTTTAGAGTTGACAGAAAGAATGAACGAAGGAGATTACACATATGAGTGACCCACTACCAGAACCAGAAAAAGAAATACGATCAGACCTATGGCCAACCATGGGCGTTTCAGAATTGAACAAGCAAAGAGATCTTGTTCTTGACAAACTATCTCTCGCTCGTTCAATGCAGGGATTTACGCCTGCAACAATCACAATTAGCCTCGTATTGGAGCAAGCGTTGAAAGATCTGACCGAATTGATAGACAATAGAGCTTCACAGAAACCAGAACTCAAGGGTCATGATGGCTAAAGATAAGCAATACACTGGCAAGGACATCAAGGCGCTGAGCGACCGGGATCACGTTCGCTTACGTACGCAGATTTATCTTGGTAACACCCATCCAGCAGAATACTGGATTCCTGAACTTACAAGCGATAAGTTTCAAATCAATAAGGTTGAGTTTATTCCTGCCGTCTATAAGGCTGTTGGGGAAATTATTGATAATTCCCTGGATGAGTTTGCACAAATCTCTTCCAAAATCAAATTGCTGAAGATAGAAGCTCAACCTGAACAGGGTCTCTACACAATCTCTGACAATGGACGAGGTGTACCAATTGACAAGCATGAGACTGGTATTCCAACACCAGAGGTTGTGTTTGGTCAATTGCGATCAGGTCGAAACTTCAGCGATGAAAAAGAGGTTGGTGTCATTGGACAAAACGGTGTTGGGTCAGCTTGTACCAACTTTTGTTCCACCGACTTTGAAGTAACCATCTATCGCGATAAGAAAAAGTACTATCAGAAGTTTGTTGATGGAGCCAACAAAGTTTCCAAACCGAAAACTTCTGCCATTGCTTCATCAAAAACCGGAACAGAGGTTCAGTTTCAGCTCGATCCAAGCGTCTTCAAAGACGTAGCATTGCCAGAAGAAGTGATACGCAATCGGGCAATTGAAATCGCAATGACTAATCCCGATATCACAGTTGAATACAATGGTGAGCGTTACCGCTTCAAGAAAGGAATGGAGGAGATTGTTCAAAGGTTCGCTGAAAAGGGAACCTACTACACATTTACTTTGAACGAAGATGACATTCAAGCAGAGTTCTACGTTGTGTTGGGTGTTGGAGACAGTATTGATGAAACAATGTTCACATGGGTGAACAGTTCGTTCTTATTTGACGGAGGAAAATGTAACACACAATTCTTCAATGCATACTTTGATGCAACGATTGCTCACCTCGCCAAGGAGGCGAAGAAGCAGAAGAGTGAAGTGACACGCAACGACGTTCGTCAAGACCTGATTGTCTTTGCAAACATTCGTCTGAAAAACCCTGAGTACGACAGCCAAGCAAAAACACGTTTGACGGGTCCAGATCTCCGTAAACAAATAAGTGGAATGGTTCAGAGCCAATGGAAATCATTTGCCAAAAAGAACACAGAATGGCTTGCTGAAGTTCTCGAGAGAGCAACAGAACGTCATCACCGCCAAGAAGACAAGAAGGCTATCGATGAACACCAGAAGGGACTCAAGAGGCGTGTAACAGGCTTGCTTGATGCAACAGGACGCGTACGATCTGAATGTCAAATTCTGATCACAGAGGGAACGTCAGCAAAGAGTCAGATTAGCGAAGCTCGAGATCCAACAACAACAGCTGCCTATGAGCTCGGTGGAAAGATCAACAACGTGTATGACAATACGCCCGCTCAAGTATTGAAGATGGACAAGGTAACAAATCTATTATCGGCGATCGGCCTTACGCCAGGCAAGAAAGCTGTTCGTAGTGCTCTAAACTATGGTCGAATCGTTATCGCCACAGACGCTGACTATGATGGTGATGATATCTTCACTCTTCTGATCAATTTGTTCTTTCAATTCTGGCCCGAGCTGTTTGATAAGAACTATGAACCTTTAGTATATCGTCTCGTCGCTCCAAACATTTGTTTGGTCAAGGGAAAACAACGTCTTCACTTTCCAACAAGAGCTGAGTATGAGAATGTCAAAGACAAATACAAAGGATACGAAGTTCGATACTATAAAGGATTAGGTTCAATGGTTCCAATGGATTGGGAAATGGTTTTATCCGGAAAGACAGACACAATGATTCCTATTGTTGATGATGGGAAGATCAAACCGACGCTGAAATTATTGTTTGGTGACGATGCAGACGCTCGCAAAGAGTGGTTAACCGCAGTATAACAGACCTGTTGACCCTACTAAATGTTTCCTGTATAGTAGACGCAGGAGAAATAAAAATGAAACATACAAATCAAACACTTAGAGACCTGTATCTGCAAGACCTTGCGTTGATGGATACAGGTCACCATCGCGGTCGTCCAAAAGTGCGAGACCTTCGTCCGTGGAAAGACATTCGTACGTACGTGGCAACCGGTGGAGAGCCCCGCGTGCTCGACCCGTTTGGCACAACGAACGTTTACGTGTGGAGTGACATCCATTGGGGTCACAACAACATCATCAAGTACAGCAATCGTCCATATCCCAACAAGGAATTGATGAATCAATGTTTAATTGGCAACTACTTGAATGTTGTTACATACAATGATATTGTTATCTTCGGTGGTGACATTGGCTTTATGAAAGAGGATCAAATCAATAACATTCTCAACCAACTGCCTGGTTACAAAATCCAAATTGTTGGTAATCACGATATCAACCGTGATGGAAAAGTAATGGATCTCGCTTTTGATGAACGACATCTGTGCTTTGTAATGGATGTTGACGATCACGATATGGACTACCAGCTGTTGTTCACACATTACCCTCTTGACATTAGCAACGTTCCTGAGGGATGCTTCAGCGTACATGGTCACATTCATACCAACATTGTTCCAGGCAACCAGCATATCAACATCTGTGTTGAGCATACAGGCTACAAACCCGTACTGCTGAAAGATTACGTCCTCACACCCACTCGTAAAACGGAGGGCGTTCGTCTTGGCATTCCAACATAAAGCATAATAAATGAAAAAACCGCTCTCGTCAGAATACATCAACGAGCAACGACGTAACTACTCTCTGTACATTCTCGAAAACAGAGCAATTCCTGCCGTCACAGACGGCTTGAAGACTGCTGGGCGGAGGGCATTGTGGATGGCTCGTAATGGAACGAAGTACAAAACAGCCACACTGGCTGGTGCAACTCTTCCCATCCATCCTCATGATAGTCCAGAAGGTGCAATCAACACTCTTGCTGGTCCTTATATGAACAACATCCCATTGTTTCATGGCGATGGAGCTTTTGGTACACTACTTGATCCAAAAGCTTTCGGCGCGGCTCGTTATACGAGTGTAAAAACATCCAAATTTACCAACGATGTCATATTCAAAGACATTGAAGTTGTTCCCATGCGTGAAAACTACGACGGGACGCTTGAAGAACCAGTCCACTTTCTTCCACTTGTTCCCATTGTGTTGCTCAATGGGTCTGATGGCATTGTTGTTGGTTTCAAATCTACCATCCTTCCACGATCTCTTGAAGAATTGATTGTTGGTCAATTGACGCATCTGAAAACTGGTAAAAAGTTCACAGAGCCGTTTCCAAAATTCCTACCAACTGATAATGCTGCCTACGAACGTGAGGAAGGTGAGAAGAGTATATTCTTCTACTTCCAAGGTGACTACGAGCAAGTTGATGGAGTTACAGCACGTATAACAAAACTGCCCTATGGACTTACACATAGCGACTTCAGCTCACATCTGGACAAGTTGGTGGAGAAGGGAATTGTCATCGACTACGTTGACAACTCCAAGAACAAAATTAATGTTATGGTCAAATTCAAGAAGGGTAACCTTCGTGGAAGAGATAAAGAGGATGTGCTCAAAACACTTGGACTAATTGCACGGTCGGGAGAAATTCTCAACGTGCTCGACTTTGAAGGGAAGCGCATTTGGAGCCCAACTCCTTCTGACCTAATTCGAGAGTTTACTGATTGGCGATTAAAGTGGTATGTGAAGCGTTATGAGCGGCTACGTGACATGCTCAAACTCGAACTCCAACGCTACTATGACGTCCGCCTAGCGATTAAACACAAAGTTGGAGCCATTGCCACCAAAACTGCATCACGTTCTGAGCTGAAAGAATTGCTTGGTCAGTTGAAGATTGTCAACGTTGACTACATTGCTGACTTGCCCGTGTACCGCTTCACGGAAGAAGAAAAAGACAAGAATGAAGAGCGCATCAAGGGGGGTGAAAAACAACTAAAAGAATACCTAAACCTGTTGTCAAATGAGGGGGAACGACGTAAGGTGTATGTTGCTGAATTGCAAGATATTCTCACCAAATACAACAAGGGTACATATAATGAGTGACCAAGACACAGACGATCTAACCGAACTTGCAGAGCTTGTTGTAGATCGTAACGATGTCGCTCCTAGTGTGACATCTTCGCGTCGGGGTCGGACGTCTCCTCCTCGTTATCGCGGTGATGGAGTTGAGGCAGTTGACGAACGCGGCCAAATTGCCTCATCTGACGAGCAGATGTGGGCGGTATATGGAAATCGCAACTTTGTTCCTTGTGAAAAAGCCGTTCCTGAACTCATACCTGGGCAGTACACAATTTCTATTAACGATCGTTGGGGCATTTATTGGCATCGCGAGGACGTCAATCTCGACGAGTTGTTAATTCTTCCCGACTCAAAATCTGAACAAGTGATCAACGAGATCAAACATTTTTGGACGCTTGAAGAACAGTTTCGCAACTTTGGTTATTTGTGGAAGCGCGGCGTGCTTCTATGGGGACCTCCCGGATCAGGAAAAACGTCTACTCTTCAAATCATTTCTAGAAACGTTGTAGACGCTGGTGGCATTTCTGTCTACGTGGATAATCCCGAACGAGCTGGCAAGGGGTTGAAAATGATGCGACAAGTAGAACCACAACGGCCTTTGGTTGTGATGCTAGAGGACATTGACGCAATCATTGACGAGTATGGTGAAAGTGAACTCCTTGCTTTGATGGACGGAGAGCTTCAAATCGACAACGTTGTATTCGTTGCAACAACAAATTATCCAAAGCGTCTTGATAAACGTTTCGTCAATCGTCCAAGTCGTTTTGATATCCTCAAGAAAATTGGAATGCCGACAGCAGCGGCTCGGCACACTTATCTCACTGTGAAAAATCCCCGCATGGCTCTTCCAGAAAATGAAAAAGAGCTTCAACAATGGATCGACGGCACAAAGGAATTTTCTGTTGCTCACTTGAAAGAGTTGATTGTATCGGTAGAGATTTTTAGACAGCCATTACAGTTTGCGTTACAGAGACTTCGCAAAATGATGGAAGTACTACCTGACAATGACAGTACTGGACAGTTTGGTTTTATTCACACCAATGACGATGAATAATCCCTTTCTAGATATTTCACATCGAGGTTTTCAATTGGCCTTACAAGACTTGAGAGACCTGCGGACACGATATGCACGAACTTTTCATGTTCCCTTCTATCGTATTTCTTTATTGAAGCGTCCATTCATTGTTGGGAAGTTGCTCGAACTAGAATTTGGGGACAGATACACAGAATATGAGAAATGTTGTAGGGTCTGGAGAAAAATGGACCAGGAGGCCGTCAACATTTGGCTAAAATCAGCGGATTTGGACACCACTCAACACGCATAAATACTTTCCATGAAGAAACTACTCTCACCGTTGCTGGCTGCATTTGTACTCTCAAGTTGTGCGGCGTTTGTTCCTAAGTATGACCCCGTTGAATACGCGCATGTCGTGATATCTGTTCAAATGGCTCGTAAAGCTCAGACAACGTGTGACGGCTCACCTCACAACATAAGAGCGTGGGCTGATATCCTTGAGGACAGGGCGGAAATTCTCGAAATTTATGCAACCTATCGTCCAGCACAAAAAGAGTTCAAAGAAGCTCTAACCATAATCAAAAATAACCTCAAAGAGTTCAAAGCTGCATACACAGAAACGTCTTCTTCGTCACCCACTTATTGTCGTGGCAAGTTGAAGATTGTTGAGCTGTCACTGACTAAAATACTTCGTGTTATGGGAGACCTTCAACAATGAAACATTTTGAAAACGCCATAAAGAATCCAGACGCAACAATATCTGATGCCGCCTATCAGCTTCAACTGTTTTCTGAACAGTTTGAGAGCGGTCTGCTCAATGCTCAAGAATATAAGGAACTTGTGAGTGATGTTCTTGATATGAAACACATTGATGCACTAACAACTGATGTGCATCGCCGTGTGGAGATTGCAAAAGCATTTCAACAGCTATATCAAATTGCAGGCATTATCGGAAAATTCATTCTGTAACATAATACGGAGGACGTATGAGTAAGCATCACACATCTAGCGTTTTTGCTAGAGTGCACCACGACATTAGACGCATGTTGCCAGCGGAGCTTGAAGAAACATATGGAATTGAAATTGGCGACGAAATCTTTGATCCAGCTGAGATGAAAAGTTTTCCAACGATCGAGGCCTGGGCAGATTATGTGATCGAACAAGAAAAAGCAGATCAAACAACGTTCATCAAGAGTGGTGGCAAGCAATACTTTGATGACGAATACTAAAATAAGGAGATTTATATGGCGTCAATGAGCCCGTTTGGTGTTCCAGGAGTGACGACTGGTATTATTCATCCAATTCGTACGGAACGAACAGACGTTGAACTGATTGGTGGGACAGATGAAAACTATAATAGTTTTAGCTACCGCCTGGCCTGTAATCAACTATCCAGTTTTGCTATTGACTATGCAAACGACAACATTATGATGACGTTTGATTCAATGTTGCCACATCCTCAATGTGATGATTTTGAAGCTGTTATTAGAATGGTTATTCAAAATCTCTCCCAAGTCAAATTTCATATTCTCGATGGGGGTGTAAACGAACAACTCTCCTTCCAGCAACTATGTTTTGACGGTGGTGTCATTTCACATCGATGTCCTCGTGGACCAATCCTTGATTATCCAATTCTTCAACACGAAGTAGTGTTTGTTTTTGATACGATGAGAATTACACACTTTCACATGTCACATGATGCTGCTACAGGAACGTGGGTAAAGGCTACTGAAAGAACTTCAGAGGAGCCGAAAATTGATACACAGGAACTGTCTCAAACCCCTGTTGAATAAGAGCGTTTGACATCGCTGGCTTCTTCCCTTTTGACCGATCTAATGACCACGTAATGTGGTAGGTCTTGCCGTCCGGCCGGTGCAGTTCACCGTCCACTTCCACTACTAAAGCTTCCAGACCGTCTTCTTCTGCATGACCAACAACCTTGATCTTGGCAACTCGAGATTGCTCTGACGGAGGCACACCAAACTGTTCTGTGATGTGATGGCCGATGAAATCCGGATACTTTGGTGGGAGAAGTTTTGCGAGAGCAAGTCGTGCATTCTCTGGCACCTCAAAGGCGAGGTATCCGTTGCGGTTTACTTCTGTCAATTTCATGTTCAATGCCTTACCACACGCAATTGCGTGTTGCGAATTTCGTCTTGATATGCCATAATAGCTTTTTGGGGATTACGAAGACGGTGGGCGCGGGCGAAGTTCACAATATTGCCAACATGGTCTTCGAAGTCAAGGTAATCTTCATCACTCATTTGGTCAGGACGTTCTTCACCTGCTGGAAGGAATAGATCATCTTGATAATCTTGCCACAGCAATTCTGCGATCTCATGTGTCAGATCCTTGAGATCATCTTGCTTTTCACGAGACACACGATCCGCGTGAGATATTGTTCCCTCGTTGACGTGCTTATCACAAACTCCAAAACGATGATCGCGACCACCTTTGCCAAGTTTCGCTTTGCAAATCTTACATTTGGTATAGAGAACTTCAAATAGTAACATTATAGTCCAAGCTCCTTCAATTGGTCGATGGTGTTGGCTGCACTTGTGTGGTGAATGCCGATACCACCAGCCTCCCTCCAAGGAGTGATAGCTTTCATCTTATCGTCAATCAGAATACGGTTCGGAGCAGCGTATTGAGCTTTCTCAACAGCGCGCTTCACGAGGTTGACCTTTATGTTGCCAAGGTGCTTCTGCACCCAGGCTTTCTTTTCAGGCACAGGATTACCAACCATACCAGTTGCCGAAAGGATTTGAGGATTGTACTTTTTGATGTAGTTCCACAGCGTCATTGCATCAGGCATTGGGTTCATCTGACCCCAGAAAGGTTCACCTCTCTTTGCTAGCCATGAAACTGTCTGCCACATTTTGCGATCGAGCTTTTTGTTCTCAGGGGTCTTTGAGCCGTCTACCCAGCCAGGCACAAGTCGTGCCACGAGTTCAGCAAAATCAACGAGGACGCCATCCAAGTCGACGTACAGTTCGTACTGCTGTTGCTCTAATACTGTTTTAATATCCATATCCTCTCCGAGGTATTTGATGATCTTCTTTACAAGGTCTTTATGTACCTCATCATACCCCATTTTGTATATTTCGGCAAGTCCCTGCGCGTACTGCTTGGATAATTGTTTCGCCCAAAACTTAGCTGTTATGGGGTCACCCTGTTCAGCGATATCACTAGCTAAACGTCGAGCTTGTCTTTTCAAGACCTTTTCATATGGTAAATTATGAAGATCGTTTAGCCTCACTGCATTGTGCCTTCAAGTGTCTTTCAATGCGATCCGCAACTAATCTCCATCGCCTCAACAATAGATTTGGATCACCTTTAACTTTAAAAGAAGGATAATCTCCTTCAAGAACGTCCATCTTTATTTTGTGTGCCTCTCCATCCCCATCAAACATAACAAACGATATTGATTTGAATTCTTGCATATAATCTCTCCTATAATGATGTATTTATCCACACTTACTAGATCCGCAGAACTTACACATCTTACAACCTTCTGCATAAACAACTTTGTTGCTACCACATTCCGAACACGTTTCCCCTTCAACTTTTTCACCATCCTTGATGTAGGTTGCAAGGAACTTTTTGATCTGGAATAAGAATGATCCCGCATAAACGTTTTCAACTTTATCAAGTGCCGCAACAATGTTCTTGATTAGAACACCGTGTCGCAAATTCAAACTGATCATTCGAGAAACCTTTGTGCTGTTGCTATCATTAGCAACCTTTTCAAGCGTTGCTCCAATGTGTTTCGTAGGGATGCCTTTTTTTCGTGCGAGATCTGTCAACACTTCTACAGCATCGTCAGACGTAACTGTTTTTTCGTGACTGTTTGTATGAACGAACAACGCGAACGGTCTTGTTTGTGCCTCGTTCCAGATAACCGTTAGATACCATTTACGTCCTTCTGCTTTCAGAATTTTCATTGTAGCGGGCGAGGAATCTGGCAACTTGACGTCTTCACGAATGATCTCTTCATCGAGGTCTGTTGCATTCTTTTCATCCCTTGCTGCAAGAACTGTTGTCATTGTTCCAGCACGATAAGTTGTTACGCCCTTGACATAGCCTGATTGATAAGCATCCGTGTAGATGTTTTTGAATTGTTCGACTGGATAATCGTGTGGTACGTTGATTGTCTTTGACATCGCACTATCAACCCAACGAGCAAACCCTTTGAGGTCATTGAGGTGCTCGTCGACGGTCAGACCATCCATTGCAGAAACCGTCCAACTATAGCGACCATCCCACTCATCAGCTTGTTTCATAAATCGTACACCGTAGTCTTGACACAACACTTCTTTTGTCAATCCTCTGTTTTTATCGATCTTATATACGATGCCGTCTGGACCTTTACCTTTGAGAATTTCTTCGTCGCCTTCCTTAGCAAATTTGAACATCTTTGTCTCATGCCACTCCCCCTCATACCACTTCGGGCACACATCAGCAAATTCATCTGGCATGTAACCAACAATAACTGTACGAACATATTCATGCATAAAAACGGGCTCAAGACCACCCGAGACAACGTTTGCTAAGATAGATGTGTTGCCTGTTGGTTGAATTGATAAGAGAGAGCTGTTACGAATGCCAATTATTGCCAGTCTTTCCATATATGATCTCGGGAGTTTCAGTGACTGAACAAATATTCCCTCAACGTGTTTCTTTGGTTCGCAGAACTTGAACATACCTTTTTCTTCTGCAAGATCAATTGATGCCATATAAGCCGTCCGTGCAATTGTTTCCATCACTTCTTCACGAAACGCGCTCGCTTGCTCAGATGCAAAACGAGTTTTGAGCATGTATAACGCCGAACCCCAACCGAGAATCCCAACGCCAATGCGACGCTTGTTGCGAATTGAAAATTCGTACTCAGGTAGGGGAGCTGTTGTCAGATCGTTAATGTCGTCCAGAAAACGAACCAGGAAACGAGTATATTTTTCAACTTGTTTCAGATCAAAACCTGTTCGATCAGCATTGACAAACTGTGTTAGATTCAAAGAAGCAAGATTACACACACCACCTGGCGCTAATGTCTGTTCGCCACATGGATTGGTTGCATAAACTGTTTCGGCATAGTTCAAAGGAAGGAAATGATTAGCACGATCAAGGAATAGAATGCCCGGCTCTGCACGATTGTATGTGCTTTCCATGATCAAGTTCCACAACCACGTTGTGGATACTGTTTGATGGACACGAGTTGGATAACCTTTTGCAATCCATACTTTGATATCACCAGTCCATTCTTTCTTGTATTTTGCAAATGTTGTATCGGGAAAGCGAAGTTCCCACTCATCGAGATTTTTACGTGTAGATTCAAGTTCTTGTACTTTCGCTTGGTTGGGGTGGTCGAAGTTCATTTCATTAGCGAGTGCCTTGTCAAATGTTTGAATAGCGAGCACTCGATTCATAAATTCATCTGTGCAGTTCACACTAACGTTGAACTTCGTCAAACGTCCTGGCTGTTGCTTAGCTGTAACAAATTCAACGATGTCTGGATGCCACACATCCAAAATTCCCATCATTGCACCTTTGCGAATTTTTCCTTTGGCTCTTTTATTGTCGCTCTTACGACCTGAGCCAGCAGTTATGATGTCTGATGTTTTGTCAAACAGTTCCATGTACTTAACGGCGCCTGGCGTTTCAACACCGATGCCGTTGATGAACGTACCTCGAGGACGAAGATAGGAAAAGTTTTCTCCCCACCCACCTTCTGATTTCAACGTGTGAGCTTGTGCACGAAGGTGATGAAAAATTCCATCAAGACTATCAGGATCTGTTTCAACACGAGGACCAACGTAACAATTCATAAGTGTGGTACCACCCCATTCAGTTCCTGCGTTTGCATATATGCGACCGCCAGCAGTAGCCTTGAAATTCGACAATAGATCGTAGAACTTCTCTGTCCACTCTAGTTTGAGGTCGCTGGTCTTTTCAACGGAAGCGGCCGCGGACGCGACACGAAATAATGTGTCGTTGATATCTTCGTCAAGATGGTTACGGTATGTTGAGTTCCAAACTTCTTGTGAGAAGTCGTCTTGAAATACAGTTTTGATTTTCCTTTGTAGTTTTATTTTTAGTGTTTGTAGTTTTTCGTCAAATGATGGTGTGTTTTCTTCGGGGTTCTCGAGGCTCGATATACGAGCTGCTTGACGAGATGCCGAAGCCTCATGGGCAACGAGCATTTATTCTTCTCCTTATTCGTCGTTTTTGTTTGTTGTAGTGATGATACCTGAGTTACTTGAACTTATCAAGTGTTAGCAAAAGTTGGTCTATTTACCTCATGTAAGTTAGGTTCCTAAATCCGGGCAGAAAACAACCAGTAAGTGGAGCCTCTCTTGTCCTGTTGACCTTCCAAGTAAAAAACAGTATGTTATAAGAACAATAGTGCATTTGATCCCTCAAATGTGGTTATCAACGAGTTCATGTGGAGAATGCTCCAATGGCTGACAATAATACCAAAGAAAAAGACATCGATCAGATTGTTCGATACCTTACGGGGACGTTCAACAAGGCTAAAATCGGTACTGAACGTGCGTTTCGCAGCAAAACTACTGGACCAAACTTGGCTTATATTCTTGAGACAGAATTTGCCTATCGTCTAAATGAGGTAATAATCGGTCCTCGCTGCCTCCTACAGCGGAACATCTCTGAATGTAACGACTTCATTGATCAAGCAATCACTGAACTCAAGCAACGACAAGAAGAAAAATCTGAGTAATGGGGGTATATCCCCTAGCTTCAGCATCATAAATACCCTTTGGAACAAAGGGATATTTTATGCTGATTCAAGATTTGCTTGATTCGTCGGATGGTGGTTTTGCCACGAGAGAGCTCAACGCTCTCGAAATAAAATGCAAACAGTTCCTCCGTGAATCTGCTAGCCTCCCACTGTACAAGCTTCTCCCTAAATCGTACAATGATTTTCATCGTGTAAAGGTTCGCCAACACAAACACAAAGACAACGTTACAGAAGTCTTTGACAAGGCGTTTGGTAATCAGTTTACGAACCTACGGCAGAGAGCCATCTTTGCAAGTGGTTGCAAACCTCAACAAACTAATGAACACGACGCCTTTTATGTGTTTCCTGTTGATGGTTACAAGTTCTTGTACAGTAAGGAAATCAAAAACTCTTCCCACGACTATCGTCAGGTTGTTGACACTCTGTTTGAACAATTTGAAGACAACAACAAAGTTGTCGAAATTGTCACCGACTTGCTAAAATACACCTATATTCGCGAGAATCTTGTTGAAGGAATTGTTTCTGAATCCGAAATCATTCTCTATGGCATTCCATTTTACTATGCTGTGCGGGTAGAGAAAGTCGCACCCTATGGTAAGCTTTTCATTCGATAAATATAACATAAGGAGATTTCAATATGGCAAACATCGTACAATATAAACTCAGCACAAATGAATGGATCGTCGGCGAACTTCAAGAAACCCTCGAAGTGGGTGATTCGGTTACATTATCAAAAGTGTTCACGCTTCATGTTGTCCCCAATGGACCAAACTCATTTCAAATTGCTATGGTGCCGTTTGATCCAGCAAATCCAGAGGGCACACATAAAATCCGGCGCGACAAAATCGTTGCCGAACCAACAGGACTGACTAAAGAGTTGGTGCACGCTTATGTGCAACGAACATCCGCTATTGAGATTGTCCCCGGCTTAGAAGGACTCAAACGGTAATGGTTTCACGTGCGGTTGCTCAGGCTCAAGTACAACTTCAAAAACAAATCTTTGTTCGAGGAGAAGCTGCTTATCAATGTGATACGTGCAGTCGGAAGATTCGTGTTCCGACAAACCGCTATGGTCTTACAATTATTCAGCGCTGCATCATCACACAACATTGTCTTGGTAAATTGCACCCAATTCTGACTGCTCAAGAAGCAAACAACGTCTCGTCGGTTCCACCTTCTGTTCCTGGTGTTATTGATTGGTCGCAACGCAAAGTGTTCTTCTTGTATGAACAACCTATTGCAAATACTGTTTGGAGAATTGAACACAACTTGAACAACAAACCATCTGTTCAAGTTTTTGTTGTTCAAGTGGACGGTGACACTGAGACGCTAGTGGAAGTCGATCCGCTGACTATTCGTGTTATCGATCCAAACACTGTTGAGGTTGAGTTTCAAAACGCTCAAAAGGGAATCGCCCAGTGCATTGC
>JACZKY010030998.1_pt1 | contig 15762 bp, 27 predicted proteins | sample 8237611 | NCBI WGS metagenome assembly JACZKY01 (sample SAMN16148055, study PRJNA663545) | marine sediment metagenome | biome: sediments and biomass from bioreactor inoculated with such sediments; feature: coastal sediments; material: methane- and iron-fed bioreactor; isolation source: Bothnian...
GTCACAACTGTCGGTAATTACGCATTTTCACTATGCGCGTTATTAGGCGGTAATTTGATAATAGGAAATAGTATCGTAACAATTGGCAATAATCCATTTAGTGACACTAACTTAATATTAAATAGTGGGATAGGTGGTAACTGGGAGATTTACGATAAAATATTATACAATGATACAACAAGGTATAATTTAATTGGCGCGACAAAAAACAAAACGGGCACATTGTCAATACCGTCATCTGTTATTACGGTAGGTGGTTATGCTTTTTATGGTAATACTGGATTAACAGGCACATTATCAATACCGTCATCTGTTAACACGATTGGCACTAATGCTTTTTATGGTAATACTGGGTTTACTGGAGATTTGACTATACCTAACTCTGTAACACTAATTGACACGAATGCTTTTCGTGCATGTACGGGTTATAATGGAAATCTTACTTTAGGCACATCTCTAACAACTATTAATGCCAGTGCATTTACAGGATGTAATAAATTTGTAGGCAATCTTTACATGCCAGATTCCATAACAACGCTAGGAGATAATATATTTAACGGATGCTCTGGACTTAATGGTACATTGAGACTCAGCGAAAATGTTATGGTGTATGGGTCGGATGTGTTTGTTGGTTGCACTAAACTAACGGGTAATTTAGTAATCCCTAATGCAGTTACGGCTATCGGTGATTCTGCATTTAGTACGTTATCAAGCATGGACGGTACCATAACGTTAAGTACATCTCTTGTAACAATCGGGCCTAGTGCGTTTAGTAACTGCATAAAACTTACAGGTGGTTTAACCATACCAGCAACAGTCACAACTGTCGGTAATTACGCATTTTCACTATGCGCGTTATTAGGCGGTAATTTGATAATAGGAAATAGTATCGTAACAATTGGCAATAATCCATTTTATGGTACAAATTTGATTTTATCAAATTATACTGCAACAAACTGGGAAATATATGATAAGATATTATATAAGGACGTATCAAGAGTATCATTAGTCGGGGCTACATTAAATAAATCAGGCGCATTAACTATTCCTGCGACTGTTACAACTATTGGTGATTCAGCATTTTACAAATGCTCTGGTTTAACTGGCACACTAACACTGCAATCACCATTGACAACTATTAACATCAACGCATTTCGTGAATGTAGCGGATTTACAGGTGATTTAACTATACCAAGTTCCGTCGCAACTATTGCTGCTGGTTCTCTGCGTAACATGTCGGGGATTAATGGAGCTGTAAATATTAATTGTTTAAATCCTAGCATTGGCTCAAACTCCTTTACGGGTATCACAGCAACAGTATTAAATATTGCACTTAATTATAATCCAACTATTAATCTATTGAATTACACGTTTAATTATAATAATAATTTAGTTGAATTAAACTTATATAACTCAATTATGAACATAACAAATGGTACTAAGACTATAACAATTGGTACTACTAATAAAAATAGAGTAATCGCGGCTTATCCGACTTTCGTAGCTGATTATACCGCAAAAGGATTCACTGTTAATTAAAAATATAAAAGATAAAAGATATGAAACTATACAAATTAGAAAATAATATACTTGTTGAATCACCAGTTACTGTTATAATTGATGGTAACGGTGTACTTAATCCATCAGAAGAACAATTAAAATCAATCGGATATAAAGAGCTTATATCTTCCGAAATAACTGTAACTGAATGGTACGAAGAAATTAAAACAACATATACCGAAGATATTGTTATTATATATGAGCATCATTCAATAGAAGCAAGACCTAATTTACTTGAATTATATTCAATTGTTTTATCGAATGAGCGTGATAATATTCTTGAATGCGAGTTATCGTGGGCTGGTAAGGTTGTAAAACTGACACCAGAAAATCAAAACGACTACGGGAATTTATACGCAATGTTGTCAAATAACAAGGAAATAATACCAACATTTCCTGTAAATTTCAAAAACAACACGCCTCACACATCCGCAGATTTTGACGAATTAAATGACTTTGCGGTGCAAATTACAGTGTTTGTAAACGATCAATTAAAGATATACCGAGATAGTTTACTTGCAGTAGAAGGCATGAACAATGATGAGATATATCAATATTTGAAAAGCCTTATTGATATTCCAATTGTGTAAGCATTCAATATTTTAGGTGAGTCAAATAGCGGTGGATATGCATCAAATAATTATGCAACCGTATCTGAATTGGCCGTAAATAACAATGTTAAGCTGTTTAACAACACAACATTAAACAGCTTAGATCCGCTTAAAATAGGCATACCTGATGCAAATAATACAGTATGTCATGTCGGCCTTGGATTCGGAAACCATGGTTCAGATTTACAGATAGGAAATTATGCAAAGAACGGCGATTTTGACGGGGTGTGCTATATGCTTAAAGCAGGACAAGGAGGGTCACAGATAAAGCACTGGTACAATGGCGGGCTACTTTATTCAGGAATATACAACCCTTGGACAACATTTGTGGCTAGAAATAATGCGTTTAGGCAACTAATCCCTGAAGGAGCTATACAGCCTACAATATTATTTTTGGGTATAAATGACGCTTTGGCTAACACCGATCCGGCATTATTTAAGACACATACACAGTCGTTTATCAGTGATATTAAAGCGCAACTTGGAGGAACAAACCATATTTATTTCGTTCACATTCCTCTTACTAATGCATCATTTCAAGCAATAGACGACGTGATTACGGAAATTGCAAACGAAGACACGTTTGTACATGATATCTCAGTAGTTGGGGCAATGAATGACATGAGAGACTCTAACCACTTCGGGTATTTAGGACATAAGTTAATCGTTGACAGAGTAATTTCACAGGTGAAAATAGATTATAATATATGAAAAACATAAACATAAACGCAATCCTATGCAGGGTAAACCAGCCCGACCGAACGAAAGGAAAGCTTTTCGATTTAAAAGGTAACGACTGGACAACTGTAGAAAAGCCGTGGCTCAATAATGCCCCAAATATTTCTTGCATTCCTGACGGTGTGTATCCGTTCGTAAAAGAGTGGTCTCCACATGCACAGGAAATGCGGATCGAACTAAAACTCGTTCATAACCGATCCGAAATACAAGTGCATTCAGGAAACGATCCTAAACACGTACTAGGATGCATCGCCAATGGCACAAAGGCGCAAGAAAAGGCGTTTTATGATGCGATGCCCGATATGGGATTTATACAAGTGGTAACGATTAAATAAAATAAAGCCCCGTTATATGCACGGGGCTTTTATTTCAGTATATATAGATGTTATAGCCATTTAATAGTCACACCTTGGACAATGTCCGTGCGAATTTAGTGACATACCACAATCACACTTTTCTATATTGCCTTCGTGGTCGTAATCGTAATCTTTGTTTTGTTTCTGCTCGTTATATCTTTGCTCTCTTAACGCTTCTTCAAATTCAGCGTGTTCTTTTCCAAATAATTCGTCATTATCCATAAAGTTTGCCAGTACCGATGGCGCGGATTGATTATTAAATATCTTCACACCCTTTTTAAACGCTTGATTTTTTCCTGTAATTGATTTATTACTACCGTTGGAAGCATACTATCAACCCGTTTAAATCGTTCCTGAACTTCTGGAGACTTCCAATCTTTTATCTCCTTTCTTAACCTATTAATTTCTGTAGTCATAATCATTTGGTTTTTGTCTTGCTTAATTGCGCCACAAAGATAATACAATTGCAAATATATATGCAAGAAAAAGGTATTTATTTTTATACTATATTTACAAAAAAGATTAATTATGAAATTTCAAATATTTTTCACCAAAAGAGATGCATTTATAAGTAATGCGATCTCATTTTTCACGCAGTCTCCAGTGTCTCATGTCGGGATTCGCTACGGTGACAAGATTTGGGAGGCGCGCGGAGACAAAGGAAAATCGAAGGTAATGTCCGGCTCATGGTCGGAAATGCTAAACGATTCAGACCTAACGGGCGTTTGGGTTGCAGACTTGGACGTGCACAGCGTACAGGATGCTTTAAATTGGCTTAATTCAAAAGCTGATACACCATATGACTTTTATAATACCGCAGTACTACAGCCGTTTAAATTGATTTTCGGTAGGCTAGTCGGCCAGAAGAAACACTCAGTTGCTGACAATAAATATCAGTGCGCAGAGCTAGGATCTGACTTTGTAAAACTACAAACTTATCAGTATTATAAAATAAAAGGATCGATTGCTGGACAAAATCCTGCAATACTTTTCGACATATTCAAACCATATCAAGTATTTTCCAAATAAATTACTATCTTTACCGCGGTATTTGTATTTGTGTTTTGTTTTAAACCTCGGGGGTAGCCTCGGGGTTTTTTTATGCCTTAATGTTATTTATTTGCTAATAAGTTTGCATTAAAGATAATTAGTAGTACATTTGACAAACTAAAAAAATTATGGGACAAACAAAAAATTTAATCGAAGATCAAGACCTCAGGGAAAGGATGCATGATCTAGGACTAAACAGCTCGAAAATTGAAAAACAGTACGGGATTAGGCATCAAATGACTGATTTTCTCATGAAGAATGAGGAAAAGAACAAAGAGAAAGTCTTTACAAAAGACAAGCTCGAAGCCATCTTTACAGATCTTGACTGCGAAAAAGAAGTATGCAGAATTAAAGACATACTAAAAGGCAAGAAAGTATCCGCAACTGTAAAGAGCAAACAGCTACAAAACAGATTTACGGTACTCATAGAGATTGAAGGTTCTGAGTACTCTATCCAGCGCAACCCGCTCACTGCTGAGTATCAAGTATTGGCGATTGCAAGAGATGCGCCGGCTATTCAAAAGCTTATAAAAGAGTTAAACTAACATTAAAACAAATACCATGGCACTAAAACTAATGAAAGGCGAATTAAAATCTGTACCATCAAAGGACTTGATTTATGGAGTTGAGGGCGTAGGAAAATCAGGATTAGCCAGTACCTATCCAAATCCGATATTTTTAGACTTCGAGGGCTCAACTTATGAAATGGACGTTGATCGATTCCCGATAAAATCCTACACTGAATTTGTCGAGGCGGTAACTGAAATTTGCACAAATAAAGATTTTGCACACTATCAGACTGTAGTAATTGACACTCTCGACTGGATGGAAAATGCAGTGGTAAAGCACATATTAAAAGCAGACGGAGCATCAGGAGTATCTGACCATAGATTATACGGTTTTGGAATGTTTGCGAAGCGAATCAAGGCATTTGCAAATGAGGAAATAATTACACAGTTTAATCGACTACAAAGAGCGAGATTGAACATAGTAATGGTTTCTCACGCCGAGGCCAAAAACATAACAGATCCGATCTATGGAGAGTCATATATCTATAAATTGAAGGGCGATAAAGATTTTATGCCTGTATTTAAAGAGTGGGCATCAAACATGTTTTTTATAAATTTCGATACAGTTATCGAATATAAAAAAGGACTAGAAAAAAACAAGCTCAAAGGAGGCCGAACAAGGTATATCCACACAATAAGGACACCGCAGTATGAAGCAAAATGCCGTTATAAGGGATTGCCAGAAAGGATGCTATATAAAGAAGGTGTAAACCCTTACTTGTCATGTATCAAGATATTCACCGCAAAGGAAAATGAAAGCGAGTTGAGGCTAAGAAATGCAATAATTGGAATATCTGAATGCACAGATCGCGAAGAATTGGAAATGTTAAATACAGCATATCCAGAACTTGAATTAAATGTTGAGTACAAAGCATCATATGAAATAAAGCAAGAGGAATTGAAACATAAACAGGAAGAAACTGAATCATGAAAGAATCATATTTTTTGATATTACCATTGGTAGTAATATTCATCATCGCGAAAATTATTATCAATCAAGTCGCAGAACATACAAAGTGCGATACATGCGGGACATACGGCGGTAAAACCTATTGCCCGAACTGTTCCAACCCGACAGCAACACCAAAACACTGGAGAAGATGAAATTCAAAACGTTTTCAGGATTGTTATTTGAATACTCAGAAACTTTAATTACAGGTATAGGAAAAAATAAGAAGACGGTGCATCTATTTGCACCGTCTCCTGCATCTTATGTTTTTAATGGTAAAGAGTACCATGAACCACTTATCAGGTCTGAATCGCTGGAAAAATCTTATCTCGCAAAAACATACGGGGCGATAGAATTTTATGATTGAAATGTTTTGTTATGAACCAAAAAATTAGTACATTTGCTCATGGATTTTAAAGAAAAAATAGCATCCAAAGGATTGAAAATTATATTTGTTGCAAAACAGATAGGCATAAGTCATGGACTACTCGGAAAATATATGAGTGGTACAAGGCCAATGCCAGAAAAAATAGAAAAAAAGCTGAAAGAATATTTAGCATAACTTTTTTTTCACTAACTGACTAAAAAAATGGTACATTGAATTATTTCACACTGATTAGGTCGATTTTCGATTATGCTTTTGAAAATCCTGACAAGGTAAGGCCAAACCATATTGCGCTATATGTATTCTGCGTTGAGCATTGTAACAGGATGGGATGGAAAGAAAAGTTTGGACTACCAACGACAATGGCAAAAGAAGCGATTGGCATAAGTTCATACAATACTTATTCGAAAACGCTCAATGATTTAGTAGATTGGAAATTTATTATACTAATAGAAAAAAGTAAAAATCAGTACTCGAGTAACATCATTGCTCTGTCAAATAATGATAAAGCACTTGATAAAGCACTTGATAAAGCAATGATAAAGCACGGTACAAAGCAACTACATAGCACGGTATTAAGCACGGTACAAAGCAATGATAGTATAATAAGACCTATTACCAATATACATAATACCAATTTACATAGTACAGAAGAAAATGGTGAAGCTGGACAAGCCAGCCATGCACCCAGTGTCAAAAAAAGTTTAGGAGAAAAAAGAAAAGTATTTTACGATATGATTTCGCCTTTCCTGGAAACGTACGGTAAGGAAATGTTAAACGCTTTTTATCTCTATTGGACAGAGCCTAATAAATCACAAAGCCGTCTACGGTGGGAAAGCGAAAAATTCTTCGATGTTAAACGCAGGCTAGAAACATGGGATAAACGTCAAAAAAATCAATTCAATAAACCAACAACCGAAATAGATGAAAGACTCAGAAGGAAACTTAATCCACCACCACCCGACGAAAATTGGGTCAGGATCGTTTAAAGAATCAAAAATGGAATATCTACTTCCGAAAATTTACGAAACATTCAAATCAAGAAACAAAGATTTTCCTAAACGCAAAACACGCCCTGTCATAGAATCAAGATTCATACAGTGCGCAAATAGAATCGTAGGCGGTGATTACGGAATAAGCGAAGAAAATAAACACTGTTTGGATATTATCATGGATTACATGCTGGGAATAGAAGGTGAAATTGATCTCAGCAAGGGAATAGCATTATACGGAGATTTCGGGCCCGGTAAATCTATAATGATGGAAGCATTCAATGAAACTCTAAAAACATCGCAAATAAGCGCATCAAATAGCTTCATGGTAACAAGTGTCGAGGCGATCATATCGGATGCATCTAAGGACGGTTATTTGGACTGTGGAAGCCTATTAAATACATCCGACACAGTTACAGGCGGAGTAATTAAAAACCCTCGGCATGTTTTGATAAACGAATTTGGTTATACCTACACGGGGAAATCATACGGGACGAGTGTAGAAGAAAAGGTTGAAGTGTTTTTAATGAAACGATACGAGATATTTCAGAGGTACAAGAAAGTTACCCACATAACCACCAATTTCACACCCAACCAGCTCGATGAGATGTACAAAGGCCGGCTATCCGACCGCTTTGCAGAGATGTTTCATTTTGTCAAGTTAGAAGGTAAATCAAAAAGAAAATAAACATGCAAATTAATTTGCAAATAAAGCAAAATGGATTATCTTTGTCAAGCAAATCAATAATACAAAAAACATGGGAAGAGAACACATCGCGCTCACCGAAGCGCAAATAATCTCAGCCGAAAAAGGCGAGTTAAAGCTGGAGACAAGAGACGGAAGAAAAGTAGTTCAGTTGGCATGGTTAAAACAGCCTTTCGATCAAAGTAGTGCATGCAGTACTTATGTTGTATTATCGTGCGGAAAATCAAAAGCTTACTATAAAGACGGAAGATATGACAACATAGAAACTGATTTAGATCTATTCATGTCAGAACAAAAAGAACAGCCAGCTACAGAAACGTTCAACATCGAAAATTACACGCCAAAAGGCGACATAGAAGGATTCCCGATTGAAGTGGTGAAATGGATGCTACGAGAGCAGGTCGCGCAAGGTAATAAAGAAGATGTTACGATTTATGAAAAATACAGATCATCAACAAAAAATGGATTTGCATGGAGTGAATCAAAGTTTTTCACAGAAGAGGAATGCATTAAAATAATTAAAGGAGAGCAATACGATGTATTCTTCGCTAAATATCCGAAAGAAAAAGCACCTACCGAACCGTACGAAAAAGGAGAGATTATTGAGGTTCGAGAGGATGATTGTTCCAAATGGTTCGATGCTGAATATATAGGCGGTAAAAACGGGCAAGTTGCTGTTTGGGTTGGGTGTATGGATATTTTTGGTGTAGGAAACCACCGTAAAAAGCAAACCGAACCAACCGTAATCATCAAAGGTAAATTAATGACAAAAAAAGAAGCACTTATTTATATTTCTAACTTATGAAAGACTCAAAAGAGTATATAGAGGCTAAAACAATAGCAATAGCCAAAGCTTCCGGAAAAACTCCAATGTCTGACATATTCGAGGCTGGCTACGACTTCGCAATGTCACAGCCCAAACACATATTCGACGGTGTTGCGAACGTCGGAGAAGTTAGAAGGTATGAAGGTGGATTGGTTGATGTTGAGAAATGTCGATATAAAACTTGCATAGGATGTATATTGTTTGACAAAATGATAGATTGTGAATATTTAACAGGATGCGACACACATAATGTAAAATATATTCATGCAAAATAAAGTGCAAATATATTTGCAGAAGTGAAGAATAAATACTAACTTTGAATACACAAATACCAGATACCATGAAATTACTACACCCAAGGACGCTGATATTAGGCGCGTTTAACGAGTCTGAAAGATCAAACTATAACAGAGTATCAAAAGACGAATCCGATTCGTACAATATCCCTCTAATCGCTTATGACATGATAAAGAGCAATGAAGTGGATATAACGATTGAAGATATCCTATTTGTTCTCCCTTTCCTAATTAAACAAGTTGATAAAGTGATTTGTCTTAAATCAACAGACATCGAGATCCAAAGGGAATTGTTCCAAAATAACCAAATCGAAAAAATCTTTTTAGCATGAAAATAAAGATAGAAGACGGAAAAGAGTCAATAGAATTTAATGCAGAATTATTTATGATTGCTTTTATGTATTTAGAGGCTAATCTCAAAAACGGTGCTTATAAGATAAAAACTACAATGGGAGTGGTGGAAATTAATGGAGAAGATATGACATTAAACATCTCAATTACACCTGTTAATTGCATTTGCGGAGGAACTATAAAAGAGAAAAATCAAGATAAATGCCAAAGATGTGGCGGTAAGTGGTCAACAAGAAAAAAAACAAACAAATGATAAACAAAGTAACACTCATTGGCAGAGTCGGTAAAAACCCAGAAACCGCACAGGTAGGACAAACACAAGTTTCTAAATTCTCACTTGCTACCTCTGAGAGCTGGAAAGACAAGCAAGGTGAAAAACAGACCAATACACAGTGGCACAATATTACATGCTGGGGACCATTGGCGGAAAAATTCGTTTCTCAGTACGTAAAGCAAGGAGACCAAGTCGGTGTTTTCGGAAAAATAGAGTACGGTAATTACGAAAAAGACGGGATTAAACATTACACCGTTGAAATTGTAGCGGATGATGTCAAAATCTTAGGCAGTAAGATGCAAGAAATAGCACCGAAAGATCCGGCACAAGCACCCGAACAAAGTAATTTACCCGCACAGGATGATGATCTTCCATTCTGATGATAGAGCCGACATACAAAATACCGAACTTTGAGTTTTACAATGCCGATAATATGGAAATAATGGCTCAATATCCAGACAATTACTTTGATTTGGCTATTGTAGATCCGCCTTATGGTATTGGTGCAGGAAACACAAAATTTATAAATAGAAGTTCAGCCAATAAAAGAGCATCCAAATTTTATAAAGAAAATGATTGGGATGTATTACCTAAAAGCGAATATTGGAATGAGTTAAAACGAGTGAGCAAAAATTATATAGTTTGGGGCGGAAATTACTTTACTGAATTTTTAGAGCCTGCAAGATGCTTTATTGTATGGGATAAAAAAACGGGAGCAAATTCTTATGCAGATTGTGAACTTGCACTAACAAATATTGACGGTAATTCAAAAATAGTGACTAAGTTTTGGGTAGGAGCACACGCACAGGATAATGACGGCAGGATACACCCGACACAAAAACCGATTTATGTTTATGAATTTTTACTAAAAGAATATGCTAAACAAGGCTACAAAATACTAGACACCCACGGGGGGAGTTTTTCGTCAGCAATCGCAATCGACAAAGCAAATACACTCGACAAAAAGAATCTGTCTTTTGTCATAATAGAAAAAGACGATGATTACTTTGCAGAATCACTTCAAAGATTTAAAAACTACAAACGCCAATTAACACTTTTTTAACATGATACGAATTACCAGCGTAACAGTAACCGACAAGATCGGGTACACAATTGAAAATCCAAAGCAGTACAATGGCAGGATAGTCGAATTGGATGCTGTCGAACGTTGGCGAAAGATGTTCAAAAGGAAAGATAAAATAGTCTTGATATCTCACACAAAGCTTGACTTTGCGAGTGTATGCATGGACTTGGAGAACCTCGGTAAACAGATTGCTGAGATCGGCAAACGACGTAAATTAATAAAGAGAGAACTTGAAAATAGAAATTCGGTTCTAAGTAAAGCATTTGATAAATATTTACTTGCATGAAAGAAAAAGAATTAAAACCAAAAACAGGCAGTGAAGTAGCCAAAGGAATAATGTCAGGATTTTTATCACATATGATTTCAGAAGATAAAAAGACATGTTCTGGTAAGAAAATCTATATCGCGGGAAAGATTACAGGCCTGCCTTACGATGATGTAGTAAAAAAATTTAAAGACGCTCAGATAAAGCTCGAAAAATTAGGCTTTGAAGTATTTAACCCGATTGAAATTTCCCCGTTTGTAGAGGGGAAAACATGGGATGAATACATGGCCGAACTTCTACCTGTAGTCGAAAAATGTCACATTATATACATGCTAGACAACTGGATAGATTCACGAGGCGCAAAAGACGAACGACAAAGAGCGATTGAAAAAAAACTAGTAATCGTGTATCAATGAAAAACGCCGATAAATGGTTTTCGCTTTACATACGGCTGAGGGATTGCGACGATAACGGAATAGGTCGATGTTGTTCATGTGGAGCTGTTCATAATTGGCGGACATTGCAAAACGGTCATTTTGTAAACAGAGGCAATCTCCCTTTGAGATTTTCAGAAGTAAACTGCAACGCTCAATGTGTAAAATGTAATATGTTTGACGAGGGTAACATAATCGGATATTATCGTTTCATGGTGCGTAAACACGGCGAAAAAGTAATCGACGAATTGAACAACGCAAAAAACAGAACCATTAAACTGGGAAAATTTGAGCTCAAAATAATTGCAGACGAATACAAGAGAAAAGCGCAGGAACTATCGAAACAAAAAGGTCTGAAAATATGAAAATGCTAATGATGAAGCAAGGTCTATATCTTATCCCTTGCTTCGATTCAGACGCGGAAAATCTCAAAGCATGCAGGCTTAAAAACGGTGAAACATATCAAGTCGAGATAAAGAGACCTAGGAATATAGACCATCATCGGAAAATGTTTGCTCTCTACAATCTATGCTTTGAGAACCAACAAACATTCGAATGTCTTGAAGATATGCGGTATTATTTAACGTGTAAAGCAGGATACTATAAAAGGGTGGAAACCTTAACAGGTGAAATGATAATCCCGAAGTCTATCAGCTTTGCAAAGATGGATCAAACCGAATTTAATTTACTCTATAAGGCGACATTAAACGCTGTATGTAACTTTTTAGATATTACCGAACCCGTTTTATTAACCGAACTAATAAATTTCATGTGATGGAAAAAATACTCAATGAAGCCATAAATCACTTTGGCAAGAAAAAACAACTCGCAAAAGTCCGCGAAGAATTATTGGAACTCGCGCTTGCGATAACACGATATGAGTCAGACGATTCACCTGAAGCATTATTTCATTTGTGCGATGAGTGTGCAGATGTCGAAATAATGACCGAACAGCTCAGATTAATGACAGATCCTAAGCTGATAAATGACCGAAAAAAATTTAAATTAAACCGCCTATCTGAACGCATAGCAAAAGAAAGCAAATAAACAAGCTAAAAAGATTTTATTTAGAAGTATTTTGCAAGTATATTTGCATAGAAATTAAAACAGATACCAATATGAAAATTAAAAATATCACAGTAGAAAACATCAAGGCAGTTTCTAGGCAGTCGCTAGATTTAAATGGTTGCTCGGTTATCATAACAGGCGCAAACAACGAAGGTAAATCTACCGTAATAAATGGCCTTATAAAAAGATTTCAAGGCGAGATACCTACTAAGATTGTCAAGCAAGGTGAGGAAAAAGGAAAGTACACAATGGAGCTTACAGACGGATCAATTATTTGCTGGATGTCAAACGGTAAAACGGAGAATTTTTCATTCACCACAAGCGACGGCCTTGTAATGAAGCAAGGTGTATTATCCGCAATCTCGGAAAAGTACTTCGGGAAGCCATTTGACATTGAAAAGTTTATTAACGGAGGCCAGCAGGTTCAGATTAAAGAACTACAAAAAATATGCGGTATTGATTTGTCTGATCTTGACATTGAGTATCAAAAAGCATACAGCGAAAGAACAATCGCCAATGCACTTAAAAAATCAGCAATCGGTAAACAGAAAAAAGAGCCTGTCAAGGTTGAATATATTGACGTTACTGAAATATCAAACAAGATCGAAAATATTAAACGAGATTTCAAATCTGAATGCGATCAAGTAGATATTAGAAATCAAATCGCTCAATCAAATATAAATGCACAATATGAAAAAAAGTGCAAAGAAATTGATTTGAGAAATTCAGAAGAAAAACAACGCGTAAAAGATCACAACGAAAAAGCTGAAAAGCAGAGAAAGCGTTATGAATTAGCAATTGAGTCACGCGACAAATTAAAGTTTGTAGGATTTGAAAGCAACGAGCTTGAAGTATTCGTTAGCTCATTAAATAAAGAAGATGTAGTAGAATATAATCCTGTTCAATATCCCCAAAACGAAGAAATAAGAAGAGAAATGTATCCTGAATTTGCAGATATTTCAGAGCTTGAAAAAGAATTGAAAGAAGCAAACGAGCAAAAAGTTTTAAGCAGGCTTTATGTTCAAGAAAAAGAAGCATACGACGCATGGATAGAAGAATGCAACCAAGCAGACTTGAAAGCACAGCAAGCGAATGCATCAGTAGAGGATATCTTCGCATCAAAAAAGAAAGCAATTGAAGAAAGTAATATGCCCGAAGGTTTCGCGATTACCGATCAAGGAGTAGAATATAATGGCTTTATATTGTCAAATAGTACAGTTTCAAGCTCTACAAAAGTGATTGCCGCTATGAAGCTATGCAGACTTTATTTAGGTCTTTTAGATGTGGTATCTATCGAAGGATCGTTGATCGACAATAATAATTTATCAGAAGTGATAAAGTGGGCTGATTCAGAAGATATTCAGCTTTTTGTTGAGCGTGTAGACATCGAAGGAGGTGAATTTAAATACAATGTAATCGAAAATGTATAGAGACAGAGAAGACTCAGAGCAATTAAAGCCAAACACTAAGGTATTGGCAAAATGCCCGAAATATTGCAACGCCGGATTATCGGTGTTGCTTTGGGACGGCAAAAGATTCATAGACGAAAGTTGCCCGCTTGAACCGATAGATCATTATGTAGTATCATTTATTGAGCTACACAATAGTAAACCATTAGTAAGTAAAACAAGGATGTGATGGATAAGAAATATTTATATCTACCATACGGAGATGAAATAGAAAAGTATGAAATCCTTAATACTGATGGTGTTGAATACGAGATAAAAGCAGAAAAAGAAAAGTTTTCAATCTACATAAATAAATCACAGTGGACATTTGAAAATTACAAAAAAACATTCGCAGAGGCAAAATTAATTCTTTATACAAAAGAAATTGAAGTGTTAAAGCAGATAAAGATTCAAGAGTTTGTCCAAAACGAAAAAGTAAAAAAAATCGAGTCACTAACTGAAAATTAACATGGAAAAAGAATATTTATACCGAGTACATGAAGGTGAAATTATCAAGTACGAAATAGTTGATGAGGATGATTTGGAAATAACAATTACCTCAGATTTTATAGACTGGAATTTTCGAGTAAGTAAGTTAGATGATCATTATTATTTCAGAACTTATGAAGACGTAAAAGAATCGTTACTGAAAACTCCAAGAGAGAGACTAGCAAAAGCATTGAATGAAATGCGTGATGTATTAAATGAAATTACAGAAATCGAGTCATTAACCGAAAACTAAAAAAATGCAAAATAAAATCGGAATCAATACCATGTACTACCAGATTAAAACAAAGGTGATTATCGTTGACGAAAACGGAAACGGTAAAAAAGAGTCACACACCCATCTAGTCGAAGCGGTAAGCTGGACTGATGCAGAGAAAAAAGTAAATGAACATCTTGAGGGCTTCGAGTTTCTTGTAAAAGGCATAGTCCCAACAAAGATCGAATACATCGACCAAAGCGGAGGTAAAAATTACTATAAGTGCGGAATTGCCTTAGTTGAATTTAACGACAAAGGAAAAGAGACTCAAATTAAAATGCAGTGCGTGTTCCAAGCAGACGACATAGCAGAGGCTCAACAAAAGGTCATGGAAGTATTCAAGGAAAACGACATAGAGAGCGTTTCCATAAGTCTTTACAAACTAACTGATATATTCTAAAATGGCATCAAAACGCAAAGAAATCGACTACGACATTATCCACAAGAATAGAAAATGTCATATACTGGTGAGGGCTAGAAGTGTTTTCGCAAGTCCAAATTACCTTGACTCTAAAATGGCTTTGGCGGGAATTGAGAACAATACAGACGATGCAAAATCTTTCATAAAAAAGCATATTTGCAAGGATATTTGCTAAAAAGGTTGTATCTTTGAAATGAAAATACAGAGATATATTGTTTTGGTTTAATCGTTGACATCTCGGAAAGACGGGAACGCAGTGGCAGGGCAAAGCCACTGCAAACTGGAGAAATAGCAGATAGGAAATGCATCCCCATAGCCGGAGACGTTTGCCAGTTCGAATCTGGCTTTTCCACGACGAGCTGTAGTTAAAATGGTAGTTGTTTACGTAAAACAGTAGTACAATACTCAAATCAGATGCTAACGGGTAAGCCGTTAAAAAAGTATTGTAGTGTAATGGCTAGCACTATAGGCGCAAGCAGATGGAAGGGGTTCGAATCCCCTCAATACTTCAAATACCAAAACACATGATACGATTTGTAAATGCCATTATAATTTGCAGTATCTTACATTATTCCGCAAATGTTCAAGGCTGTGATTTTGATTTATCGATGTATCC
>JACZKY010074857.1_pt1 | contig 15757 bp, 15 predicted proteins | sample 8237611 | NCBI WGS metagenome assembly JACZKY01 (sample SAMN16148055, study PRJNA663545) | marine sediment metagenome | biome: sediments and biomass from bioreactor inoculated with such sediments; feature: coastal sediments; material: methane- and iron-fed bioreactor; isolation source: Bothnian...
CTTCACGATGTCCGACGCGGAATATTTCGACGCCAGGTCGGCGGTGACGCCCGCCACGAGATGGCAACGGTCCCCTTCCCTGGCGCCCAGCAGCAGCAGGCCGCTCCCGAGCTTTCCCTTAACGCTGTCGGCCAGCTCGCGCAGCGCCGCCGGATCCATCGGCTCCACCTCGGCGGCGACGCGCCGCACGCCCCCGCGCTCCTCCGCCTTGGCCAGGATCTCGCCGACGAAATCGCGCGCCGAGCGGCGACGCGCCTCCTGGAGCGCCTTTTCCAGCGCCTTGATCTGAGCGGAGAGCTTGCGGACGCGATCCGGGACCTCGGCGCCGGCGACCTTCAGCTCGCGGGCGACACCGTGAAGCGTTTCCGCCTCCTCCCGGAGATGCCGCCAGGCGGGCAACCCGGTCGCCGCCTCGATCCGGCGGACCCCCGCGGCCAAGGCGCTCTCGGACAGCAGGCGGAACAGCCCGATCTCCGCGGTATTGCTGACGTGCGTGCCGCCGCAAAGCTCCCGGCTCACCCCCTCTACGGTCACCATGCGGACGACGTCGGAGTACTTTTCCCCGAAGAACGCCATCGCCCCCGCCGCGACCGCCTCTTCGTACGGCAACTGCTCCCAATGGACGGGACGCGCCGAGAAAACGGCGCGGTTGACCTCTTCCTCGACCGAGGCCAGCGCATCCGGGGAAAGCGCCTCGAAGTGGGAGAAGTCGAACCGGAGCTTGTCGGGCCCCACGAACGACCCCGCCTGCTTGACATGGGCCCCCAGCACCTTGCGCAGCGCCGCCTGGAGCAGGTGCGTCGCCGTATGGTTCCCCTGCGTGACACGACGTTTCGCGTCATCCACCGTCAGCAGCGCGGCCTGTCCTTCCCGGACCTTGCCTTCGGCCACCCTCGCGCGATGGATGACGAGTTCGGCGGAAGGACGGCGGGTGTCGGTGACCTGGAGGACGAACCCGTCGCCGGTGATCGTGCCCGTGTCGCCCACCTGACCTCCGGACTCGCCGTAGAACGGGGTCCGGTCCGTGACGACGTCGATCTCTTCTCCGGAGTCGGCGGAGGAGATTCTCACCCCCCCGAGGAAGAGCGCTTCGATGCGCCCGTCGGCGGCCGGACGCTCGTAGCCGACGAAGTTCACGGAAGTCCCGGTCCGGGACAGCTCGGACGCCACGGCGTCGTGCGCACCCACCTCGCCGCCTTTCCACGAAACCCTCGACTGGGCGCGCTGCTTCTCCATCTCCGCCTCGAACCCCGCCGCGTCGAGGGTCACCTCTCGCTCCCGGCACAGGTCGGAGGTGAGATCCACCGGGAACCCGTAGGTGTCGTAGAGCCGGAACGCCGCGGCGCCGGGGAACACCTTGGCGCCCGCGCCTTCCATGCGGGAGAATTCCTCTTCGACCAGCCGCAGCCCCGCGTCGAGCGTCTCGAGGAACCGCCGTTCCTCCTGGAACGACACGGTGTCGATGAAGGAGGCGCTGTTCTTCAGTTCGGGGTAGGCATCCGAGAATTCCCGGACCACGGTCCCCGCCACCTTGTGCAGGAACGGGCCGTCGAACCCGAGCTTCTTCCCGTGGCGGAGCGCGCGGCGCATGACGCGGCGCAGGACGTACCCACGTCCCTCGTTGGACGGCAGGATGCCGTCCGCGATCAGGAAGGCGGCCGCCCGCGCATGGTCGGCGATGACGCGCATCGGCGCGTCGAGTTCGGGGTTTTTCCCGTAAGGCTTGCCGCAAAGGAGGGAGATCTCCGACAGGATCGGCTGGAACAGGTCGGTTTCGTAGTTGCTGGCGACTCCCCGAACCACCGCCGAAAGCCGCTCCAGTCCCATCCCGGTGTCGATGCTGGGCCTGGGCAGCGGCGTCTTCGTCCCGCTCTCGTCCTGGTTGAACTGCATGAACACCAGGTTCCAGATCTCCAGGAACCGGTCGCAGTCGCACCCCACGGCGCAACCGGGCCGCCCGCAGCCGGCCCCCTCCCCCTGGTCGTAGATGATCTCCGAGCAGGGACCGCAAGGCCCCGTGGGCCCCATCGCCCAGAAATTGTCCTTCTCGTCGAACCGCACGATCTGCGAGGCGGGGAGCCCCATCGTCTTGTGCCAGATGTCGTACGCCTCGTCATCTTCACGGAAGACGGAAGCGGTCATCCGCTTCCCGTCGAGACCGATTTCGCGCGTCAGGAACTCCCACGCGTAATGGATGGCGTCCTCCTTGAAGTAGTCGCCGAACGAGAAGTTCCCGAGCATTTCGAACAGGGTGTGGTGCCGCGCCGTGTAGCCGACGTTTTCGAGGTCGTTGTGCTTGCCGCTCACGCGGAGGCACCTCTGGGCCGTCGCCGCCCGCTTCCACTGGGTCGAGGCGAGATCGAGGAAAACCTCCTTGAACTGGACCATCCCCGCGTTGGTGAACAGCAGGGTCGGGTCGTTCCCCGGGACGAGGGAGGCGCTGGGAAGCACCTTGTGCCCGTTTCGCTCGAAGTATGCAAGGAAGGCGGAGCGGAGCTCCGCGCCCGTCCTGGACATCTCTATTCGTCTCCTTCCTGGTTCTCCGCCATGCGCCGGCCGACGGCCTTCCGGCAGGCGTCCGGGGGGAACCCGCGGCCCGCGAGGAACCGGTACGCCTTCGCGGCGCCTTCCCTCCCCGGGGGGATTCCACCGCGGAATTTCTTGCTCAACGCCTGCGCCGCAGCGGCCGCAACGCCTTCCGGCGGGCACTCCTCCTTCAGCGCCTCCTCGACGAGGGGCCGCGGGAAACCGCGCGCCGCCAGCTTCCATGCAATCTTCGCGGGGCCGTACATGCGCCCCTCCCGGTAGGAACGGACGAGCTGCCGGCACAGGGCCTCGTCGTCGAGTAGCCGGAGATCGCGCAGCCGCGCCAGGACCGACGGGACGTCGGCCTCGGCATGCCCTTTCCGGATCAACCGGATCGCCACTTCCCCCTCGCTCAAGGAGCGGCGGGCGAGCATCCCGATGGCGAGCTCCAGGGGGTTCCCCGGGGCGGTCGATCCGTTTCCCCTACTGATCCTTCTTTTCGGAGCCGCCCTTGTCAAAGTCATCCCAGGTGAGGTCCGAAGTCGAGGAAACTCCCCGGACCCGGAGAGCGAAGTCGTCGGGGTTGCTGGCCTGCCGCAGCGCCTCGTCGAGCGTGATGAGGTTCTCCTTGAGCAAACCCATCAGGGACTGGTCGAACGTCTGCATCCCGTAGCTCACGAACCCCTGCTGGATCGCCTCCCGGATCTTGCGGGTCTTGTCCTTGTCCTCGATGTATTCCCGGACGCGGGCGGTGTTCAGGAGCACTTCGACCGCGGGGACGCGCCCCGCGCCGTCGGCCCGGGGGACCAGCCGCTGGGAGATGACGCCCTTGAGGACGGAGGCGAGCTGCAGCCGGATCTGCTTCTGCTGGAACGGCGGGAAGGACGCGACGATCCGGTTGATCGTCTCCCCGGCGTCGAGCGTGTGCAGCGTGGAAAGCACGAGGTGCCCGGTTTCCGCCGCGGTGATCGCGGTTTCGATCGTCTCGAGGTCGCGCATTTCCCCCACGAGGATCACGTCGGGGTCCTGGCGGAGGGCGCTCTTGAGGGCGTCGGCGAACGAGGAGGTGTCCACGCCGAGTTCCCGCTGATTGATGATGCTCTTGTTGTCCCGGAGAAGGAACTCGATGGGGTCCTCGATCGTCATGATGTGACAGCTGCGGTACGTGTTGATGAACTGCACCACGGCGGCCAGGGTGGTGGACTTGCCGCACCCGGTGGTCCCCGTGCAAAGGACGAGCCCCCGCTCCTCGAGGGCGATCTTCTCCATGACCTTGGGGAGGTGGAGGTCCTCGAAGGTCTTCACGCCGACCGGGACGAGCCGCAGGACGATGCCCATGGTCCCGCGCTGCCGGAACACGTTCACCCGGAATCGTCCCAGCCCCTGGACGCTGTAGGCGCAGTCGAGCTCGTGGTGCCGCTCGAACCGGGCCTTCTGGTCCTCGCGGAAGATCAGCCCGCTCATCGCATCGAGGTCCTCGATCTTGAGCGGTTCAGGGGCCTTCAAGGGGATGAGTTTCCCGTTGATCCGCAGGATGGGAGGGAGCCCCACCTTGAGATGGACGTCCGAGGCGCCGTGCTTCGCCGCCGCGCGGAGTATGTCGTTCAGCTCCAAGGCGTCACGCTCCTTCCGTCGAGGATTTCGCGGCCTCTCCGATCCCGTGCTTCACCAGGATCTTCTTCACCAGCTCGCCGGACATCTCCGGGTGCTCCTTGAGGAACAGCCGGGCGTTTTCCCGCCCCTGCCCGATCCGCTCCCCGCCGACAGAGTACCATGCGCCGCTCTTTTCCAGGATGTCGAGCTCCGCCCCGAGGTCGAGGATGTCCCCTTCGCGGGAGATCCCCTCGCCGTACAGGATGTCGAACTCCGCCTCCCGGAACGGCGGGGCGAGCTTGTTCTTCACCACCTTGACCCGCGTCCGCCCCCCGATGACGTCGTCGTCCCGCTTGATCTGGGAGATCCGCCGGATGTCCATCCGCACGGAAGCATAGAACTTGAGCGCGTTCCCGCCGGTGGTCGTCTCGGGATTGCCGAACATGACGCCGATCTTCTGGCGGATCTGGTTGATGAAGATCACCGACGTCTGCGACTTGCTGATCGTCCCGGTGAGCTTGCGCAGCGCCTGGGACATCAGGCGCGCCTGGAGCCCCATGTGCGCGTCGCCCATCTCCCCCTCGATCTCGGCCTTGGGGACCAGGGCCGCCACGGAATCGACGACCACCACGTCGAGGGCGCCGCTGCGCACGAGCAACTCCGCGATCTCCAGCGCCTGCTCCCCCGTGTCGGGCTGGGAGATGAGGAGGTCTTCCGTCGCGATTCCCAGCTTCCTGGCGTAGGAAAGGTCGAGAGCGTGCTCCGCGTCGATGAACCCGGCGACGCCGCCGTTCTTCTGCGCCTCGGCGATGATATGCAGCGCCAGGGTGGTTTTCCCCGAGGATTCCGGGCCGAAGATCTCCGTCACGCGGCCGCGGGGGATTCCCCCGATGCCGAGCGCGACGTCGAGCGAGATGGCGCCGGTGGAAATGACGGGGATATCCTTCGCGGGGACGTCGGCGCCCAGCCGCATGATGGCGCCCTTGCCGTAATTCTTCTCGATCGCGGCGACGGCCATGTCGAGCGCCTTGCGGCGGTTCGGATCCTGGGTCATCTGGAGGTCTCCTCTTCGATTTCCCGCCGCCGCGGGGTGATTCCCAGGGGGAATTCCCGGACCACGGAATATATGGCGCCTCCCGGAGGGAGGCGGCTTTCGAACAGAACGATCGACGATACGGGCACGATTCCGAAACCGCGGCCGGCAAGCCCCTGGACAAAACGGTCGCCCCAGGCGGGCGGAAGGGTCCCGCGGACGCGCCCAACCGTGATGTGCGGGTGGAACGGACGATCCTCCCGGGGGAACCCGGCCCCCGAAAGCGCGCTTTCAATATTCTGTTGCAACTTCCCGACCAATTCAAGCGGTTCCCGAATACCGGCCCACAGCACCCTCGGGTTCCTCGTCCCCGGAAACGTCCCTCCCCCGAACGCGACCAGGGAGAACGGCGGGCAACCGGCGGCGACTCCGGCGAGCGCCTCCCCCAGGGCGGGGATCCGCTCCGGGCGGATTTCTCCGAGGAACTTCAGGGTGATATGCAGGTTCCCCTTCGCGACCCAGGACACGGGACCCGGCCCTTCGCCGGCCGCCCGGACCGCATCCGCCACGGAGTCCCGAACGCCCGGCGGCAACCCGATCCCGATGAAGCACCTCAAATCGTCCTTACGCCTCCTTCCCGGAAAGAAGCCTGGCCGCGGCGGCCAGGGAAGCCCGCACTGTGTCCCGACGGACCTTCGCCCGGTCCCCCCGGAAACGGAACCGGTGCGAGTACCGTACCCCGTCCCGGAGGGCGACGGCCACCCAGACCGTCCCCGCCGGTTTCTCCCGGCTCCCGCCGCCCGGTCCCGCCACACCGGTCGTGGCGATCGAGACGTCCGCCGGAAAGCGCTCCAGGACGCCTTCCGCCATCGCGGCCGCCACTTCGGCGCTGACCGCCCCGCGGGAATCGATCAGCCGGCGCGGGACGCCCAGAACAGCCGTCTTGACGTCGTTGTGATACGCGACCACCCCTCCGAGGAAGTAGCCGGAGCTCCCGGGGACGGCGGTGATCGCCCCGGCCAGCAGCCCGCCGGTGCACGACTCGGCGACGGCAAGGGTCTTCCCGGATGACCGCAGAAGGCGGCCGAGGAGGGAGGAGGAAGCGTCCGTCAGGCGATCAGCCATTCGATCCCCCGGTACGCGAGGGCGGCGTAGACCCCCGCGACCAGGTCGTCCGCCACCACGGGCACGGGGCCTTCCTTCGCGTCGATCCATGCGGCCGGGCCGACCTTGAACACGTCGAAGAGCCGGAACAGGAGGAACAGCCCCAGGGCGTGCGGAACGCTCCACGGGATTCCGGTCGACGCCAGGAGCATCCCCGCGATCTCGTCGATCACGACCGACGTCGGATCCTTCTCCCCGGTGGCCGCCATCTCTTCCCGTGCGGCGGGTACGGACAGCAGCAGCAGCGCGCCCAGCAGCAGGAAGTGCGCCGGTCCCGCCCCCCCGGTCAGGTACCACAGGGGGAGGCAGACCAGCGTCCCGGCGGTCCCGGGAGCGACGGGGCAATACCCCGCCCCGAACCCCGTGGCGACGGCGCGCAACCCCCGCCGCGTCCACGGGTTTCCCCGAAAACGATTGACTTGAACGGTGCCCATGTCGGATATTTACTACTGTATGCCAACAAATCCCCTTTTTCCAACGACGGAATGACCGAGCCCCCGAATACCACCGACGAACTGTATCTGCACCGCATAGCGCAAGCCGTCACCGAACTGGCCAAGGGCATGAAAACCGTCAGTTTTTATCCCGAGGACCATCCCATCCTGATCCAGGGGATCACGAAAATCGTCCTGCTGTTCGAGGAAATCCCCCTGCCGGAGGAAGGGCTGGAGATCGGGATCTCGAAGAACGCCCTGCTTTATCAGGACCGCCCGCTGCCCGGCAGCGGAAGCGGCAAGGCGCTTGTGGACCTCAACCGGGAGCTGTACCTCCGGCGGGCGGCGCGAATCATCTTCCTGCCGAACATGCGGCCGGACGAGATCGTCTCGTTCCTGAAGGTGATTGTCCGGGACGTCGAGAAGGTGCTGGACGCGGGGGGGCTGGAGCAGGCCCTGCAGCAGGAGAAGGTTTCCCACATCTGGGGGAACCGGGTCGACTACGACCGGCTGACCGAACTGTTGAAGGCGGAAGAGGATCTGGCGGAGCTCGAACCGGAGGAGCTTCCCGACGGCGGCACGGCGGATTCGCTGGCCGCCTTCTCCGCCAAGGCGCCGGAAGTCGTCACGATCGACGCCCTGCTCGACCGGATCGAGAAGGAAACCGACCCTGCGGCGTATCGCGGGCACATCGTGGAATTCTCCCGTTTCCTCCTCGCGGAGCCGCCGGAAAAGAAGCTCGACTACGCGGCCCGCGCCGTTTCGATCCTGGTCCGGCACATCCAGGCGCCCCCGGGGGAGAGCCGGGAGATCGCCGGGCTCGCCGCCGTGGGGATCAAGGAGCTGGCCGGCGACGAGCTGATCGACCACTACATCGGCCTCCTGAAGAAGCCGGGAGCGCGCGGCCGGCGGGAAACGGAGACCATCCTCACGGCGCTCGGGGAGAAGTCCGTCCACCCCCTTCTGCAGACGCTGGCCGAGGAGAAAGACCTCCTCGTGCGGAAGACGATCGTCGCGATCATCGTGCGGATCGGCCGCATCGCCGTTCCCACCCTCCTGGAGAACCTGGAGGATTCGCGCTGGTACATGGTGCGCAACATGGTGACGATCCTCGGAAGCCTCGAGATGCCCGACCTCGTCCCCTACATCACGGCCAAGCTGTCCCACCCGGACCTCCGGGTCAAGAAGGAGGCGATCAAGGCGCTCGCCCGGACCGATCACCCCTCCGCCGTGACCGCCCTCTGCGATCTCTGTTTCTTCCCCGAGGAAACGGTCGCGCTCGCGGCGACCGCGGCGCTGGCGTCGAAGAAGGAATCCGCGGCGGCGGTGGCCCTGTTCCGGCGCGCGACGGACCGGAAGTACCTCTACCCCAACTACCGTCTTGCGCACGAGGCGATCGATTCCCTCCGCGCGATCGGAACCGACGATGCGGTCGTTGCGCTGGAGGAGATCCTTTCCCTGAACGCCTTCTGGAAAACGGAAAAGTTCCAGTCGATGAAATCCCACGCCCTGAGAAGCATCTCAATGATCAAGGGAGGGCGAGCCGCCGAGGCGCTGCAGAAGGTGCTCCAAACGGGCGATGCGCACCTGCGCACGGAGGCCGAGAGGATCCTGAAAAGGAAACTGTTGTAAGGCGAGGAGGAAGCTCGTGGACCGACGGCAGACGGAAAGCGCGATCGCGGGAATCGTACGGCTCCTGGGCACCTCCCTGAAAAACCGGGGCCTGTACCCCGCGTCCCACCCGTTAGTGAGGACACCGATCGAAAAATGCCGGGCCGAGATCGAGCCGCTGTTCGCCGACCGGCCGGAGCTCGCCTTGACGGTGACCGACGGGACGCTCGTGCTGGAAGGCGTTCCCATCTTCCACCTGACCTCGTCCCTCGAGCTGTTCCTCACGCGCCTGGGAAGCATCGGGGTGCCGGCCGTCATCTTCGAACGGGGCTTGACCACGGAAGACATCGAGCGGTTCGTCCTGTTCCTGCACGAAACCAAGGAATCGGGGCTGAACGTGCGGGCCGTCAAGGACCGCCTCTGCCAGGCGGGAGTGCGGCATATCCGGGTGACCTCCACCGAGGAGGGGAAGGACTTCTCCATCGCCCGGGAGATCTACGGAAACGCCATCAACGTCGTGGTCCAGGCGTTGAAGGACGTCCGCGGCGGGAGAATCCCCGACGGGGCCAGCTGCGACCACACCGTGCGGGAAATGAACGGGATGATCTCGCGGAACCGGGACGCGATGCTCGCCCTGACGCTGATCAAGAACTTCGACGAGTACACGTACACCCACTCCGTGAACGTCTCCATCCTTTCCCTGGCCGTCGGGGACAGCCTCGGGATTTCGGAGCAGCACCGGGTCAACGTGGGCGTGGCGGGGTTGCTGCACGACGTGGGCAAGACCCAGCTGGCTCTGGACCTGATCCGGAAGCCCGGCAACCTGTCGGTGGCCGAGTACGAGGAAATCAAGAAGCACCCCGAAGAAGGGTACGCCATCCTCGGGAAGATGACGAACATCCAGGACGAGACCCGGAGGATGGTGCGGGAACACCACATGCGGTTCGACCGGGCGGGCTACCCGCGCCCTGAGCCGGACATGAAGCTGAATCCCCACTCCCAGGTCATCGCGGTGGCGGACTGCTACGACGCCTTGACGAGCATGCGCACCTACCAGAAAGCCCGCACGCCCCAAGACGCGATCGAGATCATGCGGAAGCTGGCGGGAAAATCGATCGACCCGGACCTGGTCCTGCTGCTCGAACGCTCCCTGGGAGCCTATCCCATCGGAACGATGCTGCGCTTGAGCACGATGGAAGTCGGGATCGTGACCAGCGTGTCCGGGGAGGGGAAGGGGCAGCCGGGCATGGCGATCCTGTACGATCGGGCGGGAAATCCCCTCACGGCTCCGGAAACCGTGAACCTGGCGGAGGCCGACCCGGCCACGGGGAAACCGCGCAGGGTCGTCCTGGGAACGGTGAATCCGCTGCTCCTCCCGCCCATATCGCTGGAAACCGTCCTGGGGCACGCCCCCGCCTGACGCTTCGCCCTACCCTCGGGCCGACGTCCAGTTCCCCAGCGCCTCCGCGACCGCGGCGCGGACCATCGCGTCCGGATCGCCGCGCAGCGCGAAGAGCTTCTCCCACCCCGCGGCGTCGGCCAGCCGGGACGCCGCGATCGCCGCCTTGGCGCGGACCTCCGCGTCCGGGTGGCCGAGATACTTCTCCACGTGGGGGGCGAGCTCTTTCCTCCCCGAGGCGCCCAGCGTCTCGATGAGGTTTCCCAGCACCACCCCCTTTTCCTTCGGAAGCATCTCCCATAACGCCTTGAGAACGGCCGGCGTCGGAGAGAACGCGAGCGCCCGGACGGCCGCCCCGCGGACTTCCTCGGTCCCGTCGGAAAGGGCGTCGAGGAGGAGGGAAACCCCTTCCGCCCCGCCGATCTCCACCGCCGATTGGACCGTCCGGACCTTGTCCTCCTGGCTCCCTTTCCGGATCCGCTCCCGGAACGTTTCCAGCGAACGCTTCGCCCGGGTCCGGTCCATCGCCCCGGAGGCCGCCTCCCGCACTCCCCGGACAGGGTCCGACATCAGGGCCATCAACGCCTCTTCGATCCGCTCGATCATGATCCTCCCCCCCGGCTCCCCGTTCGTTCCGCCGCAGCGGGCACCTCCGCCGTCCCCTTCGCGCAACGCACCGCGTCCAGAATCGAGTCCTCAAGGGCGCGCGTGCCGAGAGAGGCCACCTGCAGGACGTTCCCGCGCCGTCCCGACGCGCCGGTGGATACGGCCACCACCACGTCGCCATCCATGGGAGTATGTACCGGGCGGACGGCGCGGCACAAGGCCGCATGCGCCATCCGGGCCACGCTCCAGAGCTCCTCCCGGGAAAGGAGGTCCGCCGTGGCGACCACGCCCAGGGTCGTGTTCCCGTGGGCGAACGGCTCCCGGCGGAATCCCGAGCGGAACAGCGCCTCGGCGTCCGCCGCCGTCTCCGAGTCCGCCGCGCGGGCCCCCGCCACCCATTCCCCGGTCGAGGGATCCACCACGTCCCCGAATGCGTTCACGACGGCGCACGCTCCCACGACCGCCTCGCCGCCGGACAAGGACGCCGTCCCGAACCCCCCCTTCATCGCCCGGCCGATCCCGAGGGCCTTTCCCACCGTTGCGCCCGTTCCCGCGCCCACCGAGCCTCTCCGCGGCGGCAGGGAGGAGGCGGTCCCGGCCGCCTCGTACCCCATCGCCGCGTCGGGACGGCGGGGACCCCGCGCGTACCCGAGGTCGTACAGGATCGCCGTCGGAACGATCGGAACGTTCCCCCCGGGCGTCCGGAAGCCGACGCCTCGTTCCTCGAGGTAACGGACCACCCCGGTGGCGGCATCGAGCCCGAAGGCGCTCCCCCCCGCGAACACGAGGGCGTCCACCCTCTGCGCGGGGTGCGGCCGGAGGAGCGAGTCCATCTGGCGCGTGCCGGCGGCCTCCCCGCGAATGTCGGCGCCGGCAACCGCCCCGAGGGGAAAGAGAAGGACCGTTACGCCGGTTCCGGAGGGCTCGTCCTGCGCGTGCCCCACAAGGACCCCCTCGATTTCCGTTATCGAACCCGCCATTTCCCCTCCCCCGTCGCTATATTCATACCGAAGCCGGAAAGGTTCGTCAATCCGACCGGTTGACGATGCACGCGTGCGGAAAGTACACTCGAATCATGAAAGATGTTTCCACCGCCGGACGGATCCTGGGACTCGATTACGGGAACCGGCGGATCGGGATGGCCGTTTCCGATCCCCTGGGCCTCACGGCGCAGCCGCTCTCCGCGATCCCCCGGGAAAGCGACCGGAAGGATATCGCCGAGATCGGACGCCGCGCCGCCGAACTGGGGGCGACCTCGGTGGTCCTGGGGCTTCCCCTGCTGCTGAACGGCGATGAAGGCCCCGCGGCCGTCCGCGCGCGGGAATTCGGGGCCCGGATCGAGGAGGCGCTCTCCATGCCGGTGATCCTGTGGGACGAACGGATGACCACGGTGCAGTCCGAACGCCACCTCATCCATTCCGGCGTGCGGCGGGAGCGGCGCAAGGAACTGCGCGACAGTCTCTCCGCCATGTTCCTCCTTCAGGGCGTCCTGGACCTGCGGAACCGGAAATGACCTCCCTCCGGTCCGAGAAATCGTCCGGGAACATCGCCCGGGGCATCGCCCTGGCCGTCGCGTCCGTCCTTCTCGTCTCGACCTTCCTCCTGTTCGATTCGCACCCCTCCAGGGACTGGGAGGCGAAGAAGGTGTCCATCCCCAAGGGAAGCTCCTTGAGGGAGATCACTTCCATCTTCACGAAAGAGAAGGCGCTTCCACATCCCGCCGCGTTCCGCGGATTCGCGCTGTTGACGGGCACCGGCCGGCGGCTTCAGCACGGCGAATACACGTTCCCCAACCCCCCGTCGGCCTACGGGGCCTGGAAGAAGCTGATCGAGGGGGACGTCGTCAAGTATCCCGTGATCGTGCGGCCCGGGGCGAACCTCTTCGACGTGGCGGCGTTGTTGGGTGCCTACATGCTCGCCGATCCGGGGAAATTCCTCGAGGCGGCGACCTCGGAATCGCTGCTTGCGCGACTGGGGATCCCCGGAGAGAGCGCGGAAGGGTATCTCGTTCCCGACACCTACAACCTCGTGAAGAATCTGCCTTCCGAGGAGATCCTGGGAATCATGACCCGTCCGTTCCGCAAGAAATTCACACCGGAAATGGAGCGGAAGGCCGCGGCGGCGGGGTTCTCGGTGCACGAGATCGTGACGATCGCGTCCATCATCGAAAAGGAGACGGGTGTGCCCCGGGAGAAGCCGCTCGTATCGTCGGTCATCCGGAAGCGGCTGGCCCTTGGGATGCCCTTGCAGATGGACCCGACGGTGATTTACGGCGTAAAGCGCTTCGACGGGACGGTGACGCGGAAGGACCTGCAGGCGCCCGGCCCCTACAACACCTACATGAACCGGGGCCTCCCCCCGGGGCCGATCGCAAACCCGGGGGCTTCATCGATCGCGGCCGCGCTGCAGCCGGCGAACGCGGAATTCCTCTATTTCGTGTCCAACAACGACGGCACGCACACGTTCTCCAGAACCTTGCCGGAACACGCGCGCGCGGTGGAAAACCTGCGGCGCGCAAGGAAGGAAGGGGCGGAAAGCGGGCCCCCGCCCGCGGAAACGGCTCCCGCTACTCCTCCACCTCTCCCATCGGGACCTTCCTGATCCCTTCTTCCGGCTCTTCCCTCGTGTACTTCTCCTCGCGCTCGTTCTTCTCCTGGCACTCGACGCAGTACTTCGCGAAGGGAAGCACCTTCAGGCGCGCCCTGGGGATCTTGCACCCGCACTCCTCGCACTGGCCGTAGGTTTCGTCCTCGATCCGGTCCAGCGCGTCGTCGATCTGGAGCAGCTTCCGCTTCTCCCGGTCCGTGAGAATCATGTCCAGCTCACGGGTCCGTTCCTCGGAAACGGAGTCGAGGATATCTCCGATATCCTGCGTCCCCGGCTCCGTCGTGACTTTCGAGCGGCGTGCGATTTCGTGGACCAGGTCCACACGCATCTTCGTAAGCATGTCCTTGATCGGTTTCATCGGCGTCCGCCCTTTATAAAAATGAAAATTGCATTAGTATACCCGGGGCTGCCCGGGTGTCAATCGGATTCGGCCCGCAGGTCCCATTCCCTCGACCCGGTCACCCGGGCGCGCGTGATGACGCCCGGCCCCCCGGCGAACCCGGTCAGCCGGACGGAGCCGTCCACCTCCGGGGCCTGTCCCCGATGCCGCCCCCTGGCGCCGCCCCGGGGCGAGATCTCTTCCACGAGGACCTCGACGGGTTCCCCGACGAGCGCGGCGTTGCGCGCGGCGAGGATGTCGGCCTGGGCGTCCCGGATGATCCGCGCACGCTCTTCCTTCACCCGCTCCGGGATTTGCGGGGACATCGCATAGGCGGGGGTCCCCTCCTCCCGGGAGTAGGGGAAGACGCCGAGGTAGTCCCACCTCGTCTCGTGGACGAACCGGAGAACCCGGTCGAACGCGCGCCGCGTTTCCCCGGGGAAACCGGCGATCAGGGAGGTCCGGAGGAAGATCCCCGGCACTCCCCCGCGCAGGCGCTCCAGCATGCGGTACACGTCGGACGGCCCGTACTTCCTCCCCATCGAGGCGAGGATCCCCGGGTCGATGTGCTGCACCGGGATATCCAGGTACGGGCACACCTTCTCCTCGCTGCGAAGCAGTTCGACGATCCCGTCGTCCACGCGGCCCGGGTAGAGGTAAAGGAGCCGGATCCACCGGACGCCCCGCACCGCGCATAGAGCGCGCACCAGGGAGACGAGGCCTTCTCTCTCCGCCCGGTCGACCCCGTAGGCCGTGATGTCCTGCCCGATGACGTTGATCTCCTTCGCGCCGCCCCGGACAAGCCTCCGCGCCTCGGCAAGGAGCGACTCCCGGTCGCGACTGCGCAAAGGCCCCCGGATCGCCGGGATCGCGCAATAGGAGCACCGGTTGTCGCACCCCTCGAGGATCTTGAGGAATGCGGATCCGGCGGCGACGGAAGGAAGCCGGTGGCGGTACGCCGTGTCGGGAAGGGCCCCGTCGCCGACAAGCGAGCGCGGGACGGCGAAAGGCCGGCCCCCTTCCCCCGGCAGCATCTTCGCGAGGAGGCCCGGCAATGCGGGGATGTCGCCGGGACCCAGGAACAGGTCGACCTCCGGCAGCAGTTCGGGAAGGCCTTCCCGGTACCTCCGGGGCATGCAGCCGGCGACGACCAGCAGGCGGATCCGTCCCCGCTTCTTTTCCCGGACCAGCGAAAGGATCTCCTCGATCGACTCCTCCTTGGCCGCCCGCACGAACCCGCACGTGTTGAGCACCGCGACATCCGCGCGCCCGCCGGGAACGAGGACGAACCCCCTTCCCGAGAGCAGCCCCGCCATCACCTCGGCGTCGACGGCGTTCTTCCCGCACCCGAGGGTATGGATCCGGACCGTCCCCGCCCTGCGTCCCCCGCGGGTCAACCGTCCACCACCCTGACCCCCGGAACCTGGCGGAAACGGAAGAGGTCCGGCGGCAGGGGCGGATCGAATTCCACGTCGGTCAGGTACAGGTGGTTTTCCCCCCCGAGCCGGTCGAAGATGTGGACCTCCCGAAGGATGTCGTCCCGCGTTCCCACCACGAGGTCGATCCGCCGGACTTCCGGGGCCCCGTCACCCCGCGGCAGGAGCCGCAGGACCGTCTCCGCCCCCTCCTTCCGGAGGGACGATTCCTCCACCCGGAACATCGCGGCGATCCCGCCCTTCCCGAACAGCAGGAGGAGGGGGATCCTGCCGCCGAGGCTCTTTTCGTCGATCTTCCTGCGGATCACCTCGGAGGAGCCCGCCGGGCGGAAGTAGAAGTGCTCGCCGTCCGCGAGGAACAGCTGTTCCTCGGGAGCCTGGTAGTCCCACCGCATTTTCAGGGGGCGGCGGAAATACAGCTTCCCCGACGCCTTCCGGACGACCCCTACGTTCTGCAGCGGGATCTCCTGCCGGAACCGGGCGGACAGGGTGCTCGCGCCGGCGTACCGGTCGCCGATCTTCCGCAGGAGGGCGTCCCCGCCCGCCGAAGTCCCCTCCGCCCGGGCCGTCGCCGGGAGGAAAAGCGCCGCGGCGAAAAGGAGCATCCACGCCGGATGAAGAAGCGCTGCCGAAAGACCGCTTCGCATCGTTTTCATTCCTCCCTCCGGGGCATGAAGATCTGGCGCTGCTTTCCCCCCTCGGCGGGCCCGACCATTCCCTGCCGCTCCATCTCCTCGATGATCCGGGCCGCCCGGTTGAACCCGATTTTCAGGCGGCGCTGGAGGAAGGAAACGGACGCCCGACCCGTGCGCGAGACCTCTTCCACCGCCTGGTCGAACATTTCGTCGTGGGACGGGTCCGGTTCCCCCGCGGTCGGCGGCGCCGTGATCGCGGAGTCGTAGACCGGCGCCCCCTGGGATTTCAGGTGGTCCACGACGCGCTGGATCTCCCCCTCGGTCACGTACGGGC
>JACZKY010037953.1_pt1 | contig 15735 bp, 23 predicted proteins | sample 8237611 | NCBI WGS metagenome assembly JACZKY01 (sample SAMN16148055, study PRJNA663545) | marine sediment metagenome | biome: sediments and biomass from bioreactor inoculated with such sediments; feature: coastal sediments; material: methane- and iron-fed bioreactor; isolation source: Bothnian...
GTAGAGACAGGGGACAGGGCCGTAGTCCCCCCGGCCCCCATGTGTGATTCCCCGGGTGAGCGCCCCGGCTCTTTCCAGGGGCCGGGGCGCGTGTCCCCGGGGGCGATGGTGGGCCGCGCTGACTCGGGGAGGGCCGCCTGATGTCCACACGGGCAAGGTCCGCCCTCCGCGCCGTCCCGGCAAGGTCTGACGCTGAGGCCGCAGAGGCCCCCGATTTCGGCCGGCTCGTCGAGGATCTCCGCGCGGACCTGTACCTCGCCCTCGAGCACGGGCAGGTCTCCGACCTGCAGCGAGCCCTGCGCGGCCAGGTGGGGGAGAACGAGGTTCTGAAGCAGATCCGCGGGACGCATCGCCCGAGCGGGGCCGTCCTAACCGCAATGCTCTGGTTCGTTCGTGCCGGGGTCCAGGCGCGGAACCTCGAGCGCCTCTGCGGAACGTACGGCCGAACGACCGTACCCGCCGCGGAACAGACCGTGGAGGAAGGGCCTCTCGGGGAGCAGCTCGGTCGCCTCATGGTCTCAGTCGGGGCCGCCTGCGAGGCGATCGCTGCGCGTCTCCCCGGTGGCCTCACACCTGATGAGGCGCGCGAGGTGCTCCCTTTCCTGCAGCACCTGAAACACGAGGTTGCGTCGATCGACGCCGAGGTCCTGTCCGCGCTCACCGGGGGTGACAGGTGACGGACCCCGTCGGAGGTGGCTTCGACCTCCTCGCCGAGCTGCGCCTGATGCAGCGCAGGGCGCTCGTCCTCGTCTCGCGGGCCCGGGCTGCCAGGGTCCGCCTCCTGAAGCCCACCAGCGACACGAAGCCGCCGAAGCCCTCGGCTTCGACTAGGGGTGACCGATGAGGCGCGACCCCCGCTTCAACCCCAAACCCGTTCCCCTCGAGCGCATGGCCGAATGGCGCGAGCGATTCGAGTCGGCCTACGTACGCGGGGCCGACTCTGACTGCTGGCCTTGGATCAAGGGTCGCTCGAGTGGCTACGGCACCTTCTCTATCGGAGGGGGGCACTACCAGGCACACCGGATCAGCCTGGAGATCCTCAGCGGGCCCATCCCCGCCGGGCTGGAACCCGACCACCTCTGCCGTAACCGTCGGTGCGTGAACCCATCCCATCTCGAGCTCGTGCCTCCGGCCGAGAACGCTCGCCGCGGCGGGATGCACCGCCGGCGTCGTGCGTGTGGCAAGGGCCACGCGTTCACCCCGGAGAACACGGCCACCTACGGCAACGGGCGCCGGTACTGCAAGGAGTGCCACCGCCGTAGCCAAGCCGCCTATCTGGTCCGCCTGAAGACGAAGAGCCCCGCCGCTGTAACGGCGGGGCCGGAAGGGGGTAACCAAAGTGTCTAGAGCCATGATCTTGCGCCTGCTCAGGCCGGCGCGCAACCCGCAACCTGAGGACGCCGTCCTCGAACGAGCCCGCGCCGAGGTCGATCGGATGCACCGGACGTTCGAGGTCAGGGAGGCTCTTCCTCCGCACATACCGCGCGCGTGGTGCGAGGACTGCGGCGCCGTCGTCGTACTGGTCGCTGGCGGGGCCTGCCCTTGCGGCTCCCGCTCCGTCATGCCCCACGGGGCGAGGAGGGCGGCGTGAAGCCCCACGACCGCCCCCCTCTGATCAAAGCCGACGAGGCCCTGCGTCTCACGACGGGCGAAGAGCACCGACGCCTGGCTGAGGAGGCGCTTGCGCGCATCGACGCCGCCATCCGGAAGGCGGCGGCGCAGGGGAATTTCGAGATCACCTTCCGCCTGCCGTACCTCTTCTCAGATTCGGGCGCCATCTACAAGGGGCCCATCGGCGCGCCCTCGGACGAGTGCCTCGTCGGCGGAGGGAACCTGGTCCGCGAGACGCTCGCGAAGGCGGGCTACCGAGTGACGCTGAAGGGCGGCTACGAGGAGCGACAGTTCGTCGACATCTGGCTCGAGCTCGTCATCTCGTGGGCGGCCGAGCCGGAGAAAAGGACGGGGGATGCATCATGAGCGCGCGCACGCCGGGACCGTTCACAGTCGGCGAGATGGTCAGACAGACTATCCGCGTCGAGGAGCCGGAACGAACGGCCGCACTCGTCCTGGTCGAGCCGGGACGGGTCCGTCAGGCGGAAGCCACTGCCGCGCTCTTCGCCGCCGCGCCCGACCTCCTGGCGCGCCTCAAGGTCCGCGTGAAGGACTGCCCGTGCTGCGGGGACCCGGACTTCCCGACGGAGCTGATGTGCGACGAGTGCCGGACCGACCTCGCCGTCATCGCGAAGGCCGAGGTGCGCGCGTGAGCACCACCGTACAACCACCCGCCCGTGCGCAGGCGCGCCCGTTCCTGACGATGCGTGTCCTCAGGGGGCTTCGGACTCTCGTGGACGTCGGCTGGCTTGCCGTCTCGTCAGGTGAGGGTGTCGACTGCGATCGCGACGAACACGACGCCCTCCACGCGAAGCGCTGGGTAGAGCGGACCATCGCCTTCAAGACGGCGCAGAAGGGTGGCACCAAGTGAGCGGCCTCCCCGACCGCGTCGAGGGTCCCGTCTTCCGCGCCTTGCCCGCGCGGCGCGGCTTCGAAGTGGCCTCCCGCGTTGGCGTCGTGTGGGCAAGCTGCAAGCGCCCGGAGTACGCGCACGTGATCGCCGCTCTCCTCTCGGAGTGCTCGCGCGAGCGCCTCGCCCGGCTACTGGCGGAAGGCGACAAGCCGTGAACGACCATCGCTTCCTCGACCCTGGCCTCCTCCTCTGCGCCGTTCTCGTTGTCGCGTTTGCCGGCATCGCGTGGCATCGCTTCTGGCAGCGGCTCAAGGCGGATCGGAAGTGGCGCGACGAATGCACCCGGTACCGCGCCAGGGCCCAATTCGAGGCGAAGGGCTTCGCCGTCGTTCCTGATCATGTTGACGCGTCCTCCCTCATCGAAGACCCGACGGCCCGGCTGCCGAATACGTATCGCGCCCCCTGCGGCGAGCTGGTTCGCACCGTCCATCGCGGAGGGCTCCGCTGGACCTGCACGTCGAGGCGCGACGAGACGCCCTTCCCGTCTCCCAACCCCAGCGACCACGGCCCGAAAGCCGCCTGAGGTCACGATGAGCGCAATACCCGAGATCCACCCCGCCGAGACCACGATGACCCGCGAGGAGTGGCTCGCCGAGCGAAAGAAGGGCATCGGTTCTTCCGACATCGGAGCCCTCGTCGGCGCCGACCCCTACCGCGGGCCCCTCGACGTCTGGCTCGACAAGACCGGCCGCAACCGCGACGGGATCGAGACCCGCCCGATGCGTCTCGGCCGAGCCCTCGAGCCCATCATCCTGGCCGAGTTCATCGAGGAGACTGGACGCGAGGCCCGCCTCGACGGCGTTCTGGCGATCCACTCGACCGTTCCGATCGCGCGCGCGACGCCCGACTCGAGGCTCGTCGCCGAGCCCGCCGGCGTCGAGCTGAAGGCCCCCGGGTTCCGGCAGGCCGGGCACTGGGGCCGCTCCTGGTCCAACGAGTACCCCGAGCAGTACCTCGCTCAGTGCGCCTGGCAGATGGCCGTCCTGAACCTCGACGAGTGGTACCTCGCCGCGCTCCTCGGAGGGCAGGACTTCCGCGTCTATCGGATCCACCGCGATCGTGAGCTCGAGGAGGGCCTCCTCGAGGCCGCCCAGCGTTTCTGGGAGACGTACGTCGTTCGTGACGTTGCCCCGCCCCTCGACGCCTCCGACGCCGCGCGTCGCTTCGTCGAGCGCCGGTTTCCGGCCTCGGTCAAGCCCGCCCGCGTCGCCACCCCCGAAGAGGAGGCGCTCATCCACGAGCTTGCCGACGCCCGATCCCGCGAACGCGCGGCCGAGGCCGACTTCGAGCGGATCGGGACGCTCCTCCGTGATTCCATCGGCGAGGCCGAGGCGATCGAGATCAAGGGGCTGGCCAAGCTCGGCTGGAAGTCGCAGCGCGGCCGGACGACGGTCGACTGGAAGTCCATCGCCGCGAGCTTCAATCCGCCCGCCGACCTCATCACCCAGCACACCACCACGGGCGCGCCCACGCGCGTCTTCCGGCCCACTGGCCGGCTTTTTCCCTCGCGCCGCGAGGAGGGAATGGAGTAACCCATGTCAGCTAACCCGAACGCCATCATCCCGTCCTCTCCCCAGCTCGCCGCTGGCCTCGCCGTCATCGACTCCGAGCAGCGCGCCGGCACCGTGGCGCGGTCCGAGTTCGGCGCGAGCCAGGTCTCCGTCATCGCCGAGACCGCGGTGACGGCCTCGGCCGCTGCCGTCAAGGCCGAGATCGAGGCTGCCTACATCATGGCGATGCAGCGCCCCCGGAACCTCGACGCCGTCTACGAGCGGATCATGCGCGACTGCAAGCGCCCGAGCTTCGCGAACGCGGCGGTCTACCGGCTTCCGCGCTCGCAGTACAACCCCGCCACGAAGCAGCGCGAGAAGAAGCTCATCAAGGGCCTCTCCATCCGCTTCACGGAGGACGCGATCCGCCACATGGGCAACGCCGTCCTCAAGGCCCAGACCCTCTTCGACGACGAGGACAAGCAGATCGTCCAGGTCGTCGGCGTCGACCTCGAGACGAACACGCGCTTCGAGGAGACGGTCATCATCTCGAAGACCGTCGAGCGCAAGCGAGTGAACGAGGGCACGCAGGTCCTCGGCTCCCGCCGGAACGAGTACGGCGATGTCGTCTACATCGTCTCCGCCACCGACGACGAGTTCCGGATGAAGAAGGGCGCCGAGGTCGCCCGGGCCCGCCGGAACGTCGGCAACCAGCTCGTTCCTGCCGACATCCGCGAAGACGCGATGGGCGCCTGCGAGGCGACCATGCTCGACAAGGCGAGCAAGGACCCGGACTCAGAGCGTAAGGCCCTCATCCTCGGCTTCTCGCAGGTGGGCGTCCCGGCCGAGGCCCTGGCCGAGTACCTGGGCCACCCGCTGACGACGATGCAGCCGGCCGAGCTCGTCGAGATGCGACAGCTCTGGCGCGCGATCGCCGACGGGCACACGACCTGGAGCGCCGCGATGGAGGAGAAGGCCGAGGAGGAGGCCGCCAAGGCCGCCGCCGAGGCCGCGGAGCGGGGGAAAGCCGAGGGCAAGGCCCCGGGCTCGAAGCCGACCGCCTCCGAGCGCCTGAAGGCGAAGGTGAACGGTGCCTCCCCGAAGGAACCTGCGGCCCCTGCCCATCAGGCGGTCCAGACGGAGCGGGAGCCGGGCTCCGACGACGGCGACGGGCTCGACCTGAAGTAGGGGGCGCGCGATGGCCACGAAACCGCGCATCTCGTCCATCACTGTCGAAAACGTCCTCGGTATCGAGCGCCTCGAGGTCCGTCCCGGCACCGTCACCGTCGTGTCCGGCCGGAACGGGGCGGGGAAGACCTCGTTCCTCGAGGCCATCCGTTCTCTCATGCGTGGCGGGCACGACGCGAGCCTCCTCCGGCGCGGCGCCGACAGGGGGCTCGTCAGGTTCGTCCGCGAGGACGGCGTCGAGCTTACGAAGAAGATCACCCCGGATCGCTCGCCGCTCGACGTCCGCATTCCCGGGGCGGGAAAGGTCTCCCAGGGGCAGGCCGTCGTCGACTCGATGGTCGACGAGCTCGCGATCGACCCCCTCGCCCTCATCACCGCGAAGCCGAGGGACCGGGCGAAGTTCGCTCTCGATCTCATCGACGTCGAGCTGCCCGATGAGGCGATCGCCGAGGCAACCGGATACCCGGTGCCGAAGTTCCGGGGGAGCGCCCTCGAGCGGATCGCGATTGCCCGCGAGGTCCTCTACGACGAGCGGACGGCCGTCAACCGGGTCGCCAAGGAGAACCGCTCCACGGTCTCCCGGCTTCGGGAGACCCTCCCCTCGGTCGAGGAGGAAGTTCCGGACCTGGCCGCCCTACGCGCCGAGCGGGCCGCCCTTGCGAGCTCTCGGATCGAGGCGGAGATCTCAGCGACCGCGGAGCGCGTCCGTTGCGAGAGGGCTGCCGCCAAGAAGCGCGCCGAGGCCGTTGAGGCGATCAAGACGAACGCCCAGACCGAGCTCGACACGATCCGGGAAGACGCGGCCGAACGCATCCGGGCCATCGAGAAGGAGCGCGACGCCGCTCTTGAGAGGGTCAAGGACCGGGCGCGAGAGGAGGCCGAGAAGCGCGCCAACGAGGAGCGGCTGGCCGTCGAGGGAGCAGCCGAGGGCGAGCGGATCGCCCTCGAGGCCGCTGGGTCGGCCTTTGGCTCCCGCATCCCCGCCCTCGACAGGGCGATCACCCAGGCCGAGGAGCGCGCGAAGGCCTTCGCGCGGGACGAGAAGACGCGGGAGATCCTGGCTGATGCCCAGGCTGCGGCCGAGGAGGCAGAGGCCAGTTCGAAGGCCCTCTCCGTGGCGATCGAGCGCCTCGACGCCCTGAAGGTCTCCCTCCTCGCTCGGCTCCCGATCCCGGGCCTCGAGGCTCGCGCCGAGGACCTCTTCCTCGACGGGATCCCCTACGAGAGGCTGAACACCGCAAGGCAGATCGAGATCGCGGTCCGGCTCGCCGCGCTCCGCGCTGGCAACTCCGGCCTGGTCGTTGTCGACCACGGCGAGGCGCTCGACTCCGCTTCTCGTATTGCACTGAAGGCTGCCGCCGACGCCTGCGGGATACAGCTACTCGTCGCGGTCGTTTCCGACGGGCCCCTGACGGTCGAGACCCTCCCGGCGGAAGAGAAGGCGGAGGCGGCCTGATGCGCGTCCTCGCTATCGACTTCGAGACGACCGGACTCGACCCGAGGGCACACCGGATCATCGAGATTGGGGCCGCGCTCTGGGACACAGACCGGAAGTCGGTCCTGCAGGTCCGGAGCGCCCTCATCGTTCCGCCCAGCGGCGCCGATCCGACAGCTATCGACCCCATCGTGGAGAAGCACACGGGGATCAGGCACGAGGACCTCATCGAGTTCGGCGAGACGTTCCCGGACGTCGCTCGGGCCCTCGGTCAGCTCTGCGAGGACGCCGACGTCCGCTTCCTCGTCGGCCACAACGCGCGCGAGTTCGATCGGAGCTTCCTCCTGGCCGAGCTCGGGCGTTTCGGCTGCGAGGGGAGCTGGGCCGAGGCCCTCGCGCGGCTGCCGTGGCTCGACACCATGACCGATCTCCCGCTGCCCGAGGACCTGAAGACGCGGAAGCTCTCGCACCTGGCTGCGGATCACGGGTTCCTGAATCCCTTCCCGCACCGCGCCCTCTTCGACGCGCTGACGAGCCTCCGGCTGCTCTCGAGCTACCCCCTCGAGGAGGTGATCCGGTACGCCGAGGCGCCTGCGGTGACCCTCGTCGCCTGGAACCTCCCCTTCGAGCGGAAGGACGAGGCGAAGAACGCCGGATTCCAGTGGGATGCCGCCGGGCGGCGTTGGTTGAAGACGGTGAAGGACTTCCAGGTGGACGCGCTACGCGAGGCGGTGCGGTTCGAGACGCGCGTCGTCGGGAGGCCTGCCTGATGGCGCTCCGCTCCTGCCCCACGAAGGCTTTCTACCTCGAGTGCGACCGATGCCGTGCGCATGGGCCGCAGGGCCTCCTGCCCGTCGAGGCTCATCTCCTCGCCGGAGGCGCGGGTTGGCTGGATGCGCCCGACCTCAAGCAGCACCTCTGCAACCGCTGCGCCCCGCGTGAGCCGCCGGTGGACACGCCCCTGGGCGAGCTGATCGACCAGGGCATGGAAGTCGATCTGTCCGGGCTCTGAAGGCCCAGAAGGAGGAAGAACCGTCATGAGGCACAAGTGGACATGGAAGAACCTTACCGGCACTGGCAGGTGCAAGCGCTGCGGCCTGCGAACCTCGAGGAAGTCGAGGCCCTCGCTGAAGCCGCGCTTCAGGGGCGACAAGGTCTACGTGCAGACCTACCGCCTGGCCGACGGCACCGTCACCGAGACGCGACCGGCCTGCATCGGGAGCGAGTAGGCATGGCGCGCCGTCGCAGGACGAAGTCGGAGCCACGGAAGACCTACGACCTCATCTCGAAGGAGACCGTCGAGGGGAAGGCGGTCTTCAGGTTCGTCGCGGAGGTCCTCAAGCGGTGGAAGTCCGATCTGCGGCCAGCGCGCATCGGCGCGGCCTGGATGGTCGGGAAGAAGCCCGACAAGGACGGGCGCGTGTCGATCGGGCGCTTGAAGAGGTGCTCCGAGCTCGAGCGCCAGCTCCACCATCTCGACGCGATCGTCCTCCTGAACCAGGACCACTGGCGGCTCCTGAAGGACGAGCAGCGGCTCGCCATCGTCCACCACGAGCTCTGCCACCTGGCAGAGGCCCTCGACTCAAATGGAGAGGTCGCCTACGACGGTCACGGCGAGAGGAAGTGGCGCACGGTGAAGCACGACGTCGAGGAGTTCAACGAGGTCATCCGGACGCACGGCTGCTACAAGGCCGACATCGTCTCGTTTGTCCAGGGCGCCGTCGAGAAGGATCCGCAGCTCTCGATGTTCGAGAGAGAGAAGAACTCGACGCAGGGTGCTCCCCTGCGGGCCGTGGCCGGCTGAGGCGAGAACACGGCGATGAACGACCACGCCCCCTCCGCACGCAATCCCCGGCCCGCCAGACGGGCCGAGGGCCGGCGTTCCGCCGACAGCAGCGGATTCGCGGAGGGGGCCTTCTTCCCGGTGGGGAGCGGCCTCGAGCGGCTCCCCAGCGTGAAGGAGGCCCTATGAAGACGGCGACCTGCCGCTCCTGCGGTGCCGGGATCGTCTGGGCCAAGACGAAGAGCGGGAAGCTGTGCCCGTTCGACCTGACGTTGTCCCCGGAAGGTAAGTGGGGGATCGACGATCGGCAGACTCCACCGCTTGCCGAGAAGATCGAAGCGCACATCGGTGTCTCGACCCCCGGCTTCACTTCGCATTTCGCGACGTGCCCGGATGCGCTGAAGTGGAGGCGGCGTCCGGTTCGGCACGCCTCGCGCGGCGTGATGCGGTGAGCGACGTCCGCAAGAGCGCCGAGGAGGCGCTGGCCGAGGCGCGCCGCAGGATGATCGGGACGGACACACACGTGCGCCTGTGGAAGGCCATCAACGATCACAGCGTCGCCCTTGCGTCGGTCACGCGCATGGAGACGGTGGTCCGCGTGGAGACGGCGCTCTTCGCCTACTGCCGCGCCATCCTCGCGGAGGCCGGGAAGCCCGCGGGGGCGGGGAAGACGTGCCTCTGCCCGTGGCCGGAGCAGGACGCGGCGCCACGCCATCGTCCCGGATGTGGCGCCCCGCAGTCCGACGGGGTCGCGGAGGCAAGAACGCGCTACGCGACTCGGCCGTCCCGGGGAGACAACCGCGTGCCCTACTGCGACGAGCAGTGCCCGCAGCACGACGGAAAGCGATGCCGGATCATGGGGTGCCGCCCGTCGTCCATCTGCGAGCCCGAGGTGCTGAACCTCCTCGCCGACCTCGACGCGTCGGAGAAGGCGCGGAAGGTGGCCGAGGAGGAGCGGACGATCGCCTCGGCGCAGCTGGACCGCCTCCTGGCCCTGCCCGAGGTTGAGGCGCCGGAGTCCGGCTACGAGGACGTGGCGGATGCCGTGGAGGCCGCCTTCAATGAGCTGCGCGAGGAGCGGGACGCCGAGCAGTCCCGACAGGAGCGGGCGATCGCGATCGTCAGCCGTCTCCAGTTCTGCGTCCCTGTCGTCGAGGGGTTCGGCCCGGTCGAGCGGGACCTGTGTCCGGAGTGCGACCAGGTCAGGGAACGCGGGCACTCGCCAGACTGCCCGATCGGCAGGCTCCTCTCCGATCAGCCGTCCGCCGGCGAACCGGCTGTTGCGCCCGAGGTACATGTACCGCGGGCGGGGGAGGCCCCGTGAGGCGCCCTCCGACCCCCTGCTCCCGGTGCGGGGGCGAGCGGATCCGCCGCGGGTTCGGCGTCATCTCCTGCCCGACCTGTGAGTCCGATCCGAACGCGTGGGCCTACGCGGGAGAGGAGGCCCTCGCGATCCTGACGCGCGCGGTGCCCTCGACGATGACCGCCACGATCATCCTCCGCGAGCGGACGACGCCTGACGGTGCCGGTGACGTCCTCCTGACGACCGAGACCGACATGGAGGCGCTGAAGACGTCCCTCGCGCAGCTCATGGCACGGCCGGCCATGGAGCGCTCGCTGTGACCTGTCGCGTCATCGCCTCTGCCGACGCCGAGGTCCGCGCCATCGTCTGCTCGCGTGGTCGAGGGAAGCCGGAGCCTCGCCGGTTCTGCGTCGTCTGCCTTCGCGACGGGCGCCGTACGCCGGCGACCCTCCTCTGCGACCACCCGAGGCCCGGCGGCGGCACCTGCGACGCCGGGCTCTGCCCGGCCCACACGAACCGCGTCGGCGTCGGGACCGACTGGTGCCCGGCGCACACGGAGGCTCCGTGACCCATCACGACGCTCTGCGTGCCATCGAGGACGACATCCGGACCGCCGAGCAGGGGCCGCTCCTCGAGCTCGTCGGCGAGCTCGGCCGCGTCCAGGCGCTCGCAGTCGCCCGCGTCGCCTCGCTCTCGGCCGAGGGGCCCGACCGCCTCATAGGCGTGCGGGAGGCCTCTGAGAAGCTCGGTATCGGCGTCTCGACGCTCTACCGGCGGGCGGCTTCCTACCCCTTCGCCGTCGTCGACGGCCGGACGGTCCGGTTCTCCTCCCGCGGGATCGAGCGCTGGATCGAGGCGCGGAAGAGGAGGACCGCAGCATGACGGCGTACGGCGAGGGGAACGTCTACCTCCGAGGGAGGCGCTGGTGGATCCGTTACCCGGGGCTCGTCGAGGGGCGCTCTCAGGAGATCCGCGAGCCGGCCGGCCGCGCGGTGACGGAGAAGGAAGCCCGGGCCTTCCTCGCGCGGAGGATCCGAGAGGTGGAAGCGGCGAAGGACGGCATCCGTGGCTTCGCTGGGCCGGCATCCCGCAAGGTGACGGTGGCCGAGCTCGTGGGGGATCACCTCTCCGCCTTGGAAGCGCGTGGCATCCGGAGCCTCCGGACAGTCCAGGCCCACGCTAAGGGGATCGTGGCCGTATTCGGAGGCCGCCGCGTCCTCTCGCTGCGCGAGGCCGACATCCTCGCTTACGTAACCGCGCGGCGCGGGCAGAAGGCCGCCGAGGCAACCATCGACCGTGAACTCGAGGTGCTCCGCGGGGCGCTCCGCCGGGCGAAGGTCTCAGGGCGGATCTTCGTCGTCCCGGAGGTCCCGACGCTGGTCCGGCGCCACGCGAACGCCAGGCAGGGGTTCCTCGAGCCGGAGGACTTCTTCCTTCTGCTGGCCGAGATCCGGGAGGACGACTTCCGCGACTTCCTCGAGTTCTTCTGGTGGACCGCGATGCGCCCCGGCGAGATCGCCTCACTCGTCTGGGAGGAGCACGACAGAAGGGGCGGCACGCTGCGCCTGAAGGCGGAGGACGCGAAGATCGGCCGGGCTCGCGTGGTTCCCCTCGTCGGCCCCCTCGAGGCCCTCATGGAGCGTCGGACGAAGGCCCGGCGGCCTGGCGTTCCGTTCGTCTTCCACGTCGGCGGGAAGCGAGCCGTCCGGCTCTCGGGCGGCCTCCTCGATCGGCTGTATGACGACTGGCGACGCGCGCTGAAGGCTGCAGGGCTCCCACCGACCCTCATCCCCTACGACCTGCGACGGTCCGCCCTGCGGAACACGCTGAAGGCTGGGGCCGACAAGCGGACGGCGATGGCCCTCGGTGGGTGGCTGACCGACTCGACGTTCTACCGGTACCAGATCGTCACGGACGAGGATCTCGCCGGGGCGATTCGCGCCGCCGGAGAGAGGGCGGATCCGCACAAAACACGCACGAAAGCCGAGAAAGGGGCCTAGTCAGGCATGAGCCGAGACCTTCGACTCCCACACGCTTCCGCCAATTCTGATCAAACCGGAGACTCGGAGGCGGTAGGTATCGCCCCGGGACCCTCCGACGAGACCGTTCCGTCTCACCCACATCCGGACAAGACTCGCACAGGCGCGACGGACTTGGTGTGGGTTTCGGGGGCCGCGTGAGCCGAGGTTGCCCGCGCCCCCTCGTTGCCCCCAGGGCAGCTCTGAACGAGATCGAGCGGCTCCTCACCAGCCCAGCCGCGGACCTGCTGATGACGGCCTGGGGTCAGGTGACCCACGCCTGCCGATCGGCAGAGACCTCGCCCGGGTACGACGCCCTCCTCCAGGAGCTCCGCTTGGCGGCCCACATCAGGGCGAACGGCTCCGACCTCTGGAGCCCACCTCCGACCCTCGGGACGCTCCTCCGGCTCGCGCGGCTGAACCTCACCGCGGCCCTCCGGAAGGCCGAGGAGGGCTGAGTGCAGGACCTCATCGAGATCCGGCACTTCCACCTCTTCTGCGGCATTGGCGGAGGGGCCCGGGGGTTCAACGCCGGCCAGGCCCGCCTCGGCCGGGCCCAGGCCGCCTTCCGGTGCATCGGAGGCGTCGACGCGGACGCGCGCGCCGTTGCCGACTTCTCCCGCCTCGCTGGCGTCGACGGGACCACTCTCGACCTCTTCGACCGCGAGCAGTACCGGGACTTCTACGGGGAGGAGCCTCCCGCCGAGTGGCGCGAGGCAACGCCGGAGGACCTGCGGCGGGCTGCCGGGGGCGAGGCTCCCGACATCGTCTTCACGAGCCCGCCGTGCAAGGGCTTCTCCGGGCTCCTCCCCGAGCACCGTTCCACCTCGGCCCGCTACCAGGCGCTGAACCGCCTGACGGTCCGGAGCGTGATGCTCGCACTCGAGGCCTGGGCGGACGATCCGCCGTCGTTCTTCATCCTCGAGAACGTCCCCAGGATCGCGACCCGCGGCCGGCGTTTCCTCGAGCAGATCGAGGCGCTCCTGACCGCTGCCGGGTACTCGATCACGGAGTCGACTCACGACTGCGGCGAGCTCGGGGGACTCGGGCAGCATCGGAAGCGCTTCCTCCTTGTGGCCCGGCACCGCGAGCGCGTGCCGCCCTTCCTCTACCAGCCAGCCCGCCGGCGCGTCCGCTCCGTCGGCGAGGTCCTGGGCGAGATCGCCCTCCCGGACGACCCCGCCTCGGGTCCGATGCACCGGCTCCCGCGGCTCTCGTATGAGACCTGGGTCCGGCTCGCCCTGATCCCGGCCGGCGGCGACTGGCGCGCGCTCCGCGGGATGGACCTCTCGCGGCTCGGGATAGTGCCGGTGGGGGAGTGGCAGCGCGGGACTCTCGGCGTTCGGGCGTTCGGGGAAACCTCTGGATGCGTCACCGGCGCGGCCAACGCGACAACGGGCGCCTTCTCCGTCGCGGAGCCTCGCTGGAAGGAGTACGGGCAGCTCGGCGTCGGAGGATGGGACGAGCCAGCGTCGACCGTTACCTCGCAGCGGGCCCCCGGGCAGGGGCGCTTTTCAGTCGCCGACCCGCGGCCGTCGTCGACCTGGGGAGGGAAAAGCAAGTACCGGGTGACGAGCTGGGACGAGCCTACGAGCGCCGTCATCGCCGCGAGCGGCACCGGGACCGGTGCCTTCGTCGTCGCCGATCCCCGCGGCCCCCGCTTCAACAACGTCTACCGGATCGCCCGGTGGGACGACCCGAGCCCCGCCGTCACGGGCGGAGGCGGGCCGAGCTCAGGCGGGATCGCGGTCGCGGATCCTCGGCGCGCGGGGAACTACGGCGTCGTCAGGTGGAGCGGGCCGACCGGTGCCGTCACTGGCAACTCTCGCGTGGACGCGGGGAGCTTCTCCGTGGCGGACCCGCGGCTCCCGTCCCCCGGGGACCACCCGGACCCTCCGCCGCTCTTGATTTCGCTCGACCAGACCTGGCATCGCCCCTTCACGACGCTCGAGCTGGGGGCCCTACAGGGATTTCCGGTCGAGTTCCTCGGCGCGCCGCTCGTCCTGGACGGGAAGAGCCACTCGAGGTGGCGCGAGGCGATCGGGAACGCCGTCCCGCCGCCGACGGCCTCGGCGATCGCGTCCGTCATGGGTCGGGCTCTCCTGGCGGCTGGGGCCGGCGAGACCTTCTCGCTCGAGGCAACCCCGATCTGGGCGCGGCGGCTCGCCGTGCTCGTGGCGATGGAGAACTGAACGATGGCGCGGCACCGAAAGATCGACGTCCGGATGTGGGGAGACGAGAAGTTCGTCGCCCTCTCGAGCCCGAAGCCGAACGCCCAGACCCTCTGGGTGTTCCTGCTCACGGGCCCCCAGACCACCGCCGCACCCGGGCTCTTCTCTGCCGGCGAGGCAGCACTCGCGGAGATGCTGGACTGGCCCCTGCCGGCCTTCCGGAAGTGCTTCCGGGAGATCGAGGGCCGGGAGATGGCGAAGGCGGACTGGCGCGCGCGCGTCGTCTGGATCCCGAAGTCCGTCCTCTACAACCCAGCCGAGAATCAGAACGCCGTCAAGGCCTGGCGTCGAGCGATCGCCGAGGTCCCGGAGTGCCCGCTTCGCGACGAGGCCGAGGCGGCCCTCAGGAAGGCCTCGGGGTTCCCGGAGGTTTTCGAGCTCGGGATCGAGGAGGACGAGCGCGGACGACTGCGGTTCGGCTCCGGGAAGCCCTCCGCCAACCCTTCTGGAAACCCGTCCGGGAGCGGTTCCGGAACGCCGTCCGGGTCCGATTCCGGGCATAGAACCGGGAACGATTCCACGAACGGTTCGTGGAACGGTTCCGGGGTCGAGTCCGGGAACAGCTCCGGGACACGTTCCAGGACTCAGGAGCAGGAGCAGGAGCAGGAGCAGGAAGGAGAGGGGAGTGGAACCCCCGCTGCCGCGGGGGCGGCGCGCCCCCCTTCTCCCCGAAAGCTCCTCGAGACCTGGAACTCGAACCGCGGCCCCCTGCCCGAGGCGAAGGCCCTCCCACCTGGGCGGGAGCGTTCCGCCAGGGCCCGGCTTCGCGCGGTCCCGGACCTCGAGCGCTGGGCGAGCGCCGTGCGGCGCCTCGCGAGCCTCCCTCACCTCGGCGGCCAGTCCTGGGTCACGCTGGACTTCCTGCTCAAGCCGGACTCGCTGACCCGGGTCGAAGAGGGCCGGTACGACCGGCCATTTCGCGATGCGGCGCCACCTCCGCCCCTCGTCGGCGCGCACCACGCGGAGGCGCACCCGCGGCCAGCTCGGACCCAGGGGGCCGTTCCCCTGCCACCACCTCCGCCGGGAGGCGGCGTGTGGCCGAGGGTCCTCGCGGCACTGCGGTCTCGCATCGACGAACGCGATTTCGACACCTGGTTCCGGTCGACACGCCAGATCGGCGAGCTGAACGGCACGCTTCGCGTGGCCGTCTCCGGGCCGCTCTTCCTCGAGTACATCCCGCGGGAGTACACCGCCGAGATCGACGAAGCGTTGAAGGCCTGCGGGGTGGCGGTCCCGGTCGAGTACCTGATCGACGAGGCCGGGGGTGTGGCGTGATCCGATTCGAGGTCCTCGGCGTTCCCCAGCCCGGCGGGTCGAAGAGCGCCTTCCCCCTCAGGCACAAGGACGGCTCCCCGGTGCTCCGGGAGAACGGGAGTCAGGCGATGTCGGTCCGCGACGCGAACCCCAAGGTCAAGAGCTGGCGGGTTGTCGTCGTCGCGGCCGCGCGCGAGGTCCACCGGGGCCCGCTCCTCGATGGACCCCTCTCGATCCGCGTGCTGTTCCGCTTCCCTCGGCCGAAGGGTCATTTCGGGAAGCGCGGGCTGCTGCCCTCGGCGCCTCCGTACCCGGCCGTGAAGCCCGACGTGCTGAAGCTCACCCGGGCCCTCGAGGACGCCCTCACGGGGATCCTCTGGCGGGACGACGCGCAGGTCGTCGACGAGTGGATGGCGAAGGTCTACGGCGAGCCGGCCGGGGCCGTCGTCCTCGTCGCGCCCGCCCCCGAGGGCCTGGAGGCCTTCGCGCGCCTCGAGGCCGGCTTGGGC
>JACZKY010064670.1_pt1 | contig 15734 bp, 20 predicted proteins | sample 8237611 | NCBI WGS metagenome assembly JACZKY01 (sample SAMN16148055, study PRJNA663545) | marine sediment metagenome | biome: sediments and biomass from bioreactor inoculated with such sediments; feature: coastal sediments; material: methane- and iron-fed bioreactor; isolation source: Bothnian...
ATATGGAACTCATATGTAGCTCCATTAACCACTTGGTCATTATTTACTCCGAATGTACAACCAGTGAAAGAGTGAGATAATCCACCAGTTCCAATTGCTATCTTAAACCAATACTCACTATCTTCTGTTATGTCCAACATCGGATCAAGTGTCCATACAACTGTCGTTATGCATTCAGTTGCACCGAAATCATAACGCTTTATCGGGCTTAATGAAAATGTTGTGGCTAATTGATTCCAAGGCGTTAAATCAAAAGTTATTTTAGTTGCCTTGTTGTTTATATCCTTACCAGATACCGTATAAGACACTTGGCCTGTTATGCTTACATTGACAGTAACAACATAAGTATGATTGATTTCGGTTGTTACCGTTGAGCTTTCGCCGTCTTGGTTCGTCCCGAAACTCGCCCCGTAAATTAATGTCCGAGGTGTAGCGTCGGTGTTGATATATATCTCGTACGTTTGCCCGTTTGAAAGATTCGCCAGTTCAGCCGTTGCATTTCCTGTGAGGTTCATTTCTCCTACATTTAAAAAACTTTCGAAATCAAAAGTAGGTGTAGGAGAATAGGCAACCGTTAGAGGCCGTGGCTTTACAAAATCTGACGCGGTTTGTTTTGTGGATATATATTCCCCCGCGCCTTGATCGCTTGTGACGTCTACGAGATCCGTTTTTTTAATTGATGTTGTTGTGGTCGGATATCCCGACACTTGACCTGCTAAACCGCTCATATTAGTAGTTTGTTTTTACAAAGTTTTCAATTCTTTCTTTAAATTTCCACTCGTGTTTTACGAGCAATTTGCTGTAGCCTACCGATGTTGGTTCTATTGGTATTAAATCTACCTGTGTAAACCTCTCATTGTTAAGTATGTTGTAATCAGTAATCAGTATTTTGTTGGCAAGCATGTTTGTATAAAACAAATCATTTGCCACCTCTGCATTAATATACTTGCTTCTGAGTGTGTATTCCTTAATTATTTTCGCCTGTATCTGGACGTGTTCATATTGCGGATTCATGTAATTATCAAGCTCCAAAACTGGGTTCTTTTCTCCAAAAAATCCTTTTATCCTGTACTGTTGAAGCCATCCATTTTTGCGCAAATTCTCGAAATTAAACGGTGAGCCGATTATGTTACCAGTCTGCCAGCTCTCAATTTTTACCGTTTTGTCTGCTAGAATGTCTGAGTAAAGCATCAGTTCAAATGTACGGCTTTCGACTGTTGTTGTGACTCCGATTATAGTACTGACCTGTTTAATGTTGTACCGTCCTGTACCGTGCGCGGTGTTTACTTTTTTCCAGTCGATTTCATAACCTGTATATAAATTTCCGACCCCGAAACTCGCCCAATATGTCCCGTAAGTATTTGAGATGTTTCCAAGTTTTTTTCCGTTTTTCCACAACTCAAAAATTATCGTATCGCTTGAAATTGATTTTGTTGCGATATATTGCGTTTTGTCATTTTTCCTCGTGTCCCCGTCGTTTGAATAAAACACTTTTTCGGAAACATCGCAGGAAAGATTGCAGAAACAATATGGCACTGCATCAAGTTGCTTTGGTGCTTTTAGCTTTTCTGCCGTATAAAAGCAGGCCATACCGTCAGGCTCTGGATATGGTAATGAATCTGGAATTTCGTAAAATAACGGCATTAGTCTAGTATTTTATAGGTTTCGTTATCAATTTCCATCAGTTTCGGCGTGCCGTCTTCCATTAACTTGACCCCGTCCGGCATTCCTTCCGTTTTGGCTATTCGTCCTGAAAGATTTATTCCCGCTGATACATTTATGTATGTAGGATCTATTAAACATTCAGCGACCAATTCGCCTGCGTAAGCATAAAGTTTTAAGTTAGTTAAACCTGTTAATGGGATGAGCGGGTTGTTGTTGGCCGGCGCGACAATGCTCGATAATTCAGGCTTGTTAAAACCTCCTTGATTAAATGGCTCTATTCTGTTTATTGCATAGTATTGCGTTTCGTCTGTTATTACGCTTCCATCGCCCCACGTAATCCTGAATAAAGTCTCTTTGTCTTCATACACTAGCTTACCGAGGTTGGTCATCGTTTCAGGGTCAAATGTCTCAATGTTACACTCCCACGCTTCTGTAGGTTTTTCATAATCACGCGACTCAATCGCGGGAGAAGTATATATATACTCGGTTATCCCAGACCGTCCCTGCTCATCGATGCCGAATAAAACAATCGAGTATGCAAAGCGAATAGTAAAATCGTTAATATCTGAGTAATTAGACGCTTTGCGATTAAAGCCGTTCTGCGGTTTGGTTTTGTCATAAAATATTGAGTTTGCTTTTATCTTCTGCCAGTCCTGCCACGGTATTTTTTGACCGTGTAAAATTTCATAGCTCTGTAAGTCGCCGACCCGTGCCAACGTGTGAACCTCTAATTTGTTGAACGGGTCAGCATTGGCCAGCTTGTACCCTTTCGTTTTGTTTACTTCAATTTCCTGCACACCGTTCACAACAGGTGCGTCTCCGATTGCGATGGTTGTTTTGTCTATCTCGAAATAGTCTAAAGGGTTGGCAGGATCGTAAGCAATTACTTTTTGAGCAATTGAAAGTATCTGGACTGACTTCGATAAATCAACGTTAAATTTAAATCTGGCCAGTAAGCCGTCTTCAATCCATCCAATAAATGATGTATGCCCCGCATCGGTCAAATAATCTTCGTTATGCTCCCAAATGCGGATGCTTTCGGCATTCGATAGGCCTTTTAATATTAACTCGTTTGAAAATGTAGATACGTCTGCTAGTTCAATTACCTTATCCGATGATGGTAGCAACTTGGTAACGTCACCCATCTGTACACCGATCAAATAATTTGAGTTTGTTGAACCAAATAGGCGTAACGATTGCGCCGTGCTCAGCTCAATATCGAATGTGATTTCGATGTTTGTAGGATCGATTAATGCAATTGAAAGGCCGTAAATGTAACCGCTGTTGATCGGTGCTGACCCAATAAGATTGAAAGCATTTTCATACATGAAATTTTCAACAAAGCCAGTCGTCTTGGCCGTATATTCGTCGGCCTGTGGCAGATATGATGAGTAAACGCCTACTTTGTCGCCAACCGCCCACGTCCCGACTAGCTTAGTGGCTCTTATCGTTACTTCTGTTCTACCTACCGCTTTTAGTGATACGATCGGCACAAGTGCTTCCGCATCAATATAATCAATATCAGTGATTTCGTAATCTGATTGGAAGCCGTTAAATGTTTCACCGAAACCTCCGCAACTGCCTAGAGTATAATCCAATGTAGCGACCTTCGCGCCTGTCGGGTTGGATTTGGTTGTCTGAAACGAATAATTATTGGTGTATTTTAATGTCGCATCCCCTGCGTATATATCAAGCGGTAATCTGTTTGCAAGTTGGTCAAAGTCTCCGTCGCGGTAATATGGTAATATTAATTCGTGTGAAATTTCGAAAGAAAAAAAGAATTTTCCTGCTGAATTATAATAGCTGTTTAGGTATTTTACTTTTAAATCTCCGTCGGTAAATGATCGAATTACGCCAGATGGCAACAAATTCACAAACGATGTTGATATGTCGTTTGCATACCACCGCTGATCTTCGCCAGTTTCAAGACTTATAAATGATCCAGTTTCTCCATTATCTACTAATCCTGCCTTATAATCAAGGAATTTTGGTTGTTCTTTGTTAATTACTGATAAATCAGTATAACTGCCTGTTGGGATTAATGTTCCTGTTGTTGTCGCAATTAGCGTTGTTTCGCTTAAAGATGCAATATTTGTTGTTATTGATCCATAAGTCGGGCTTACTATCTCTATTTGATCGCCTACTGCAAAGCCCTCATTAAACCAATTTCCTGTCTGTATGTCAACAGATGCCTGCGTTATTCCTTGATCGAAAAAAAATTTATTGCTTGCTGATGCGTCTAAATATGATGTTATCGCAACCGTCTGCCGAACCCTGACACGCTCCCCTGCAATGCCGACCAAGTTAGGAGCAAAACTAGTGTCTTTGTTCGTCTCAAAATCAACTCCGTTATGAAATTGGTCGTTAATTTTTTGATCAATGAGCTGTATTTTTACCGGCATTACTTGAAGTCTTTAATTAATGTAGAAAATTGCTCCATTGTGATTTCTCCGCGTTGCGCCCTATCCATTACATCGGTAAAAAATGCCTTATGCTTCGGGTCTTCGAGCACTTCAATAGACTGACAAGCAGTATCAAGTGATTGCTTCATGAGTTTTTGAGTCTGTGAGAGCTGGGCGGTGAGTTGGTCTATGAGTTTGTGCATAAGATTTGTTTTGTCAAATGTACAAATATAAACGCAAAAAACCCGATGGCTAGTCGGGTTTGCTGAATGTTAGAAGTGTATGTTTATTGTTGGAACGGTGCAAAGTTAGTTAAAAATTACCTGTAAACTAACGATTAACACTAATATTACCAATGAAGCGAAAAATATTCGTGTCTGGATGATCTGGTTTTGTGTGTTCATGGCTTTTTAGTTAAAAAGTGATTCTACCTTATCAATATATTCGTTTGCTGATTCGCCTGTATATTTATCTTTTATTGCGATTATAGCGTTTTCTTTATTATATAAAGTACACCCTATAAGTACTTTATATAATCCTATCTTGTAAATAGTGCGTTTTGATCCCCCGCAATCTTCAACTTTTTTTAGTTGGTTGTAACTGCAATCTAATTTAGTAACCGAGTCAGGTACGGTGAGGCTGGACAAATGGTTGTAACTGCAATCTAATATTCCATTTACAATATCAAATTCTACTTTTTCCCCGTTTGTTCTTATCCCTATTGCTTTTTTCATGGTTTATCGTATTAAAAGGTAAATAATTACTGCAAACTGAACTATCATTACAAGCGGAGCATACCTGTATTTGGTGTAGTTTTTAAGGTAGTCGCAATGTTGTTGCAGGCGTTCGTTCTCGGATTTATACCGTAAATTTTTATAATGAATTTCTTTTATTCTGTCTCGTGATTTATTATACCTTGATACTAAATCGTCATATCTCTTATTGCTGTCATCTCGAGATATTGCGAGACGTTCCAATATTTTATAAGACAATAACAAATCATTAGTGTCGTCATCATCAGCAACTACCTTCTCTGTTCTATTGCATATTTCTATTGATGTTGACTTGAAATATTTATTGCCTGTTCTATATACTGGCATATCTGGCACTTCTTTGGTAATGCTTAATACTCTCATGGCTTTGTTATTTTGCGAATCCGTAATTTGATGTCAGTGTATATGTGTTGTCTTTGTTCGTTATAAAGTTCATGATCCTGAAATAGTTGCTCTTTAATATTTCCTTCATTTGATCATAACTACAAGTTACTGATAGACCGCTTGTCAATTCTTTTTGCATGCGGATAATCTCGTCTTCACGGTCGTACATGCGTACTACTGCTTTCATATCTAACGTATCTCTGTAGTCTCTTACAACTGTTGACATCGGCCTGTTGTGCAATTGTGAAATTATCGAGAATTTGCCTTGAGTTTCCATCGTAGTATTTATTAGTTCGTTTCTGTGATGTAAAGTTAAGCATATTTTCCACAACTGCAAATTTATTTGCATAATAATTACGGCTCAATAAAAGTTTCTTGAAGGTTTTTTGTGTATGGATCTCTTACCCAGTAATCTACGACTGCGGTATCTTTGAAAATATTATATTCCAATTTTGATATTTTAGCCTCTTTACCGTCGGCTGTCGTGCAATAACTGTTGTTTATCGTTGCCATAAAGTCATTAAATCCGAACGGAATAGTTATCCCTTCATAAGTCTTTTTTTGTGCCTTAAAGTCGTCGTATATAAAAGATTTTGGCAAATGATAAGTATCGTTTAGGTATTTTGCAGATAATAAATCGCGGTGGTTTGCAGGCATTTTCCCGCCTTTAAGGTATAGGATCTTTGGGGATTGGGTATTATTTGATGACACCTTAAGCATGTTGATTCTATTCTTTACCTTCGATTTAAAGTTTGTCCCTCCTCCGAAAATTCCCGTAATAGTGTCAATCACGCCTCCAAGGTTGGCCAATGAGTTTTCCAGCGCGTTGAGTTTTGTCTTAGTGTTTCCTAAAGCCCAAGGTATCTGAACATTATCGAGGCTCTGAATGTAATTAGCATCTAAGTTGTTTGAGATGATCGGCGTTGTTATTGTCTCGCAGTTTGTCCCTGTGAAATTTTCTAACGTGTAAATGTCTGCCACGTCGGTATTAAATGCTATTAATCTATTTGCGAATAGCTCATCTGTGTTATAACCTTGAGGTAATTCCAAAACATCTGGTATTTCGAAATTTGCGCGACGTATCCAATAGTCTGAATCTATTCGCCGGAAATGTACAACCCCGTTTATTATTGCAAAACGAGAGTGGTACATCTGCATGAACTTCGTAAACATCTCATCGCATCTATAACCGTAATCTGATGCATTCGGGATTCCTTTTTTTGTCCCGTTCGGTACGCTGATGAATCCATCATTGCCGAATCGGTCTACCTGTTGATTTGAAGGCAAAAAATAATGGTTCGTTAAATCTGCATTATCAGTTTCGAAACTATACCCAAAATAAGTGCAGACATTTTCGAGTAATTTTCTGAAACTAATCGCTTTATGTTTACGTACTGGCGAGATTAGCGAAGCAAATAGGTTGTTTGCCAGATTGACGACCGCTACCAATAGGAGGGCATTATAAGCCAATAAAATGACCGCCTGCCCTACTGCTTTGATCGTTGCCCCGACGCTTCCCGTTATTCCGGCCGCGAAAAGTGCCGACACATCCATAATAGCTTCGACCGTGGAGCGTGTAGCCTCTGCCAGCTCCTTACTCATCATATATAGAGTAACTGATGACATGAGTATTTCCAGCGCATTGTCGTTCTTCTCCACTACGTATTCAACAGTCTGATAATCCGAACTTGTGAATGCTCCTTTGCTTTCAAGAAAACCGTATGTATTCGACTGTAATTGTGTGTTGAAATTGTTTAACCCGTCCTTTTTTTCGATCGTGACAAATACTCGATCGCGCCACGACTCATCTCTAAAGCCTTTTGTTAAGTTAATGTACCCGTCAAATATTTGGCTAGTCTGGGCATTGTTTGATACAGTAAACCCACATGGAAGCCCCTCGAATATCCCAGCACCTCCGTTCATGCCGTCCGCTATATAGTCGCGGATAGCTTGCGCTGATTGGCCAGTTATTTCGATTTCTGTTGTGGTTATGTTTGCTTGGACGTTGTCGTTGTCAAACGTGGCCAGTACTGAGATGTCCTGCCAGCCGAGAGGGACGTTTATATTTTGGCCGTTTATTTCAAATGAAATTATGCCTTTTTTACCGTTTTGTGCCATATCGCTTTATGAGTTCAGATAGGCAAATATAAAACAATCCTAGATGTATAGGCAGTAACATATCAAAGCCAACTACTGATAAGTAGCAGGCTAAAAATATGTGAACAGAGTAACAATATATACAAAGCCCCAATGGCTTTAGAAGTGCTTTAAACGGGCTGGTTTTGCATTTTCTTACGTAGTGAATGTATAGCCAACTGTAGTATTTTCTTGCTATCATCCCCTTTGACATTGTCATCTGAAGAAATAGGCTTAGACCTGCCGAACCAAGGCAAATGATAAGTCTTACACACTCTGTTTCCATATCCATTGCAACTATTTTTAGTTTTCATTATTTTAGTATTAAGTTTATCCACAAAGTAATTAGGACTACAAATGCGCATAAATATCCTGCTAATTCTGCGCGCCTTACTCTCTTTTTTAATGAGATTGTATATTCGGGCAGTTCTGATTCAAATCGCTTTTTTTCAAACGCTTTATTATTGTCATTGTGAGCTGTTTCAATGCATTTCTGTATAAATGTTTTTTCTTTTACGTTGAACCTCGGTGTTGGTTTTGGCCTTGGATTTAGAACCGATTTATAATAAGGCAATTCGTCTTTTTCGATTAATTCAAGTGATTTATTCAGAGCGTCACGCAATTCGATAATCTTGTCAACTTTTATGCGTTCGTAAGTCGTTCCTTGGAAGCGATGAGTAACTATAGCCGTTGCTGTATTTTCTCCTATTCTGAATGTAAGTATGTCGTTTACTTGTATTGTTTTCATGGTATCTGGCTTGTTTTTATTTGTGAAAATACATACAAAAGCTTAATGTCACTGTCTGACAAATGAAGCCTATCAATGCTTACCCAATCATGCAAACGGTTGAATACCAAATTGGATAAGTTTTTTTTCTGTAAATCATGTAAAGATTCCCACCATGCTGATAAATCGTCAGGTATCTCAATTACTTGTGCTTTGTTGTTCATGGTATCTGTATTATACCGCGGTTGCGGTATGGTTGTCATAATTAAAATCTGTACCAAATGTAATTATACGGATTCAGCTCACCTTGAACCGCATTAGGTAGCGCTTTTGCTGTTTTATTAAAACTCCTTTTCGTGTTAAAAACCTCAATTTGTCCTTTTGTTCTTATCGCGAATAGCGGAGTATTAACATTCATATTATCGATTAAAGTTTTAAGTTCGTCGTTTGTTTTAATTATCTGAGTAGCCATCTTGTTTTGGTATAAGTCGTTTGCTTTATTGCTACACAAATATACAACATTTTTCATTCCCTGCAAATTTATTTGCATTTAATTTCCAAATATGCCTGTTTTTTTATGCGTGTGTACTAATCTGTTTTTATATGCAACGGTTTCAATGACCGCCCTAGCCGTCGGGTCGTAATCGCGTCCCAGATACACAGGTTGGTTTGTGATTGCCCTTTCGATATTGTCTAGCCTGCGGATCATCGCGGGGCTCTCCATGGTTACCACATTGCCAGATTGAGCGTTTTCTTTCAGCGAGTTGTGGTATTCTTTGGTTTTTTCTGGACTGAGGATAGTTTCCGCGCCGTCTACTCGCATTATATATCCATCACGTCCGGCCATATCCGGCGCACCATAAACTTCTGCGACTGTCTGATCGTTTGTACCTTTTAAAGCGGTCGGGATACTGCTCACAAACGCGGTCAATAACGACACATCTACGGCGGTGCTGGCCAATGCATTCTTATCTCCGCTTGCAACCTTTGAAGCGTAAACTTTAAGCGCGACAAGGCCAATTTCTAATGCCTTTTGTCTCTTTATTTCTTGCGCCCTTTGTGCTTGTAATTCGGCTTGTTTCTTTTGCTCAAATGCCAGATTTTCAGTTGCGGATTCGCTTTGTTTGTCGGCCAATGCTATTAGCTCATTTTGTCTTTTTTCAGAGCTTGAAATATTTTTATCTATTGCCGACAGTCGCGCGTCTCCTTGTGCTTTGTAAAATGCATCAAGTAAGGCAACACCTGTCTGCATCATCTCCCCAGTTTTCTTTATGTCTTCGGCGCGGGCTTCCTCCTGTTTGGCTAGTTCGTCTTTTATTCCTGCTGTTTTTTCTTTCTCGATTTGGAGTTCCAATTCCTTTTGACGAGTCAATAATATTGCGCGTTCCTCGCTTTCGTCAGTAAGTAGCTTTAAACTTTCGGTTGTTGCGTCGTATTCCGCTTGCAGAGCCTCATCTGATGCCTGTTTTTCGATCTTCTCCAGCTCTTCATTGTATTGCTCGCTCGTTAACCCTTTGATGTCTTTTAGAGCCTTAATTTGGTCTATCTGCTTTTGATAGCTTGCGCGGTCGGCGTTTAAAGTCGCAATACGCGCGTCTTCATCGGCAATGTCCTGTTTTAAATCCCTGACCTGTACTAGATATTCTTTGTAATCCTCAATATATTGTTGGACTCTTTTTTCGATCATCTCTGATTTTTCAAGTGATCTTATTGCCATATTAAGATTGTCGAGGTCTTGTATATCAAATAGATTTAAAATAGCCTCTTGGTCTTGAGATCCTGCCAACCCTTCCTGTGTTAACACTTCACGGGTTCGCTTAGATGTTTTTTCCAAGTTGGCCAGCGCATCTTCCCCAAGCTTCTTTTTTTGCGCCGTTGAGATACGGGTGTTGGCAATATCCTGCTCAATTAGTGCCAGCTTTTTACCGTAGGTATCCTGTAGCATGTCCAAGTCCATTTCAGCCTGATCCTGAACGGCCATATCGAGTTTCGCTTGGTTCTGGGTCTGTTTACTTATGAGCTGAAATTGAGCGGTAACAATTCCGGCCATGGCATTTTGGACGGCATTTAATTTGTCAATGTTTGCAGAGCTGTCAAGGTCTTTTGCAAATTGCTGATTTGTTTCATAAAGCTCTGTTATTTTAGTTCCTGCATTTTCTGCCGTAACTCCCCATTTTTCAAACAGTCCTGCAAGGTTTACCCTATCATTAAAGTATAAATCTAAGTTTGCAAGCTCCAAAGCTGTTCGATTCAAATCTTCTTGCTTTTTAGCTGCCTGTTCCGTGTACTTAATCGCTTCTTTCATCGCGGCTATACGGTCATTAAGTGATAGCGTGTTGTTGCCTTCGATTGCATCATTAGCTTCAGCAAGTCCGTTTAATCTAGCAAGTTCGATGGAATAAGCACCTGTCTGTACGCGTAGATCACTAACTAACTTAATGTAATTATTGATAGAATCATCGTTCCATATCTCAACTAATGTTTGCGCCGATCCTTGGACTGGTGTAATGCCTTTTTTTTCTAGCTCAATTAGTTCATTTTTAAGATCTGAAATTGCTTTTTTGTTTTCTTCAAGTGCTTTCGTTACAACCTTACTTTGTTTAACCCGTGGGTCGTTGCTTACTAACTTTTGCAAATCTTCGGTTTCTGCCTGCAATTCTTTTAGCTTGTAAGTGGCTTTGTCGGCTTCATTTCCAAAATTGGCCGTCTGTCCTGTAGCATCAAGCATTTTATTTGCTATAACTCCAGCAGAGGTGCTAATTTTCTGCTGTACAACTGCAAGCTGTTCGCCTCCTGCCCGTGATTTTGCAAATGCAGATGCAAGCAATGTCAAAGCACCTCCAGCCAATGCCCCAGCACTCACCGAAAGGCCTACAAACGCTTTTCTTGTCCTACTGACTGATTCGCCTGTTGCTTCTGTTTTTGATCTTGCTTTTTCTGCCCATGAAGTGTACCGCTGATAGCCTTTTGTTGCACCTGCTAATATCGGATTGAGTCCATCGAATGCACTTGTCACACCAGCCACTCCACCGCCGAATCCCTTGGACGCTCCCAACGCTTCCAAAATGCTGTCAGTGTAATTACCAACGTTCATTTTCTGCTGTTTGAGCTTATCGGAATTTTCGGATATGGTTGTGTTATTCGCGTCTATCTCTGCGTTGATCGCTTTGATTGCAGTAACTGATTCTGGTGATACGATGTCTGGCATGCTGTCGCGCTGTGTACGGAGCTGGGTGTTTCGTGCGAGTAGCTTTTCGATTGCCCCCGCTTGTTCATCCAATAATATAGCCTCGGTTTTTAGGCGTTTTGCTCTATCTGAGTCGTGCTTTTTCTGGATAACGTCCGCTTTTATTTCTGCGTCTGACATTTCCTTAACCGTCTTTTTTTTCTTAGCCTGCCGTTCGGCTTCTTTGGCCAGTGCCTTAGCACGGGTCGCTTCCTCTTTGGCCAGCCTTGCAAGTTCTTTAGAGGCGTTGGCTTTTCGTTGTGACTCAGCCCGCTTGTCTTGTTCTTCTCTTAATTTTTCGAGCTTAATAATTTCGGCTTGCACCTCTTTTAATCCGCGCTCTGCCTCCGTGTAATCATCAACAGCCTTTGCTTTAGCTTGGATATTTTTATATCCGGAAGCGGGTGTTTCCTCCGCAATCTTTGCCGATGCAATGGCCACGTCAGCCAATGCCTTTTCCAGCGTTTTTAATACATTGACGGTTTTTTTTGCGTCATCTTGAAAGTCACTGAATATCCCGTCTTGTAACAGATCGGTGTTTTTGATTTGAGTCATTGGTTATTTGGATTAAAGTATAATATTCACGTACGGATATTTTGTCTTTATCGATATGGTATCCTTGCATTTTGCATAGCTCCATAAATTCATGCGCGAACGTCCGAGGAACTATTCCGCTGTTTTCATATTCGAGTGCTTGATTTGTTTCAATGTCGGCAAATGTTAACAAGAAACGGTTTCCAGTTACACGCGCTTCGTTGCGTAATGATACCGCCTTTGCCTTATGATTTAAGTATTCGATATAGTCTTCGTTTGCTCCGACTATCGCGGTAATTTCGTCATTTATTTGCGCCCAAACATCCGACAGATACTCCTTGCTTGGTAAATCAACTCCTCGGACGCTTTCCCAATCATTGACTAATTGTAAAAAGTTTGCAGTTTTCTGAATCTCTTTAAATAGCGAGATCGGTAAACTATCGGCGTCGTGTAATTTGTAGGTAAATTTCATTTCTGATATGGATTAGTATTTGTGTGATAAGTGTGTTTTTGCTTTCGGCGGTCAGTCCGATAATGGCCTCCCCGTATGTCTCTGTCAAATCTTGACTTTGCTTTATCGGATCGGCCTCAATAACGAAACCTTGCGAATTCGGTACTATATTAAACGACCTGTAAAATGTACCGTCTTCATATAGTGTCACACGGTCTGCGGGCAATCCTGTGGCGTTCTTATGCTTAATGGTGAATGGTGCGTAATCCCCAAGGCTCTGACCGTTCGCATCTATGCCTTTTTCGAATAATTGCATATTGGTGTTTAGGTCAATTATTATCTCTTGGATGTCTTCACCGTCCCACACTTCAATCATTACATTATCAATTGATAACGCTTCTATATTTCTGATTAAATTTTTTATCGGATCAAACATTTTCAAAGATACGGAATAAATCTTTGTCTTTAATTTGCATTATTTTGCAAATAAGTTTGCAGAGAATGAAATTATGATTAACTTTACATCATAGATACGAATCTCATTGCTAAATGAATGTATTGATAATTGAGAAATAATAAACTATAACAGAAAAAAAAGCTTCGCTATCGGCTTGACGGGCAAACATTATGATACAATTTGAAAACAATATAAAACAGCTTTGCCAGTCGGTGATTGATGGCGAACCGCTTCTACCTTTGGCAACAGAATTACTTGAGCTCTTAGAATTGCCAGATATTGCCAATGTTCAATTAAAAGGCGGTGAAATTGGCAGATATGATATGCAAAAAGTTAAAGCTATTGTAGCTGATAACTGGAGTTGTTACAAATGCTGTTTGCACGAATCATGTACGAATGATATTAATCGTAGCATAAAATGTACAGATTTAATCTTTGAAGAATGCTGAACCACGACAAATGGGGAAAATTTATCCACAAGCGAAATTTCCCAAACGAAAAAGCATCGAAACAAATGGCCGAAGTGCTTAAAAAAGCAAGTGAAAAGCCTATCAAAGTATCAATCGAATTTCTAAAGCCATGAATAACACTGTAAAAGTAATCATAGGAAGATTTTTCTACAAAATCAATAATTCGAAACTTGACAATCCTTTAAAACTAAAGCATCAAATTTGGCTTGCATACTGTCGGATAGTTTCTAAGCATTTAGGTATCGATCAAAATACTACTCCAGTTTGCCATATAATATATGCCGATACTGACATTATTGATGGTAAATTAACAGTAATAATCGAATTTACAAAGCCATGAGCCTAAATTTAGAACATGATCCGATTAAGGATAGAGAAAAAGAATTGAGGAAAGATATTGATTTTTTTATTAGTCATCTATCACTTAAAGAATTGGAAATCATTTGTAGTATTAGTCACAAATTTGCTGATAGTTATAGTGACACGTACGCAGAATGGAAACTAAACATTCGTAAGAACTTTATGGAAATACTGAAATGAGTATTAAATAAAAAAAGCCCACACAGTTGATGCGTGGTCTTTTTATTACTCCTTATCCATGACTTCGGCTTTTATTTTTCCACCGTTGTCAGTAAATATTTTCTTTATATCCTTTCCTGCAAATTTCAGCCGGTACGTCTTTTCAAAATCACGAAAAGACATTTTAGCGATCGCGTCGCGATTGAATTGGATCGCCATTATAATGTTACTTCAGCTATTAACTCAATGCCGTTTTTAACATCTGTCAATTCCAACACGTCCAGCGCGGTTTGTGCAGGAATTACAAAATCGTAAACCCCGTCATAAACTTCATCAACCGACGTAATCACGACAGCGGATAATGTCGTATTGTTGTACAGGACGAAATCAGACAATAATAGACCTTTGACATAAACGGTATTATTTGCCGTCCCGTAATCAGTAGTAAGCGTTGCGGTGAAACCTGTTGTAGCCTGATTAGTAAATGATGCTCGTACATCAAGCAAACCACCCGAAGCCGCTGTCGATGCAAAATTCGCTGTTGTTGTGTATAAATCTATATTTTCGTCTTTTTCAAGAGTCGAATACACAAATTGCATGCTTACTTTTTGGACGACTCCTACCTGTGGCTTTGTCAAACGGCAGTAGAACGTTCCATCTTCGATAATGTGAGGGTAAAATGTCGGAACGGATAATTCATTTAATCCTACTGTTCCTGAAAGCCTGTTGTTGTCGTCACCATTGTAAATCGAAAGTTGAGTGCATTCTCCTGACTTCAATTTTGCAAGATAGACATAGGTAGCTTTTGGAGACATACCCATAAATAGGCGCGGGCTTTCCTCGGTGATATAGTCGATATTGTCGATTGTCTCCGTGATAGGGTCGGCGCGCTCGTCGGTAACTCCGAAAAGTTTAAGCGTAGGATACCAACGCTTCGAAGGATCGATTTCGTTAATTCTTGCGGTAATGTACGCTTGATTAACTACGTCTCCAATTGTGATACCGTTTCTTGTACCGTCTTGCGCGTAGGTGTTCATTAAAAATGCGTATTTTGTTATGTCCAATAAAGGCACACATCCGGGCTTTCCCGTGTTTCCGATCGTAACCGGACAGTTGCAAACACTCATGAGTATATTTATTAAGTTAGCTACAAATTAAATTATGCTTGATCGGTAAAGTTATTCTTTGCTCGATCCCAGCTAGGTATTCGTCAAATACTGTTGATACATGCCCTTTTTCCGTTATGAATTTACCGAAAACTGCATGCTCATAGTAACTGATATTTTTGATTAATTCACCCTCGAATAGCGGGCTATTTAGTATTTTTTCTTCTACAAATGCGACTAGATTCCGAATCCCGTCCAATACTTTTTCATAACTCGTGCCTGTTAACCATGACGGATTCATATTGTCAAGGTAAAACATTACGAGAGATGGTTCGCGGTCGATACTCGAGGTCGGGTCGGTGTTGTGTATGTCGTTGATGATCTCATAAAGGTAAATCAACGGAGCTTTTACCGAACTTCTTAGCGTCCCAAGCTCTACATTTACGGCGAGCGGTGTTCCGTGAATGAAATAAGGTGTCGGGATGGTAACGATTAGCGGTGTGATTATCGTACTTTTTATTGTAAAATATCCGCTTTGGTTTACGCTAAGCACTTTGTGTGGCTGGCCGTCGATGTCCACGGTCATATCTTTGCGCAGATGCAACAAATAACCAATGTAAATGGCCGTACTGTCGACATTTACCGTGTACGATTCAACAGCCTGCGAAAAATCGATGGACTGAATAAAATCTTCAATTATTTTGCTGATCGACTTTACCACGTTTATTTTTTTTGATTTTATCAATTAATGCCCAAATGGCAAGCGATATCCCTATTAACAAAGATACAAATTGTAAGTAAACATTTGCAGTCTCTAAAAAGTGAATACAATAGCTTCCTAATGCTCCCGTTATCCCTATTGCGTGTAAATGTCTGTACATATT
>JACZKY010046426.1_pt1 | contig 15709 bp, 21 predicted proteins | sample 8237611 | NCBI WGS metagenome assembly JACZKY01 (sample SAMN16148055, study PRJNA663545) | marine sediment metagenome | biome: sediments and biomass from bioreactor inoculated with such sediments; feature: coastal sediments; material: methane- and iron-fed bioreactor; isolation source: Bothnian...
ACAGGCCTGCGGCCTTGGTCAGGTTCACCCGGAACCTGTCGCGGCGTCGCTGGTATCGGCGGGTCATCTCTGCGCTGGCATGACCAAGCTGCTTTTGAACGTAGCGCTCATCAACTTCCGCGCTGCTGGCAAGGCCTGCGCGCAGGGAATGGCCCGAGAACAGCCGCACGCGCTCGGCTTCAGGCAGATCAGGGCGTAGCCCGGCCTCGCGGGCGCAGGACTTGATCAGCCGGGCGACGTGCTTGTCCGACAACCGCTCGCTCGTAGCTTTCAGGCCGTTGCGTGACGTGGCGACGAAGATCGGGCCGAAGTCGATCCTTGCGTAATGCAGCCACTGCGTCAGGGCATGGACCGGGCAGGTCTGATCTGATGAGCCGCGGGCGATTTCGACCTCGCGCCAACCGGTCTTGCCGCGCAGGGTGAGGAGCACGCCGTCCTCCAAGATCTCGACCCAGCCGCCGGAGTCAGGCGTGTCATCCTTGCCGTGGTCGAGGCTGACAATTTCGGACCGACGCAGGCCACCAGCAAAGCCGATCAGCAGGATCGCCCGGTCGCGCAGGCCGCGCAAATCGTGGGGGAGGGTTGCCAGCATGTCGCGCAGGTCTTCCGGCAGAATGGCCTCTTTCTGTGCTGGTGGCCGTGCGTGCTTGCGGCGGATGCCAGCCAGGACGCTGGCAATGTGCCGATCTTTGCGGTCGAGCCGCTCTCCGCGCTGCGCATAGCCCCAGGTCAGGCCAGACAGCCGCCGTTCTATAGAGGAGGCCGAGAGGGCAGGTGCTTTGCCGCTCGGCGCTGCCAGATCGGCGATGTAGAGGCCGATCAGCTGGGACGACGAGGGGAGAGGGTCCGCGCCACGCATCCGGCACCAGCGCGCGAAGTGGGCCCAATCCTTGGTGTAGGCCTTCAGCGTGTTCTCCGACGCCGCCTGACGCGCATAGTCACGCGCCGTTTCGACCAGGCGGTCGAGCGTGCCCGAGCCAGCGACATGGGAGGGCAGGGCGATCGTGTCGCGCTCCGTATCAGCGCTGTCGTCCCGCTCATGGCGATCGGGACGTTCCGGGGGTTCTGAAGGCGATTTCTCAGGCGTTTCGGTCATACCGTCGAGCATACTCCCGGCACGTCCGATAATGCAATCTTATTGGACATTGTAGCAGTCCAAAAGATGCGGCGCTTATGGCGCAGCGGACTAGCCAAAAGCGCCGTTTTGAAATAGCATGTGCGCATGAGAAAATCCCGCGGCCAGCCCATCGAAGCCTTGCCGATGCTGGCACCGCTGCCGGGCTGGATCACCGCCACATCCGCAGAGACCGTTGAGGTCGCAGCATTCAGATCAGGCGCCGCATTGGCGCACCTCACTCTGGTGACGGCCGCCGACCACCTGCCTCAGGCGCTTTGGCGGGATCGGCTGGCGCTGGCGGCGGCAGAGGGTTCAGCGGGCTTCGCGGGACGCCGCGAAGGGGCTGGTGCGATGCGTGATGCCCTGCATCTGACCAAAGCGGGCGATGATCCGGGTCCGGCGGGCAACATCCTGCGGCAGTGGTCGCGAGCCGTGGCGCGACCGATCTCGGTCTCAAATCTGGGCCGCGCGTTGGAGGGTGTCGCGCCAGAGCGGATTGCCCTGAGCCTTGATGCCACCGGGCCAACCCCGGTCGACCGCGCGGCGCAGGTCATCGAGGCCGTTCTGACCGACAGTCCGCGGGGCGAGATCTCGGCCCTGATCCTGGCGGATGCGGTGCTGTCGCTGGCCTTGGGTCGGGATCATCTGCTGCCGCTTCTCGGCCCGGTGATGACGGCGCGCGACCTTCGCCTGCGGGGCGATGATCTGCGGCTGGCCTGTCATCGGGCCGCCGTGAAAGGGGTAGGCCAGGCGCTGCCTTTGGCGGGCAATCTGGCGCGGGCGGCGGTCCGGTTGCGTGCAGCGGTGCCGAAACTGCGGGCCAAAGGGGCCGCGCGGGCGGTGGAAATGATCCTGTCGCAGGATGCCTTGACCCCTGTGGCGCTGGCCCGGGCGCTGCCGGAAAGCCTGTCGGCCCCCAGTCTGTCAGATCGCGCCGCGCGGCGGCTGTGCGATCGGCTGGTGGACCTGGGTGTGCTGCGGGAACTGACCGGGCGCGACACCTTTCGCCTTTACGGGGTCTGACCATGGCGCGGCGCGAAGACGGCGGTCTTGACCGGGATCTGGCAGACCTGCCGCCCGATCTGCGCTGGCGGGAATGGATGCGCCGGATCGAGGCGGTGCTGTTTGCCAGTGTAAACCCGGTTGCCCGCGAGGATTTGGCGCGGGTCGTGGGGCAGGGGGCCTCGGTTGATCTGTTGATCGAAGATCTGGCCGTTGATCTGGAGGGCCGCCCCTATGAAGTGACGCAGGTGGGTGCCGGCTGGATGCTGCGGACCAGGTCCGCCTATGCGCCCGCGATCCGCGCGGCGGCGGATGTGGAGGGACAGGCGCTGAACCTGTCGGAGTTCGATCTGGCGGTGCTGGCGGCGATTGCGATTCACCAGCCGATCAGCCGGGACGGGTTGAAGGACATCTTCGGGAAAGAGATCAGCCGCGACCTGATCGGCCGCCTGGCCGAGCGAAACCTGATCGGCACTGGTCCCCGCGAACCCCGCCGTGGCGCGCCTTATACCTTCGTCACGACCGGGGGTTTCTTGGCTGCCTTCGGGATGACTTCCCTGCGCGACCTGCCGGATCCTGAGCAACTCGCTGATGCCGGCTTGGCGGGATCTTCGGAAGCCTCTGACGTGTGAGAGGCCGCGCGCGTTTCGACAGGAGTGCTGCGGTCTTCGTGAAGCCGGGTCGCGGCCCGTAACAGGTCGGCCAGATCAGGCGCTCTGGAGGAGGAGGCCGGCCCCAGCCCGGCAGTTTCGCTCAGCCGATCCGTGAGCATCCTGACCAGCCCGTTGTGGTTTTCGGCGGCGCGGGCCAGCCGGAACCAGAGGGTCAGAGAGCCGCGTTCCCTGGGGTCTCTTGCCCCGATCTGCCGCTCTGACAGCCGCCGGAAAAAATCATGGCGAACCCGATGCGACAGATACGGGATCGTTGATGTCCCCGGACCAACAGGCACTGGGTATCTCGCAAGCCGCGCGGCGAGAGGCTTCCGGTCGTTCTGCGCGCGCCCGGCGGAATCAAGACGCAGTAGATCGTCCATCAGCCGCTCGAGGCGCCGGGCGCCCGGGCTTGCCGGGCCGGTCGGTTTCGCGAGAGGAGCGTCGCAGAAGGCGCAGTAGTGCTGTGGCACGAGGCGCGCCTGACGAAATGGCGCAAGGCCCAGGCCGCAGGACGGGCAGCGGTCGCGCAATCGGCAGCCATGGCGAAAGCAGGATACGCGGGTTGCCAAGGTCCAGTTGCGCCGGAAGTAGGGAACCTCGTCTTCCCGTAGGCAGGCGGGACAGAACTGCAGCCAACAGGACTGCACAGTCGATGTCCCTGTATCTTGCGGTCGGGCCCGCAACCACACCACTGAAAGCTGGCTGGGGCCAAGGCAGAGGCCGTCAAGCACTTCGGGGCAGATCGAGGTATGGTCGAGCAGGATGCGGCGAACGGCCTCCGGCAGATGCCGGTCAAGTTGCGCTGACCATGCCCCGCCAGCAGCTCCGAGCACCGCCCCGAAATAGCGCGGCGGCACACCGTTGGCATGCGCAACCCGATGCAGCCAGCTTGACAAGAGCTCACCGGGTGCCGGCCTGACCTCCACCGGCCAGTAACGTCCCGCTTCCGCACGATAGCGGCGGGCCGGGGAAACGGTGATCCGCGGTGCAGTGCTGGTCATGTCATCGCATGCCGCAAGGCTGAGTTCCGTCGCCGCGACAGCGGCACATAGCCGAGGGCCATGACGGTGCTGGACGTGATCCGTTCCTCACCGCTCTCAACAGCTGCCGCCGCCGCCCGCGTGACGATGTCGACCACCTCTCCGATCAACCCTTCCGACAGATCATGGATCATTCTGGCAAGGGGAGGCCGTGAGAGGTTCGAGGCGTGGGCAAGCGGCACGCTGGCCTCAAGACTGTCGAGAAGCGTGGCGAAGTCTTCATCAAAACCCCACCGCGGCACCGGGACCGTATCGAACCTCGAGCCCATTTCTTCGGTGTCGTGCAGCGCATCGTAGACGGCGATTTCGCCGACAAGCACGGGCGAGATGTCATGCACCCGTGCGATCCGGCGCAGGAACGAGAAGATCGCCTTCACATCCTGCCTGCGTCCACGCAGTGCACTGTGGAATTCGTCGAAGATGAGCAGGCGCGGCCTCAGGCTGTCGAGAAGATGATCGACCTGTTCGCTGGCGCGGGACAGGCTGCGCCAGCCGGCAGCCTGCGGGGCGCGCAGCCCGGACAGGATGCTGGCGTAGAAATGTGACAGGCCGGCACCTTCCCGGGTCTGGATCACCCAGACCCTTTGTCGCTCGGCGCGGCGCAGATGGTCGACGGCAAAGCGTTCGGCGATCATGGTCTTGCCGTTGTGATAGGGGCCGGCGAGCAGCAATCCGCGAGGGCGCAGGGATGAGGGTCGTTCCAGCAGCTGTTGCATCGCATCATGCGCCGCTGCGGCACCGGGGTGGCCGATCCAGCGAGGTGCCCGGATATGTGCGATGCGGGCGGCCGCATCCGCATCCAGCAAGGCTGAGGTTGATGGCAGAAGATGGTCTGCCATGTCACCAGGTCTCGACAGGAAAGACGCGGCGGGGTCGGTCAGTGTCCGGCCCAGGATAAGCCGCCTCTGAAGCCTGACCGGCACTGTGATACGCTTTCGGCGCATCTGCCGCGTGTCGGGCCCGGGTCATCTCCCGCAGGTGAGCCTTCTTGGATTGTGCCCCCGCGACCGTTGCAGCGATCTCCCGGCGCAGGATGGTCTTGTCCTGCACGGGACGTTGCTGGCTCTGGCGCTGGCGCGCCCGGTCGGCTTCATGTTGCCAGAGGGTGATCGACATGGTCATCCCGTCCCGTCGTCCGACCGGACGCCAGACGCGCGTGTCGGGATCGGCAATGTAGATTCGGCTGATGTCCCGGGGGTCATAGCACAGATCCAGGGGCGCCAGACGGTCACGCCGGGCGACGAGCGGCCCAAGCCAGTGTTCGAAGTAGTCGATGGCGAACAGGCTGACGCCTTGGGGAGAGATGCGGCGCGTTGTGCGAGGCAGGAAGTTGAGCAGGACATGGTCAGGATCGTCGGTCGGCCGGTCCGTCGGTGGAAGCCGCCGCTCCCACTCGAGGTGAGGCACGGTCAGCTTGCGCGCGTTCTGGGTCTGGTTGTGATCGATGATTGCCAGGGCGATGCAGCGCTCGAGGGCCGCGAAGGTCAGACTTGCCCTCTCATCGGACGAATAATCGCCGCGGTCCGCGATCGACCGCCCGGTCCTGCCGGGAAGGGAGCGAAGCACCGTGTTCACCTTGCCCAGGAGCCGTTCGACAATGCCACCCCGATGAACGGTACCCTTGTTCCGGGTACGGATCGCTATCCCGAAGTCGGCGCATCCTTTCGTAAAGGTACTGCTCTGGAATTCCTTGGCGGAGTCGACAACGATCTGCTTCGGTCGGCCGTACATTTCCCATGGATGCGCTATCCCGCGTTCGGCCAGCCAGTCATCCTTGGGGCACATCGCGTGTGCAAGGCACAGAGCGACCGAGAGCCGGGATGGTCGTTCCAAGGTCAGGCAAAAGCCGATGATCGCACTGGTCGCCACATCGGCGGCGATGGTCAGATAGGGCCGTCCCACGAAAACGCCGTGGTCACAGGTCACCTCGACGAACTGGATATCGGCGGGCGTGTGATCGATCTGGACCACCTCAAGGGCGTGGTTGGCGCGGATGTAACCCGGACGCGGTTTCAGGCGGTGCAAGTGTTTGCCACCGGAAAGCCGCCGCCGAGCGATCTCCTCGGGAGAGAACACCTTGGCAATCCGCCTGGCAACGGTGACATAGGCCGGGGGCTTGAACCCTTGGGCAGCACAGCGCGCACGGATTTCGTCGACGATGGGCGCGAGTTCGGGTTGTTCCGGCAGCAGCCACATCTCCCGCAAAGTGTCGGCAATCATGGCTTCCACGCCGGTCGATATCCTCGCCCGCCGCGCGCCGTTGGTCTGAGGCAGAAGCGACGAGACACGGCGGTCCTCGCGATACCGGGCGAGGTGATTGTAGACCTGACGGGTCGAAAGGCGTAGTTCCACCGCAGCCCGGCTGACAGCCTCCCGCATGGGCAAGTCGCAGTCGAGAACCCGGTCAAGTTCACGAGCGATCCGAACCGCCTTCGACCAGGCCTCATCGGAAACTGGGTGGCCTCCTTTCTTCCGATGTCGAGCGCTAATTGGACCGTTCATTCCGCCGTGCCCTTCGAGCCGCATTGAAGCCTTTGATGAATTTGAAATCGCAAAGCAGAAACGGGTGCCCGTTCCAACGCTACCATCCGGAAATCATGTGAAAACCACGCAGTGAAATCGTGAAAGAAAAGCGACATTGGTTCCTGCCTGGTCCGATGGAAGAGGAGCCGGATTATCTGCCGCCCGGACCACGGGCCGAACCGCGTGAAGCCGAGGTCCTCGACGATTGGCGGAAAGCAGAGGCGGGTCATGCCGCGCGTCTTGCCCGTGTGGCCGGTCGCGTCGGTGCGCTGGACGACCGCCTGAAGCGCGGCCCGGAAGGATGGCGGCACAGGCTTGCCCTGATCGAGGCTGCCGACCTCAGCTGGTTCGCGGGTGATCGCATTGGCCCGGATCGGCTGGCGCTCTGGATCTCCATGCGCCTGTCCGGCGCGCACGACGACACCGCAGCCCTTGCACGTGTCGGTTGGGCGGTACGTCGTCTGACAGGGGGGCCAGGCCCAGTGGTGGACTTGGCCGCCTTTCTCGACCGCCGCGATCCCGAGAATATGGCAGATGAAGCCGAGCCTTTCGCGGATCGCGCGGGCGGTTGGCTCGACCTGATCGCACAAGTCGCCGATCTTCACCCGATAACCCGCGCCTGTATGGGTTATCACCTCTGGAGCCTCGCGGGCCTTGGGCAGCAGGGCGATCGAATGGAAGCGGCAGTCACGGCCGCGCGGATCGCGGCTAGCGAGGGCAAGGGAGCGGTCTTTTCACCTCTGGCCATGGGTGGGGCAGGGGGGCTGCGCGCTGGCGGCTCACCCGCTGACCGTCTGGCGCGATGGCTTGACGGGATGGAGACCGCCTGCCTGACCGCCGTGCGCCACCTAGACGATATCGAAGCATGGTCAGCGCGGGCAAAAACCGAGATGATCCCACTCTCGGGCCGCACGCCCCCAGCCTTGTGCGCAGTTCTGACCGAATGGCCACTCGTCTCCGCCCCGATGGCCGAGACCATGACTGGCATCAGCCGCGCCGCCGTTCAGCGCAACCTCGCCTGGATGGAAACGCACGGCCTGATCCGCGAGGTGACTGGGCAGGGGCGGTACAGGATGTGGCGACCAACGATCTGAATGTTCGTAAGCATTCGCGGAGGGCCGTCTGGCTGTTGAGCGGGCTGAACGTTTATCGAGTGTCCTTATGGACGCACACGAAGACACTGGCCGTATTCAAGTTTTGTCGGTCTCTGATACCGGCCGTCGTCGGCGTTGGACGGATGACGAGAAAATCCGCATCGTCGAGGAAAGTCATGGCGATGGCGTGACGTTGGCTGAGGTCGCGCGGCGCCATGATATTTCGCGATCACAGCTTTACGATTGGCGATATAGGCACAAGCATGGGCTGCTTGGGGCTATGCCGCAATTTTTGCGCGTCCTTCAGGTCGCAGACTGTTCTGGCCCTGATGATGTTCCAGCGCCGCCAGCGCCTGTATTGACGATCGACCTTGGCCCTCGGTGTCGCGTGACGATCCCCTCCGGCTTTGACATGGAGGCTGCTGCGCGTCTGCTCAATGGCCTGCTGGTGCGGTCATGATCGCGTTTCCGGCGGGCACGAAGGTTTGGATTGCGGGTGGTGTGACGGACATGCGGCGCGGGATGAACACCTTGGCGTTGTCTGTCCAGCAGGGCCTTGGGCGTGACCCGCATGCGGGTGAGATCTTTTGCTTCCGGGGTCGCAAAGGTGATCTGGTAAAATTGCTCTGGCATGATGGGGTCGGCATGTCGCTATATGTGAAACGCCTCGAGGCAGGCAAGTTCATTTGGCCTGTGAGCCAGGGCGGCACGGCGGTAGCGATATCGGCAGCCCAGCTCGGCTATCTTCTGGAAGGGATCGACTGGAGGAACCCGCGCTGGACGCAAAGGCCTGAAACAGCTGGATAATCTTCACAGAAGCACCTGTTTTTATTGGCCTTTCGTCGTGTTCATGATAGGCATCTGCCATGTCAGATGCCGCCTTGCAAATCGCCGAATTGCGCGCCGCGCTTGCCGCGCAAACCGCCTCGGCTGAGGCTGCACAAGCCCGTGCGCAGGCTGCTGAAACTGAGTTGGCGCAGGCCCGCGCATTGGCATCCTGCACGGAGGCAATGATCCAGGAATTGAAGCTGGAGATCGCCAAGCTGCGGCGTGACAAATACGGCATCTCCTCCGAGCGCCGTGCGCGGCTGATCGATCAGCTGGAATTGCAGCTCGAGGAGTTGGAAGCAGCTGCCACCGAGGATGCGCTGGCGGCTGAAGCGGCCGCTGCTGCGGATACGATTAGCACGGTGCGCGCCTTCACGCGGCGCAAACCGGTGCGCAAACCCTTTCCAGACCACTTGCCGCGTGAGCGCGTTGTGGTCGAGGCCCCGGTCAACTGCACCTGCTGTGGTTCAGATCGCATCGTGAAGATGGCCCAAGGGGCCCGAAGCTGCGTATTTGGGCTTACAAGAGAACAAAAAGAGATCATGCACGCCTCAAGGAAACGGTTTTGATCAGTTCCCAACCTTGTATTTCAGGTTGTGCTCGTGAGAAGTGAATGAAGTCTTCCCAGATGGCAGGCGAAAGAAACAGCCTTTTTCCATGTTTTCTGCGCCATACTTGTTGCTGTAATAGTCATAATCGCTGGAACTGAGCTGCGAGGGCTCGATTGGCACCGCGCCTTCGTACAAAAGCATACCCCTTTCCAAGGGTGTCAAAGCGTCAACAAATATGCGCGTTGCCGTATCGATCTTGTTCATAGAGACTGCTTCATCGCCGATGTTGTTGACGAAGCTTCGGATGAATTCCTCTAGGCGGTTGTTCATCTGCGCATGGCTGATTTTTCGTTTGTTCTTTCTCATCCCAGGCCACTTCAAAAATCTTTGTGAGTATCCTTCATGAGAAATCTGCGCCCTTGATCCCAATTGTGCAAGGTAACTATTAGAAGTGCCATTATGGGTATACCCGTGGTGACAGTGCGAATGAACACTACAGCAAGTGGATTTCTTGTTCACTTTGGGTTGGTTTCCCGATAACGAACAGTTTATGTCAAGGGCACACTCAAAATGAACACTTATCGGGCCAAAATTGGGTACGCGCGTACGTCAACCGTCGAACAGAACCTTGATGCGCAAATTGCTGCCTTGAAAGCGGCCGGATGCAGCATGGTCCGCACCGAGCAAAAGAGTGGCGCGAGCCTGAAGGGGCGGTCTGAACTGAAAACGATCCTCGACTTCATCCATCCAGGAGAAACGCTGGTGGTCACGCGCATTGATCGGCTGGCCCGCAGCCTCAGTGATCTGCAGGTCATCGTCACCCACCTGAAATCCAAGGGTGCGCATCTGGCGGCTACTGAACAGCCCGTCGATACATCCACGGCAACGGGCAAGGCCTTCTTCGACATGCTCGGCGTCTTTGCCGAGTTCGAAACGTATCTGCGCCGGGAACGGCAAGCCGAGGGCATTGTCGCAGCCAAGCAACGTGGCGTGTATCGCGGCCGCCTCCCGAAAATCGATATGGCCACCATTCAGGCCAAGCTGTCAGAGGGAATGTCGCCTACGAAAATAGCACGTGACATGGGAATATCGCGGGGCACTGTTTATAAAGCAAAGGCGTTGATGTGAAAAAGAGCAAAGCAAAGCAGCGATCGCCAGTGGCAAAGCCACCAGCCCCATCAAACACAAAAGTACCACCACCGCGTAATCTGACGCCCCCGCTCTGCGAAAAGCTGCGCCGGGACATGACGCAAGCGTGCCTCAAGGTGGCGGAGACGCATGGTTTGACGGTGGAAGGTGGGGAGCTGAGCGACGTTGACCTGCGTCACGGTTTCGACATCAGCTTCCGTGTTGGTATTCCAATGGAAGGCGGCGCGATCTATTCGCCAGACAAAGCCCTCTTTGAAGTTCTTGCTCCACATTTTGGCCTTGAGCCATCTGACTATGGCCGGACTTTCAAATTGCGCGGAGACCTCCATCGGATCGTAGCAATCAATCCCAACAGACCAAAGTACCCGATTAGCACCGAGCGCGTCTCCGACGGGCGTGGGTACAAGATGCCCGCTGAAACCATCATAATGTATCTGCGGAATTCCTACGACTAAAAGTTCTCACATTGTTCCCGAAGGAGCCCAAATATGCAGCTTCGGGCCGGCTAGGCCATGATGGCGGCCAGCAGGTTCAGCCCTGCCATACGGTAGTGCTGACCTTCGACGGTCCGATCGCGGATTTCGCCCTGCCGCCCGATGCGCAGGGCGTTTTTTAGGGCGTGATGGGCCTCAATAGCCGCGTCCTCAAAATGCCTTAGGGTGTCATTCTGCACTCAGCCGGAATCCACCCCAGAATCCTACGTTCTCATGAGCGTTATCGGGTTTCCTGATACGATTAATCTACCCCGCTGACACGGGTTGGTCAAAGATGTAGCCTGTGCAGGCGCTGGAGACGGTGGCCGAACCGATGATTATCATGCTCTCATCCGCGGATTGGTTACCGCCTGACCAAATTCGATACGGGTTACCTCTCTCTAAGAGCGGATATGTTTCCCGACGTAGTCCGAGGATTTCCCTATCAATGGCCGCCATCTCCAGCGTACTGCACAGGCAGTATGAGCTGCCGCATTACGCGGATAACGGCGTCTTGCGTGCGATGTCCCAGATGAAGCCGGCGAGTTCACGCGCGATGGCCGCGAGCACGCGTGGCTGAGGTTTGCCAGTGTTCGACAGATGGCGGAACCGCTTGCAAAGCCGCGTCTGTGCTTTCCAGCCAATATCTTTGATCTCCTGAGGCAAGTGGGCTGAGCGTTTAAGATACGGCTGACCTTCTTTCGGCGGATGACGATAAGAGGCCCCATCGGAAGGTTTCTTCGTAGAACCACGCTAAGGAAGAACTTTCAGCGAACACAATCAGGTTCCCCAGTCTCTGGCTGGCCTGATGTTCAGTGGTCGCGCAATTTTGCGGTCTGCGGCTCCAGAATGCCAATCGAAGTCGCCGGATAGAATGACGTGCTCCCACCCGAGGGGCGATGTGTGAGGAAGCAGCTTGACGTCGTAGATCTGGGTGGTCTGCGCGAGGTGGCTGGCGGCCTTGTCCATGTAGATCGTATTCCAGAACGTGATGGCGGCGATGACGAGGTTGAGCGCCATGGCCCGCTTCTGTTGGGCGGCATCAGAGCGATCATGAATGCGCCCTTGTGAGTGGGCAAAGACGGCCCGAGCCAGCGAGTGTCGCGCTTCACCCTTGTTGAGGCCTGCGTGGCATTCCATGCGCAGGTCGGCGTTTTCGATCCAGTCGAGCATGAAGAGCGTGCGCTCGATCCGGCCGATTTCACCCAAGGCAAGGTAGAGCCGGTTTTGCTGGCGGTACGCTCCAAGCTTGCGCAGGATTTCAGACGGTTTGAGAGACTTGTCGCGGATGCTGGCGGCGAGACGCATGATGTCACCCCAATGCTGCCGGATCACTTCTTCGTTGATGGGCTTCCCGATGAGGGATGACAGGGTGGGCCACGCCTTCGTGCTTCCGAAGCATGCCAGCCGCCGGTCGGGAAAGTCGCGCAAGCGCGGGGCGAATGTCATCCCCAAGAGATGGAACAGGGCGAAGACGTGGTCCGATACGCCACCGGTATCTGTGTAATGCACAAGAGGGTCGAAGCTGGCCGGATTGCTCAGGAGGCCATCAAGCACGAAGGGGGCTTCGCCTGCGGTCGCCCCGATGACACTGGAATGGAACGATCCGTACTGACCCGACAAGAAGGAGTAGATCTTCAGGCCGGGATCGGGTCCGTATTTGGCGTTGATGAGCCCACTGCCACGATTGGCAGCGAAGAACTGCCCATCCGATGAGCTGTGCTCCACCGCGCCCCAGTGCTGCGCAAAGGGCAGGCCATGATGGGCGTCGACGATACGGCCCAAGGCATCCGCGAATGTCTCCGGCCGAAGGTACCATGTCTGCGCCTACGTGGCCATGACGCGCGCACGTGGGCAGACAGAGGTGTTTGTTGGGAAGGATCAGGCATCAGGATTGCCTGCCCTCGCAGAACAGATGAGCCGACAGTCGGATCGAGGGGCGACATTGCGATATGTGGTCGAAAAGGAACGGCTGAATGAGCAAATTCTCTCACCTGAGCGAGGTTATGAGCGTGAAATCTGAAGTATAGACTGAAGCATGAAAGGCGCATTGCATGCCATCATGCATTAAATGCTATGGAATAAACCTTCACACTGTTCCGCTCTTTTTCCGGCAAACGTTCCGTTCTGGGAAACGCGGGCGATATGAAAAATACGTAGCGATGATGTTCAGTGCGACCAGCCAACTTCGTCAGATCATTGGCGAGCTTACGGTTGTTTTCGGGGCGCACAGCAGCGAACGTCTCAGCACCGACAATACCGGGTGCGAGGCTTTCCACATCGAGCGTCCCTTTTGGTGCGTGCGCTCCAGGTGCGAGCCTGAACCCTTCCGCTTCTGGATGCCATTGCATCAAAAGATCAGCCGCCTTCACCGCAGCAAGATAGGTGAAGGTCTGATTCACTTGCTCGATAATATTCAATGGCCGATCTTCCAATGGGTGCGACCCGATCGGCTCAAACTTAAGGAATTCCATCGCTTCGAGGGGCGTGCGTGGAAGCGCTGCGAGCGCGCGACGCCTGATGACAATCCCCGGTGTTGGTCCGGTCAACGCGCTCAGCTTCATAGCCTTGGTTGATGACCCCGCTCGGTTCAGCCGGACATCGGATGTGGGCGCTTTTCTTGGGTTGACGCCAAAGCGGCATCAGTCTGGCGAGATGGATTGGTCGGGCCGCGTTTCGAAATGCGGTGACGGTGCAATGCGCGGGCTACTCTTCGAGGCGGCGTCATCCGTGATCCACCAGGTGAAACGTTTCTCGCGGCTCAAAAGCTGGGCCGTGCGACTGGCCGGCCGTCGCGGCTTCCGCAAGGCGGCGGTCGCGACGGCCCGCAAAATCGCCGTGCTGATGCTGACGATCTGGAAAAATGGAACCGACTATCAATGGACAAATGAGGCCACCGCCTGATCTGAGTTCCCGCCCCTGAAGCGGGGAGCGCAGTCCCAACGGGACGGAGGTTGATCGATCTCGCTGTAGAGCATGGGATGGCTAGGCGCCACACCCCGCACAAGACATTGGAGACGATCCACCGCCGAAAACCATCATGAGGCGCTCAATGCGACCTCGGAGAGAACCATGACCCCGGACGGACACAACCCCACGCTTGACGAGGCCGCAATCAGAGAACGCTCTACAGCCGGTGGAAGCGGTGGAGCGAGAAAGGCATCTTCGCCCGGATGATGGCAGGTCTGGCCGCTGAGCACGGCGAAGAGAAGACCGTGATGATCGACGCGACATATCTCAAGGCCCATCGAACGGCGACCAGCATGGCCGCGAAAAAGGGGGGCGTGGTCGTCTGATCGGTCGAACCAAAGGCGGCATGAACACCAAGCTGCATGCCATCTGCGACAGTCAGGGACGACCGATCGACCTGTTCGTCACCGCCGGACAGGTCAGCGATTACATCGGCGCACGCGCATTGCTCAGCGGCCTGCCAAACGTCAAATGGCTGCTCGGGGATCGGGGCTACGATGCTGACTGGTTCAGAGAAGCTTTGCAGGACAAGGGGATACGCGCCTGTATCCCAGGCCGGAAGAAACGCAAGACACCGGTCAAATACGATAAGCGCCGATACAAGCGGCGCAATCGCATCGAGATCATGTTCGGAAGACTCAAAGACTGGAGGCGTGTCGCCACCCGATATGACCGGTGCCCGAAGGTCTTCCTTTCGGCGATCGCCCTCGCCGCCCTCGTCATCTACTGGTTATGAATCCTGACCCTAAGCTGCGGAATAGCTCGTAAAGACCTCGCTGCTACCATCCCGGCGGATCAAGAACACATCATAAGCTTCACGCTGATCTTCTGGGCCCATTCCAGGCGACCCATAGGGCATGCCAGGAACAGCGAGACCGACAGCATCTGGCCGTTCAGCCTGGCCTGCCCCTATCGGGTGGTCCGGTTTCAGTCTTAGTGCATTACGGGTCTTGGCGCTACAGCTGGGGTGGCCGGCGAAGCGGCTCCGGATGGCGAAGCCGGCCACTGGATGGCCTCGGGAGCTGGCGGGCGATACCCCAGTGATGAGTGCGGGCGCTTGGTGTTGTAATGGCGGCGCCAGCTCTCGATGATAATCTTCGCCTCAGCGAGGCTGTAGAAGATCTCCCCGTTCAGCAGCTCGTCGCGGAGCTTGGAATTGAAGCTCTCACAGTAACCGTTCTCCCAGGGGGACCCCGGCTCGATGTAGGCGGTCTTCGCGCCGACGGCGACGATCCATTCCCGCACCGCCTTGGCGATGAACTCCGGGCCATTGTCGGACCGTATATGATCCGGCACACCGCGCAGGATGAAGAGATCGGACAAGACGTCGATGACGTCGGTCGATCGGAGCCTCCGGTCGACCCGGATTGCCAGGCACTCCCGGCTGAACTCGTCGATGAGATTGAGCATGCGGAACTTCCTTCCATCGTGGGTCCGGGCTTCGACGAAGTCGTAGGACCAGACATGGTTCGAACGCTCTGGCCGCAGACGGATGCATGACCCGTCGTTCAGCCAGAGCCGACCCTTCTTTGGTTGCTTTTGTGGGACCTTCAGCCCCTCCCGCCGCCAGATGCGCTCGACCCGTTTCACGTTCACCGCCCAACCGGCCTCGCGCAGAAGGGCAGTGATCCGGCGGTATCCGTAGCGCCCATATTGCGAGGCGAGCGCGATGATGTCGGCCGTCAGGACGTTTTCATCGGCCCGTCCGCTCGGCACTTTCCGCTGTGTCGAGCGATGCTGCCCGAGCACGCGACAGGCGAGCCGTTCCGAGATCCGGAACTTCTGCCTGACATGCTCGATGCAAGCACGGCGGCGGGCGGGGCTCAGAAGTTTCCCGATGCCGCCTCCCGAAGGATGAGCTTCTCGAGCGTCAGGTCAGAAACGGCCTTCCGGAGCCGCTCATTCTCCTTCTCCAGCTCCTTAAGTCGCTTCACTTGGTCGGTTTTCAGCCCACCGAACTCCTTGCGCCACCGATAGTAGGTGAACTGCGTCACGCTGATCGACCGCACGGCTTCGGCCACCGACTGGCCTTGCGACACCAACACGTCAACCTGCCGGAGCTTGGCGACGATCTCCTCCGGCTTGTGCTTTTTCTGGGGCATTCCTGCATCCTCCAAATGGCTCAAAAGCCATACCTCAGGGAGGACCACTTTTCAGGGGGCAGACCACTAACCTCCGTCGATAATATAATATTTGATTATAGATAGCGCAATAATTGGCATTTGACTAAGCGTTATCATGTTGAAATATTATGCATATAGGCGGCATGAAGGCAGCCAGGGCTGAGGTGTGGAGCCGGACGTAGCTGC
>JACZKY010042542.1_pt1 | contig 15700 bp, 20 predicted proteins | sample 8237611 | NCBI WGS metagenome assembly JACZKY01 (sample SAMN16148055, study PRJNA663545) | marine sediment metagenome | biome: sediments and biomass from bioreactor inoculated with such sediments; feature: coastal sediments; material: methane- and iron-fed bioreactor; isolation source: Bothnian...
ATACCGGCCAGCGGCTTCTGAAATGCCGCACAAAAGGCCTGATAGAAGACCGCACTCGATCACACCTCAGGAAGCGTCAAAAGCAACTTGCATCACGGGCGGCAACCATAGAAGGGGGCGCGGACCTGGCCGCCTGAGCCCGGACAATGCGTGAGGGGCCTGCTCATTGGCGGGCCTCTCACCGACCACATGAACCTCGTCCCGCGATGCCGCGGGGCACCAAGGGGTCCATCCCTCAAGACGGAGGCCATCAACCAAGAGCCTGCCCGGGAGGCTGGCGGCGTTCCAGGCATCAACGGGACAATCGGCTCCTGACGTTTGGGCACCATCCCCCGCTCGCCATTCCCTTCCTTGCCCCGAATCCTGTCTTCGAGATCAACCCGCGAGGGGTCGGACTACGGGCGAGCCCGTGCCGCCGGATGGATTCGGGCGAGCCGAACGCATCCGGTGATGTCAGCCAGTCTTCGGGCCTGCGGTGTCCTGTCGCGCGGGGGATGGTCCCCCGCCTCCAAGATCGGAGCCAAACAGATGTCCCGCAAAGATGCTCACGCCTTCGCCGCCTCCCTCGCCGCCACGCTCATGGTCTCGATCGTCGTCTTCCAAGCTGGGGATGGAACCTTCGGCGCCGTCCCCGCCGATGAAATCGACGGCGACGAGGTCGTGATCGTTTCGGAATACGATCCCTTCGGGTGAGGCTTTGGCCTCACTTCCCGATCGCCCAGGCGTGGCGCAAGTGCGCCCCTTGGCCTATCGCCGACCGCGTGATCGGCGATGCCGATCTGAGGAACGCCGGTACCCTCCTATCTCGGGCGTATGCGCGAAACGGATAAATCAGGTCGCGGTGGCGGCGGCTCAATGGTTCTCGAGAAGGCGGGCGATCTCGGCCGCATTCACCCGGATCCATGTCAGAAGGTCCCGGGTCGCGATGAGGCCCGCCTCGACCTTGTCGCGCTCTTCATCGAAGGGACGCATCGGATTTACGCCGGGCGTCCTAGCGCGAATGGAGAGACTCTGCGCCGCGGCTTCCACTTGGTAGGGCGTCCCCCTCAGCAGCGCGCTTGAACGCACCACCCCGACCTGGCTTGCCCGATGAGGGAATTGGACATTTGTGTACTTCCAAGCGACCTGGTTTCCAAATTCATGCCTCAGCCTCATGCCGGGAAGCGCCGGGATGTTCATTCCCTCAAAGATGCGGGTGATCGCCCGGGGCCCATTTGTCGAAGGCCGAACCTTCACGTCGGGCAGGATTTGCGAGGCAAGCTGCTCGTAGGCGATCGCGAAGTCCCTCTTCTCGGCCACTGTGCTCGCAACCCAGCTACTTGTTGCTCGTTTCCCGGCTAGGGCCTCCAGGAGCTCGATCCGCACCGACAGCCGACGTGACAGCTCCCCTTCATCGAGATGCACAAGGCGACTCTCCAGGAAGGCAATGATCTCCTCAATCGTCACATCTGCCGCGAACGCGCCGTTGTGCTGTAAGCTTGCCATCTTGCCGGCCGGGGCCACGAGCACGGCGGCTGCCCTCTTGGGCCCCAACCTGCAAAGCTGCGCCTGAACCTCGCCGGAATAAGACTCGGCCTGTCCGATCTGGAAGTCGTCGGCGATCTTGCTCTCCAGCAGCAAACAGGCCAGCTGTTCGCCACCGGAGAACCAGCCCAGCTCGACATCGGTTTGCCGGCCGTCGAGGCTAGCGCGGATAGGGCTTTTGCGCACGCGAATGTCGCCAGCGTTCGGCGGTATGAAATCTGCCGTAATGCGGCTCAAGAGCCAGTCGCGAAAGTCATCAGATGACGAAAGCTCTTCGACCAGAAAGTTGTCCAGGTCCCTCTCTCGAACGCTGTCCCGATATGCATTGTCATTCAACATACAACGCTACCTAATGCATTCGGTGAAATGAGATTTGCCCGGTTGGACCATCGTGATAAACGCCCTCGCATCATTTGCTTATTTCCTCGAGCAATACATTCAAGAAAACTGACAATTAGACAGTCTCGGGAGGCCCACTCTGGCGAACACGACGGCTGCCAATGACTGAAAACGGTCATCAGCTGCGCGCCACACAGATGTCAGCAGTTGTCAGATCGCGTCGCAGATACCATCAACTGATTCCGAGGTCGCTTGCAGTGTTACCAGCCGCCAAAGCCGCTACGAACCACAGCGGTTTACGCCCCCGGCCGGACCAGGTGAGCGCCGGGTTCTCAGGGTGCCGGTATTTCGCCGCGACAGGCGCACGGGAGGATTTCGTCTCGGTGCCGACGAGTTCGGCCAGAGAGTAGCCTAGTTCCCGGGCGAGAGCTTCCACCTTGGTGCGGGCTTCCGCCTTCTGCCGATCCTCGAACGTGGAGATCGCCTTGGCGACGTCCTTCTGCATTTTCTTCAGCTCGCTGAGCGACAGTGCCTCGAGATCGTAATTAGCCATTGGTGCGGTCCGTGTCCTGAATGTCCCGGTATCGATAGCCCGTCGATGCAGGGCGCCGCAATTCCCGGAAGGCTGGGGCAGGGGCGGCAGATGCTGGTGATCGCCGTTTCCGCCGCCAGGGAGGTGCTGAATTGGGGGTCAGGCTCTTCCGATGGGCGAGGTGACAGGTTCTGGCATGGGCTCCCCGCGCATCTCTGTCTTCTGGGCCATCCCTTCGACTGACAATCCCCTAATCCCGTTCGCTTGCCTGCGCGCAACCCCGCGTCAGTCCGGGCCGTGTTGCCCTCTTGGGGCTGCCCGCTCCACCCCGGTCCTCTGGGGGTTTCCGGTGTCCGTTCCGGCCACCGTGCACGCGTCACCCGACGGGCTTCTTCCGGGTCTTGTCGAAGGGACGGTCCCGAAGACAGGACACACAGGAGCTTACCATGCAGAACATCGTCATGCTCGCCGGCAACATCGGTCAGACCCCCGAAGTCCGCACCACCCAGGGCGGCACCAAGATCACCAACTTCAGCCTCGCCACCTCCCGCCCCCGCCTCTCGGAAGGTCGCGTCCTGCGCGACGAGAACGGCTACCGAGTCATGGACACGGAATGGCACCGCATCACCTGCTTCAACGGTCTCGGCAAGACGGTCGCGGAGCATTGCGAAAAGGGCATGAAGGTCCTCGTCCACGGCCGGATCCACTACACCAAGTGGATCGACAGCATGGGGAACGACCGCTACGGCTGCGAAATCATCGCCGAGAAGGTCGACTTCCTGAGCCGCCCGAAGTCGGCCGAGACCGAAAACCCCGAGCTGGTCGACCGCGACGACGAGATCCCGTTCTGAAGAACAGGGTCACCCCCTCGGGCCCGGCGGGGAAACCCGCCGGGCCCGAGGGGGGGCAACCCGCCGGGTTCGCTGCACTGCCGCAAGGCAGCTTTGAGCCCAATTTGACCGATGCTGCCCAGTGCCTGGATGACCGCTATCAAGAGCGCTTCTGCAATTCGCTGTATGGACAGACATCATCTTCAAACGGAACGTGGCGGCGACGACACCTTGTTCCCGCTACAGCCTCTGGCTTGCCGATCCGGTCCATCCTGAAATGACGGAAGTCCTCGCGCCCGGGGTCCCATCCCACAAGATACCAAAGCGGCGGCAGGATGAGCATGGCCTGCGGTTCGACTTCGCGCCGTGTAAGCTGGCCCTTCGCATCGCGATAATCAAAGCGGATGAATTCGCGTTGAAGAAATGCTTTCTCGAACGCCGGTAGCAGGTCTCGGTCCGTCTTGCCCATGTCCGACAGGTTCTGGAGCGGTGAAAGCTTACCGATGTGCAGACAGTCCAGAAAGGCGCGCAGATCTTTCACCTTGTCGCCGGGCAGCGACTTTTCGATTTTGGCCAGTCCAGCATCCGCAAGTTCCGAGAACGGTAGGTTTCCAGCCGCGCGCATGGCGGCGACGCTGATCAGAAGGGCGAAGACCTCGGGCACTGATAGCCGCGCATTCGTCTGGACGGACTGCGGATCAAGCTGAAGCCCGCCGCCACGACCGACATCGGAATGTATCACATAGCCCTGATTCCGGAGCGCGATGATGTCACGCAACACGGTGCGGCGGGAGGTGCCGACCTCTTCGGCCAACGTTTTGATCGTGGATGTCCCGTTGCGGCGGAGCATGCGCACGATGGCGTCTTGTCTGATGCGAATATCCATACCCTCACCTTAGCATATAAGGTGACAGATTTTGGCACTGTTTCAATCTACACGGTTTCCAGCAAAGCAAAACAGGAGACTTGCAACATGGAACGGAAAGCTGTGAATCCTTGGGATTGGTCGATCAAGCTGGGCTACAATCAGGCCGAAATCATCGACGGAGCTACCCGTCAGTTGATCTGCGCGGGCCAAACCGGCGTCGACCGTGAAGGCAACCCGCTGCATCCCGGTGATATGCGCGGTCAGATCGGCGCGGCGCTCGACAACCTCGAGGCCGTTCTGAAGCACGCAGGCATGAACCTGAGCAATGTCGTGAAGCTCGGTGTTTTCGCAACCGATGTCGATGAAGCGCTGAAGAATTTCGACTTGATGGGCATGCGATTTGGCCCGCATCAAGTGGCCCCGCCGATGACGCTATTGGGGGTGACACGCCTCGCGATTCCCGGACTTCTCTTCGAGATCGAAGCAACGGCTTTGGCCTGAGAAACGGAGAAAGCGGCCGTTCGAGGCAAAACCGTGAACGGCCGCTTCGTCGGAATTGCGGCCGATCATGCCAAGATTTCGAGAGTGAGAGGAGTGCTGGTTTCCCCGTTGACAGGTTGAGGATTGGGAGAGTGGCTCCCGGCGCCTGTCACGGGAGATAGCCGATGGGCGTTGTGGAAGTTCTGGATCCGGTCGCACCGGCGCGGGCGGGTGGCTGGAAGGTGGATGTGAGCCGGGGGGAGCGGAACGGGCGGGTGTCGTCCGAGTGGTTCAACCGGTCGGATGACGAGCGGTATCTGTCGCTCGACGATCTCTGGGCCAATGTGAAAGGCCGGTCCGAGCGCAGCCGCAGCCGGGTGGTGCAGACGGCGGATATCCGGGTCGAGGCCGCGCGCGACAGCGCCGAGCGGCTGCACCTGGTCTTGCCGAAAGCGCAAGAGCCGGTCGCGCCCACGCATTGGGCCTTCGGACAGCTTGCCAGCATCGTTGGCGCTCCTGCCTCCTACCTGCGGCAGTTGCCCGCGCCGCTGGCAGGGATCAACCTGCAATACGGTCTGACCAACCACCGTGCCGAACAGGTGAAAACCTTCGAGACGGCAGACGGTCGCACCGAACTGCGTGCGGTCACCGGCCCCGACTATGGCCGCATCCATGACCACGAACTGGTCGAGGCGGTGCAGCGCATCGCGGGCAACGGCACGGGCGACACGCGCTGGAAGGTGCCGGGCGTGCTCGACTGGTCGACCCGGGTCTACAACCCCGATGTCGAGATCAGCCGCGACACGACCACGCTCTATGCCTCGGACCGCGATGTCTTCCTGTTTCTCGTCGACGATCACAATCCGATCGAGGCAGGTCGGCTGCCCGACGGCTCTCCCGATCTCTACTTCCGGGGCTTCTATTGCTGGAACTCCGAGGTGGGAGCCAAGACGCTTGGCATGGCAAGCTTCTATCTTCGGGCGGTGTGCCAGAACCGCAACCTCTGGGGTGTCGAGGATTTTCAGGAGATCAAGATCCGCCACTCGAAATACGCGGCCTCGCGCTTTGCCCATGAGGCGGCCCCGGCACTGACGCGCTTTGCCAATTCCTCGCCGCAGGGCTTCGTGAACGGCATCAAGGCGGCGCGGCAGCAGATCGTCGCGCGAACGGACGAGGACCGGGACAATTTTCTCAGGAAGCGCGGCTTTTCGAAGGCGGAGTCGGGCAAGATCATCGAGAAGGTGCTGATGGAAGAGGGCCGCCCGCCCGAGAGCATCTTCGATTTCGTGCAAGGCATAACGCGGCTCGCGCGCGACAAGACCCAGCAGGATGCGCGGCTGGACATGGAAGGGCGCGCCAAGAAGCTCCTCGACAGGGTCGGTTGACGCCAGGCCGGAGGCTCCATTGCCTCCGGCCACTTTATCGCCAAACTGGATTGCTACTTGCTCACAGTGATTCAAGTGGGGCGAAAAAGTATGGATGATATCGATTGGTCGGATCGCGCGTTCTACGATGATGGTGAATGGGTTACCTGGTCGGAAATTGACGAGCAGCTCCGGTACAAAGAGTGGGGAGCAAAGTACCCCAACGCCATCCGATCAATGATCCCCTATTTTGAAAGCCTGATCTCGCTTGCAGAGAGCTATCACGTGGAGACCGGCCTTCATCTTGCCGTCTATGGCGATATCGGTGAACTTTTCGGGGCCATTACGTATGGCATCAAGCTGAACAAAACCTACGCGCAAGGTGCTGACGGGAGACTTGGCAACGACCACGTCGAAGTGAAAACCATTACTCCCTTCAAGACGAAGGATGTCGTGGTGGTCGATACCGCCGGGAACTTCAACAAGTTGCTCGTGGTCAAAATCAACGAGGAATTCCAGGTATCAGGTCGGATGATTGACCGAAAGGACTTGCCCAAGCGGCAAGGTCGATACCTGCGTGTCCGATGGAGTGATTTGCCGCCAGCAAGTTGAGCAGTTTCTGTCGCCCCTTCGAGGAAGAGGACGGCGGTTTGGTCTTTGACGGATGAGACGGGGAGAGAGGCTTCCCGTGCCGTCGGAGATCTACCCATGTTCGACCTGCCCCTGCCGATCCACCCGACCGCCTCCGCGCGGGGCTTCCCACCGCATTTTCTCTCGGGCAACACCGATCCCAGTCATCCCTTCGCCCTGACCCTGTCGCGCCGCGCTGCGGCCGACCTCATGTCGGGCCGGGCCGCCCCGCTTGTCCTCGCCTGTTTCGCGACGCTTGCCGATGCAATGCAGGGCGCGATCGACCATGCCGAGGGCATCGCCCCGGATGTCGCGCCCCAGCTTCTTGCGATCCTCGACCGCGACGAGCGCCTTGTTCTGGCCGGGGCCGCCAGTGACCACGCCGTCGCCTGGTGCCACCCCGTGACGAGCGCGGCCGAGGCAAGGGGCGTCGTGACCGAGGCAAGCCAACTGCGCGCGCAGGCGGGCCGCGCGGTCACCTGGGGTGAGCCCGATCTGGCGCGACGGCTGCGCCACCGCGCCGATCTTCTGGACGGGCGTCTCGTCGACCCGCTCTGGCGCACCTTGGCCGCCCGGACGCTGCAGGTCGCTGCGTGAGGCCCCAGAGACAGAGGCGGGCAGGGGGGATTTGGAGCTTGTCCGGGGGAGAGAGATCGCCCGGCCCGGCTCCGATCCTTTCCCCTTACCGGAGACACACGATGACCCTGACCGAACCCACCCTCGCGCCGCCGATGGCGCCCCCGACCGTCGACATGGCGCAGATCTTCGCGGCGCATGCCGAACGCACCGCCCGGATCGATGCGCTGCGCCCGGGCAACAAGGACCGCCTCTTCGACGGCCTCATGGCCGCCGGCATCACCCATGTCACCGTGACCTTCGACGGGGCCGGGGACAGCGGCCAGATCGAAAGCATCGGCGCTTGGTCCGGCGAGAATGCGGTCGAGTTCCCGTCGACCGAGATTGCCTATGCGGCACTAACCTGGGACGACCCCGAGGTCGAGATACGCAACCTGTCACTGGAGGATGTCGTCGAGCAGCTGGCTTACGATTTCCTCTCCGACACCCGTGGCGGCTGGGGGAACAACGACGGCGCCTGGGGCGAGTTCTGCTTCGACGCCGCGGCCCGCTGCATCCACCTCGAGTTCAACGAGCGCTTCAGCTCGTCCGAACTTTTCACCCACGACTTCTGAGGGGGCGGGTATGGCACATCCGTATCACCACGCCCTGTCTTCAGTGAAAAAATGGGGCGGCACCGTTGACGATTATCAGGCCATCCATGCTTGGTTCGACTCCTCAAAAGCCCATTCCGCCGACTTTCGCCACCGAGCCATGTTTCACCATGCCGCTGGAATCTGGCTCTCCGAGACCGTCTTCGGGCCGACGATTACCCTCTCCACGGGCCGTGTGATCCCGACACGATGGGTGGGAGAGCAGCATGTCCGCGAGGATCTGGGGTTCATTCCGAGCTTCGCCGACTGGGTCAAAGCAATCCGGCCCGAACCCTGGATGGGCCGGTCCGAGCGGATCGAGGCATTGGTCGATCCACATCTTGCCTCACCCGTGGTTGAGGTCGCCTGACATGACCGACCCCGCCTATCAGGGCCTCGGCCTGCTCCCGACGGCCTCGCCCTACGCTGTCCTGCGGGCAGCGGTTCGGGCACTCCACCCCGACACGCGCGCCGTTCGCGGCTTCCGGGCAGCGCGCAAGCGCTTCTACCGGCAGATGCTCTGCGTACATTCCGCGCGACAGGCGGCGGGCGACGATCCGGCCAGCTGATCGCTCCCGACCACCCCCCCATCCCGACATAGCTCCCGGCCATTTGGCCGGGTCTTCCCCATTCAGGAGGTCCCCATGGCGGATTACTTCACCCATTTCTCGTGCCTGCTCGACGTTGGCACCCCCGACAAAGCTGCCCGCGCGCTCGCCCTGTTCCAGAGCTTGCGCGAAGCCGATCAGGACGCCGACGACCCGGAGATCGCAGGCTTCGACATCGTGCGCCAGGACGCGCCCGAGGGTAGCGCCCTCTGGATCCACGATGACGACCACGGCGATGTCGAAGCCGTCATCCGCTTCGTTCTGCGCCTTGCGGAGGAGCTCGACCTCACGGGCCTCTGGGGGTTCCAGTATGGTCTGACCTGTTCCCGTCCGCGCCTCGACGCCTTCGGCGGTGGCGCGCATGTCATCGATCTTGGTGCCCGCAAGTCCATCGGCTGGACCAGCACGCAAGAATGGCTGGCCGCTGCGTTGAATGGGGAGGATGTCGATGCCTGAGGTGATCTGCACCACGGTCTACCAGTTCCCCGAACTATCGGATGCCGCCAAGGAAAAGGCGCGCAGCTGGTATCGCGAACTCGGCCCGCACGACGACTGGTGGGATGCGGTCTATGAGGATTTCGAGATGGTCTGCGAGATCCTCGGCATCCGCCTGAAAACCACCCCCATCCGCCTTATGGGCGGCGGGACGCGGGTCAAGCCCTGCATCTGGTTTTCAGGGTTCTGGAGCCAGGGCGACGGGGCCTGCTTCGAGGGCTACTGGTCCCACGCCAAGGGCGCGGCCGCACGCATCCGTGACTACGCCCCGAGCGACGCGACGCTGCACGGTATCGCCGACCGGCTGCAGGCCATCCAGCGGCGGAACTTCTACCAACTCGCCGCCGAGGCCAGCCACCGTGGCCGCTACTACCACGAATACACCATGGCCGTTGACCTCACGCGCGACAGCCCGACCGGGCAGCCACCGACCGAGGACGCCGAGGAGATCGTGACCGAGGCGCTGTGCGATCTGGCCCGCTGGCTCTACCGCCAGCTTGAGGTCGAAAACGATCACCTGACCTCGGACGAGGCCATCGAGGAGGGGATCATCGTCAACGAGTATACCTTCACCGAAGCCGGGCGCCGGTTCGGGTGAGGGGTGCGACCAAGCCGTGACCGCCACGCATCCCGGCCAGAACCTTGCTTCTGGCCGGGAACGCATCTATATATCTTCCCTGAATGGGGAAACATTATGCCGGCAGAACTGACCATCAACGAAGCGGCCCATCTTGCGGGGGTGTCGACCAAACTCATCGAGAAATCGGTAGAGTCCGGAATCCTGCATGCCGAGAAGGTGACCGATGTTCTGACTCGCCGGTTGACCCGCCGTTTGCCGCTGGCTGCGGTTCCATTTCTGTCGGCAATCAATGACGAATGGCTGCGGGATCTTCCCGTGAAACGCAAGCGGCGCATCTGGACCATCGTCAGTCGCAACCGTCTTGCCGCCGAAGCTCGGCTGGCTGAAGTGCGCCTCAACGAAACCATCACCCTCGATCTGGAGGGGATGGCCGGGACGCGGACGCGTCTGGCATATGCTTACCGCGCTGCCCGTGATGCGTATCTTGTCGCCGAGGATGACATCCTGGGCGGAACGCCGGTCATCCGTGGAACCCGCCTGACGGTCTATTCTGTCCTCGGGCGTCTCGAAGGGGGAGACACGGTCGCGGACCTGGTGGAGGATTACCCCGGCATTCCGGAAGCCGCTTTTCTGGCGGCAGCGACCTATGCCAAGACCCACCCGCTTCGCGGACGCCCGTCCGGGCGGCCATGGGTGCCGGACGCCGCCGTCCGGCACTAAGGGATGCAGTTCTTCATCGATGAATGCATTTCGCCTCAGGTGGCGGCGCGGCTCAACGAAACTGGGCGTCACGCCGCTGTACATCCGCGCGATATCGGTCGGCGTGGCGATCCGGACCATGTTGTTCTGCGCAATGCAATCGCGGAAGACCGGATCATCGTTACCGAGAATGCCCGAGACTTCCGCGGTCTGGTCGGGCGGGAAGAACTGCACCCAGGCCTTCTGATCCTGCCTTGTGTATCGCGGGATCGTTGCTTGCAGCTTCTTGAGGCGGCAATCGCATTTCTGGAGATCGAGGCGGCTCGCGCCGATGAAGTCCCGGCCGATCACATGGTCAATCGGGTGATCGAGGTGGATGCCACAGGCCTATGCCGGATCTATCGACTCCCGGACAATGATTGAGTTGGCCAGACGTCAACTGTGCCTTCACCTGTTCCCGTCGATCCACTTCGACATGAGCCCCTTGTCGCGGAAGCATTCGTCCGGGACGGCGCGGCGCTTGGTGCGGGCGAGCTTCTCCGCGAAGGCCACCTGCTTTGAGGTCGGCAGCCGGTCCATGTCCGACACTGGCCTCAACTGGGCCTGCGCCTCGATCCAGGCGCTGAGCGACCGGCGGTCTTGCTGAACCTCCCAGGGCAGGAGGGTCTGGTTGCGGAGGGCGAGCGACCGCGCATAAGCGATCTGCTTCGGCGTTGCGGGCAGGGCGTGAGTGGTACTGTCCATCGGGAAACTCCCTTTCTGGCTTGGCTTTCAATATAGAACATAAAGGGAACAAAAATCAACTGAAGCGTCTACGACGCACTGGTTCGAGAGGAAGAGGGGGGCAGGGGAAGATCAGGCCTGAGGGTGCCCGAGAGAGGGTGTCCGGGCCTGATCCTGTCCCTCATTCCGGAGTTTCCCGATGACCTATCTCGCGCCTGTTGCGCCTCCCGTTCCTGCCCCGTCGCGGGTTTCGGGGCCTGACGTTCTCACCGTCGCCAAGGCGCTGCAGCCCGATCTGGCGCAAGGATTCCAGATCGACGCGCTGCGTCTGCGGCTTGAGATGGATCGCGCCTTTGGCGGCTCCGATGCCGATGGCGCCTGGGACTGGAAGCTCGCCTATGAGGCGGGTGAGGTGGCGCTCGTCCTCTTCCTGCGGAAGTTCGGCCGCGCGATGCTGGCCCGGGCCGGCTCGCCTGCGGCGCTGCTACCGATCTTCGCCAAGGTGGCGGGCCTCTTGCCGACGCATACCCGGCGCTCGGAGGAAATGGAGCGCTTCCAGCAATTCTCGACGCCGCTGCCCATGGGACTGGCTGCAATGGCGGCAGCGCAGATCACGCCCTGTGACCTCGTCCTCGAGCCTTCGGCCGGGACCGGTCTTCTGGCGATCCTCGCCGAGATCGCGGGCGGCAGCCTCGCTCTGAACGAGCTGGCCGAGACCCGGGCCGATCTTCTGCGCCTGCTCTTTCCGGGGTGCCCCGTCACCCGTTTCGACGCCGTGCAGATCGACGATCACCTCGACGCAGGATTTCGCCCGAGCGTCATCCTGATGAACCCGCCGTTTTCGGCTATGGCCAATGTCGATGGCCGGACGACCGAGGCGTCGGCGCGGCATCTGCGCTCGGCGCTTGCCCGGCTGGCCCCCGGCGGGCGACTGGTCGCAATCACCGGCGCAAGCTTCGCACCTGATGCGCCCGCCTGGTCCGAGACCTTCGCCCGCCTTACCGAGACCGCACATCTGGTATTCACCGGCGCTGTGTCGGGCGGCGCTTTCGCCAAGCACGGCACCAGCTTCGAGACCCGGATCTCGGTCTTCGACAAATGCCGCGGTGGCGAGCGGGGTGGCATTACCGCTGATCTGGCACGCTCCATCTCGCCGGATGTGGCGGAACTCCTCGCCCGGATCGTGGCCCAGGTCCCTCCGCGCCTCGCGTTGGATGCGGGTGATGTCGCTCGAACCCGCGCCTCCTTCCCGGGAGCTCCTGCCCGTGCGTCTGGCTCCGCGGCTGGAAAAACGCGTGCAGCGCCGTCGGCCAGCGCCGCCGCCAATGTCTCCGCGCCAGATGCCGAAGACCTCGCCTACACGCTGCGCGAGACGGCGGAGGCCCACGGCGCCGCGCGCCTGTCGGACGCGATCTATGAAACCTTCCGGCTGCAGGCGATCGACATCCCCGGGGCGGCACCGCACCCGACCAAGCTGGTGCAATCGGCGGCGATGGCGTCCGTTGCGCCCCCGAAACCGACCTACCGCCCGAAACTCCCCGCTGCCGTCTTCCGGGACGGCCTGCTGTCCGACGCCCAACTTGAGACCGTGATTTACGCTGGCGAGGCCCACGGCGCCTATCTCGCGGGGTCCTGGACTGTCGATGAGACCGGTGACATGGTCTCTGCCGCCCCCGACAATGCCGCGGACGCTGTCCGCTTCCGCCGCGGCTTCTTCCTTGGCGACGGCACCGGGGCGGGCAAGGGCCGCCAGTCGGCAGGGATCCTGCTCGACAACTGGTGCCAGGGCCGTCGCAAGGCGCTCTGGATCTCGAAGAGCGACAAGCTGCTCGAGGATGCACAGCGCGACTGGTCCGCACTCGGGCAGGAGCGCCTGCTCGTCACGCCCTTGTCGCGCTTTGCCCAAGGTCGCGACATCCCGCTGACCGAGGGCATCCTCTTCACCACCTACGCCACCCTGCGCTCCGAAGAGCGGGGCGCCAAGAAATCCCGCGTCGACCAGATCGTCGATTGGCTGGGGGCGGATTTCGACGGGGTGATCCTGTTCGATGAAAGCCATGCCATGGCCAATGCCGCCGGATCGAAGGGTGAGCGCGGTGACACGGAAGCCTCGCAGCAGGGCAGGGCGGGCCTGCGCCTGCAGCACAAGATGCCCAATGCACGTGTGGTTTATGTCTCGGCCACGGGCGCGACGACCGTCCACAACCTCGCCTATGCACAGAGGCTCGGGCTCTGGGGCGGCGAGGACTTCCCCTTCGCCACTCGCGCCGAGTTTGTGCAGGCCATTGAAGCTGGCGGGGTGGCGGCGATGCCCGTGATGCTTTGCGCCAGCTTTACCGTCGCCTCTATCGCGGCGATGTCGCGGGCTGTTCGCTCGGGGCCTTCGAGGATGCCACCGGCCTCAGCCTGACCGATGAAAACGGGCTGAAGGACGAGTTGCCGCCGATCACGACTTTCCTCAATCGCTTGCTGGCGTTGACGACCGACATGCAGGCCGTGCTCTTCTCGGCCTTCGAGGAATTGCTCGACCAGCGGATCGAGGGTGCCATCGCCGCCGGGGTCTACGACCTCGGGCTCGAGACGCTGCGCGCCGAGAGCTTCCGCGTCACGGATGCGCGGGTGATCTATACCCATCCCGGCTCCGGCGCGGAAACCCAGCTTCTGACCATCACGGAAAAGCGCCGTAACACGCCGACTTCCCTTGCGGATGCTCTGGACTGGCTCGACGACCCGAAGGCACGCCTGCTGGTCAACAGCCGCTCGGGCCGCGCCGCGGTGCAGGTGCCTGCCACCAGCTTGATGCTGGATGATGGCACGATCGAGCCCCGCTTGCGGCTGATCCGTCCGACCGAGGCGACCACGGTTCCGGCCAAGATCATGGACGACACCCACTGGCTCGAGGCCGACCGCGCGGCCTTCGTCGCTGCCTGGACCGCGGAACTGGCCGAGGTGCCGGAGTTCAGCGAGTCCACCCTCCACATCGTTGCAGGCCTCCTGTTGCCGATCTGGAAGCAGCTCCCGCAGGACGAAACCCGTGTTTACCGGCTGCAGACCGATGACGGCCAACGCATCATCGGTCGCCGCGTCTCGCCCGCCTGGGTCGCCGCGACGCTTGCTGACGACGCGCCGCAACTCACGGCGGAGCAGGTGCATGCCCGCGTTCTGGAGGGTAAGTCGGTCGTGCGGCTGGCCGAGAGCATGGAACTCCATCGCTCACGCGTCATGGGCGTGAACCGGATCGAGCTGTCCGGCTTCACGGAAGCGGCGAAGGACCGGCTCAAGGCGGATGGCTTCTTTTCGGAGATCATCAGCTGGAAGCTGCGCCTCTTCTGCCCGACGGACTCGGGCGGCATCGTCGTGCTGGATCGTCTGCTTGCACGTTGTCCTGTGACGGGACTACATGCACGCGGAGGGTGTTGACCCATGTATTCCGAGACTGAAGATGTGATCCGCGCTCTGGCGGAGAATGCTGAGAGCGTCTGTCGCGCTTACCTTCCCGCCGGACGGCGGGAAGGATCCTACTGGATCGTGGGCGACCTGCAGAACAACCCCGGCCGGTCGCTTTTCGTGCGGCTGACCGGACCAGTCTCGGGGCCCGGTGCGGCGGGCAAGTTCACCGACGGCGCCACGGGCGAGCACGGTGATCTTCTCGATATCATCCGCGAGCGGACAGGAATCTCCCGGTTTCCCGATCTTCTGGCTGAAGCCCGGGCGCATCTTGGCCGTCCGCAGCCGGTCCTCCCGGATGCGCCAGTGCCAAGGAAGTCCAAGGCCCCCGGGGGTATGCCAGCAGCGGCGGCGCGATTGTTTTCAGCCTCGGTGCCGGTCGCAGGCACGCTTGCCGACACCTACCTCCGCGCCCGGGGCCTGACCCAAGGCGGCATGACGAGTGCCCTGCGCTTCCACCCGAAGTGCTGGCATCGGGATGAGGGCCAGACCAAGAGCATCACCAGACCGGCGCTGATCGCCGCGGTCACCGACCGGGCAGGGGCCTTGCAGGGCGTGCATCGCACCTGGCTCGCGCCTGACGGTCAGGGGAAGGCGCGGGTCGAGACGCAGCGGCGTGCCATGGGTCACCTTCTCGGCAATGCCGTCAGGCTGACCCCGCATGACGACATCCTCGTGGTTGGCGAGGGCATCGAGACCATGCTGTCCCTTATCGAGGCAGTGCCTGGCCTTCCCGTCTGGGCGGCACTCTCATCGGGTCACCTCGGAGCGGTCCTGCCGCCGGAGGGGGTACAGCGCCTCTACATCGCCATCGACCGCGATCCCGCGGGGCGCGCAGCGGCAGAGAGGTTGCGCGCCAGAGCCACCGAGGTCGGGATTGCCGTTCGGGTGTTGGAACCGCGGCTCGGGGATTTCAACGATGATCTCCGGGCGAACGGCAAGGAGGCGCTTCGCCAGCATCTGGCAAGTCAGATCGGGCCAGTGGATCGACATCGCCTGTTGGGCTGAGCTGCATCGCGCAGGGGTCAGTCGGAGAGTGCGGGGCAGGGGTCACGTATTCCCGTCTTGGCTCTGGACCGTCGCTTCGCCTCGTTCCCGGCCCTTTCTCATCCACCCGTCACCCGGACGGCCTTCAAGAGATGGGCAGGCGGCCGTCAAAGTGGCCGCCCCTTCAAGGACGGGGGGCGACTGATTTCCGCCGGCGGGGCTCGCCCCGCCTTTGCATCGCGAAGCATATGTGGACACCCCCTTCGTCAAGTCTTTCCTCAATGCGTGTCGAATCCGGTTGGGTGCTTGCATATGTCCGGCCTCGTAGTGCGGCCGGTTGGCCGCGGGCCCTGATGATATCCGCGGATCATGGTCCCTATCAAATT